>Ga0208185_1000663_pt1 | contig 13138 bp, 19 predicted proteins | sample EasRivMeERMLT700_FD_187532 | JGI IMG/M metagenome (GOLD analysis project Ga0208185, IMG submission 187532) | Soil microbial communities from meander-bound floodplain in the East River, Colorado, USA - East River MetaG ERMLT700 (SPAdes) (version 2) | ecosystem: Environmental > Terrestrial > Soil... | reverse complement strand
AGTTTTCAGAGCGTGTTCAGGCTCTGATCAATGCTGGTAGGATTACTGTCAAGTCTGAAGAGGTTAAGATTTCCGCAGATGCTTCTCCTTCGGGCGAAGAACTGACAGGATCTTTTGACAAGCTGTCGGGCTCCATGGCTGAAGCTCTGGAATATCTCGATGGCGATACTGAGCGGGCAGGTACGTATCTTTGGAATTCTATCAATACGGTTCGAAAGAATTCCGCTCGTCAGACTATATATAATGAAGCAGTGCCTTCGGAAGATAAGGCAGTGCTGTCGATGGCTCGAAAGGCAATCAAGGGCGGCGTTCCCGGTTTCGAGGGTCTTTCGGAAGTCGATGCTGTTGCTAAGATCAAGGCAGCTTTCGCAGCTTAATTGATCTGACAGTTTTACAGCTTTCTGTTTACAAAAAAGCTGTATTCTATGCCCCTGCTTTAAGGATCGTTTATACCTTCGATGGGTCTAGCTGGCCCAGCAGGGGCGCTTTTTTATATGGATATGATAATTATAATATCATATCTATATAAAAGAGTTAGAGTATAAAATGCTGATGTACAAATACGATCCAATTACGAGGAGTATAAAAATATATATGGTACTCATACCATCGCAGCTATGCGAAATGTGCAAGGCTACGATTCCGGACCAGGTTAAAGCGACTAGTAATAGAAAATATTGCCCAACATGCTTCTCAGCCATATCCAAGCATGGAATCAATGAAGCTATGAAGATCAGAAGCAATGTCTCTGCTCAAGAAGCTTCAGAGATGATAAAGGAATCAGATATCAGAAATCTAGCCTCAGGGCTAGCACAGCCCGAAGATTTTGCAGATATCTTAATCGCCGATATCACAGGCGTGACTGAGAGGATATACAAGCGCTCGGGGTTTACAAACCCAGCTAAGAAGTCAGAAGTTTTGAACCATCTTAGCAAATGGGCACTTGATATGCAAATAACAGCGTCTGATATGGGATATGTCAGATGCTGTGAATGTCAAAAGGCATTCTTATTAAAAGATAGAATAGAGCTATCTGTATCATCTGAAGAGATGATGGTTCTATCTCTGCCTAAAAAGGTATTAATATCTTGCACCGATTGTTATAGCAAGATCAAAGTTATCATTGATAGCGTGAAAGGCGTTGATATAACCAAACAGGGATTGGATTATAACAATCTATCCCTCCCCAAAGCTATCATGATGGGCGGATTGAATCCATATGCCACAGCACCATGGGTGATTTCAAATCCCAATTGCTGGAAGTATATTCATCCTGAGCAAGAATACAAATACATCGGGACTTTAAAGTATGGCGATTTGATATTCATGGGTAATAATATCCAGCATGGAGCATGATATATGAAGTTCTTTAGAGACAGGTTGGATAACTGTCTTACAAATCCATCTAGAACATATGGAATTCAACTAGAAACTTATAAGCAGCTTGATAACAAAAAGCTTGCACTGATCATATATTTTTGGCTTGGAACAACTGGTTATGGATTTGGAGTAGCCTTTTAGCATATATCATCTGTCCTCTATAGGATACAATCGCTACCCATGAGTCCATAGCACTCAGATATCATGCCACCAATTGAGCCAGGTTTTTAACTGGTTTAGCTAGGTTATTAACTGGTTCTTAATTGGTTCTACTAGAGAAATAGAGGGTAAGTGCTTGCTAGTCAGTAGTTAGTACCTACCCTCCCTCTCCCCCCCTATGATCTGCCATACGCCCCACCGTCCTCTTTTTAAGAATGTTCCATGAGATTTTGAGATTGTAAAGATTACGCGGCTCATGGAAGGGGTGGCTCTAAAAGTGTATACTTTTTATATATATACTCTATATATATAGAAACAAAGGACTTCCATCCCATACTTACCCGCTGTGTCAAATTTGACACATGTCCCCATACGATGACACTGTGGTTAACTTGACACAAAATACCATGGAACATTCCCGGAACATCCGACCCCCCGCGCACGTCTAAGTGTAGGGGGGGAGAGAGGGGGGTGCTAGTAGGTAGCAGTAGACAAAGCACTTATCCCCTAAAAACCAATCAGGATCAATTAAGAACCAATTAAGAACCTAGCTAGAATGGTTAAGAACCTGGCTCAATCCGATGCACCCCACCGGGGTCGGCCACCCGGATGGTTAAATGATAAATATCTCTATGATATAGAAAGGACACATCCATGTGAGATGTTAATGGAATGATATAACTTAATCTCGGTAATGTGTATACTATGTTAGATGAGAATGAATACTGATATTAGTTGAGTATAATTGGAATATGATGTCGTAAGTGATCTATCCATCATGCATGTTGGGCAGATAGCGGGATGGAAAATGTCCCTCTGATTCGAGTCCAAGATAGGGATGGCGTTTTCCACCGTACGCGATAGCCGGCGAACCCGGAATAGCGTTTTAATAATCTTCTGCTGCTAAGTGGCAACGGGCCATTGTACACCCCGGTGGTCCAACCATGCTATCGAGATGATTGATGGATCATTTATTATATTATCATCCACGATTCGATCAATAAGATTGGCCTGATTGTTGCATCATTAGCTGGTAGAAAAGTTGGGTTGTGAGGTAGCGATATAATAGGGATAGGATATCAACAACCATGGTACGTATGGAATGATAGTGAGATAACACTTCCCTAGTAGTATAATTCGACTATACTAAGGCTATTGTTTGATTCTCTGGAGCAAATAGCTCGAAGCCTAGCTCCTTAAAGCCATTGAACCATGAAGGCCATTAAAAACTGGTGGAATGACATACCAGTAGAGCAAAATCACTACTGGCGTTTTCGACCCGTGATAAAACCTGAGCAATGGACGTTATTTATAAGAGAAAGAAATCATAACATGGCAATCGATATGAAAGACCCGGAGAATGTTAGAAAATTCTCCGCGCTTTTCATAGATGCAAAAAAGGACCTTGCCATAAAGAACATGTCACCGGAGCAGATTCTGGATCATGTTAAAGATCTGGAAAATGCTCTGGAGCTTTTGATCTTTGAGAAGCGCGCGGCTATACAGGGCTCGCGTGATTTGTTAGAAGAGATGCTCAAGGATGAAAAAGCAGAAGTTACTAAGAAGATTAGAGAGAAGGATAAAGCATCCAAATATCGCCCGTCGCTTAACCAACTTGAGCAAGCTGATAGAGAAGCTCGTAAGATTGCTACAGTATCTGCAAAGCAACAACAGATTGATCAGCTAATAACATCAGGGCTGGATAGGAAGAAAGCTGAAATGGTCCAAGGCTTTATGAAACTTGGCATGTCAGAGGCTAAAGCGCGAGCGTTGGCAGGATGTTAAAATGATGACGATATATCAAACAGACATGGCTATCCGACTAGAAGCTATATCTGAAGACGTAAACAAAGTAGCAGATGATGTTGAAGATGCAGAGCTATCTGTTGAAAATTTTCAGCAGCAGATGGTCAAGATAATCTCAGATCTTTGTCAGATAATGTATGAGTTCTCACAGAGATAAAATTTCGTATCATAACACCCGGATGGTATACTTATGATGTTGAGATAATGGAAGAGAAATTAAAATATTCGCAAGAAGCAGCAGAGAATCTCAAATCAAAAGCAGAAGATCTGCATTTTCATGTCTGTAATCATTGCAAAGCGTTGCGATGCTGTAGTGATCAATGCAATGCTAGGTTCTCATTTCAAGATTGCGATGATTGCTATAAGAATCTCTACAATCTTGTGAAAGAAGAATCCACATACATACCTTCGAGATTCAATAAGCTATAGAAATAAAAATATCAATGACCGTTATCAAACTTAAATGCACGTATTGCAATCAATTAGTCGAAGAGATTAAGAGTTACACATTTGGCGATACGGTCTTTTCTACTTACAAATGCGGCCATACGATTACACGCAAGGCCGTGGCTAGTAATAAGAAACCGATCATATCAGCCGATGGATATACACCACATTCTTACCAAGAAGAAGCGTATGATTTCTCAGTCAAAGCCGGCTTCAATGTTCTGCAACGTTTGGAAATGCGGCTTGGCAAGGGTGTGGTTACATGCATGATTCTGGATAGACATCCAGAGTTATGGCCCGCAGTTATAGTATGCAAGAAGTCTCTGATAAATAAATATTTGAAAGAGATCTTGCGTTGGACAAATGGTCGTGTCGTTCCGCAATTGCTGGAGAAGGGTAGAGATATACCTTTCAAATCCTTTCCGGTCTTTGTATGCAGTTATAACATGCTCGGTAAGATGCTTCCTAAATTCAAAGCTGCTAATATCGAGCCGAAGATCATCATCGCCGATGAATTCCAACATCTGGTCAATAGAGACGCGCAGCGTACTAAAGCAGTTTTTGAAGCTGTAGAAATGTGGCCGGATATTATCCGCCATGCAACATCAGGTACGCCGTTTAGAAACCATGCGGCTGAATACTTCACACCGCTCAATTGGATCAGGCCGGACAGATTCCATACATATGAGCATTATGTTATGGATTTCGTAGATGTCGTGTGGGATGGTGATAAGAATCGATTGGCTGGTATTAAGAAATCAGCAATGCCTCGATTCAAACAGCTTACCGATGATTTCATCATCAATATGGATCGCGAAAAAGTCGCGCCGCATCTGCCCAAGGTTAATCGTGAAATCATCATGTGTCAGATGGATGAGATTGTAAAAGATGCTTACAACCAAAACCTTGAGTCTTTCTTGGAAGAATACAACAAATCTCAAAACATCGCGCCTGGTTCTTCGATCCTCAAATATCTCACCATGATGCGACACTTGGTTGGCGTTGCGAAGATCAAATCCGTCATGGAATGGGTTGGGGATTTCATGTATGATACTGATAGAAAGCTTACTATTTTCGTACATCATAGAGATGTTGGTCAGAGAATGTTTCAGATTGCTCAGGCATTATCGGCCAGCACAGGGATAGAAAAGCCCTTGCAATTGACTTCTGATATGTCAGTAGATCAACAGACAGAGACATTGGCTAAGTTTGCAGGAAAAGACCACAGATTAGGTATCGTATCAACTAAGGCTTTTAATGAAGGCACTGATATGCAATTCTGCGATGCATTTGCTATGGCAGAGCAGCAATGGTCGCCAGTGGAAGAAGAACAGGCAGAAGCAAGGTTTTTAGGCGAAGGGGCTATATCACAGCATGTCGATGGGATGTATTTCATAGCCATGAAATCCATCGATGAATTGATGGTGAATATTAAAGCTGTAAAATGGCAAGGGATTAAACAGACATTATCAGGTGATACGTCTCAACACAAATGGACAGAGCAGGGAATGATGAAAGCTGTCGCTGATGCTGTATTTGCACAAGGCAGATCAGGGATCTGGCGGGCATGATATTGTTCTCTAAGTATTTGATAGACCGTGAGTTGCTGGATAAATTAGGATTCCAGCAACTCACCACCGATCAAATAATAGAACATATCCAGAAAGAAATATCCTATTGTGACAGTCGGCCATGGCATGAAAGTAGTAATGACATGGTAGCATTGATAAATCTCTACAATCTTGTGAAAGAAGAAGAGGTAATGGAAGCGGAAAGCAAAGCCGCTGCTGGGAATATGACAACGCCATCATTGCTAAGATCGTTGCTGGAGCACAGGGCTAAGAATGCATCCACATTGCATTTTGAAAACCAAGCCCATGAAAAGCTCCACGCAGCATACCATTGGCTTAGCAAGAACGCGATCATCGCGCCCCATTTTGACATAGAATATGGGCGGAAGATCGTTATAAAGAACGGCGCGAATGATGAGATTGAACTCACTGCCGAAGGTGAGAATTACAGCTCATTCATTCTTCTGCCATTACTAAATCTGGCAGTGTGTCGTCGCGCACTGTTGGTCGGCGGACCCGGTAAGGGCAAGACTACATCGGCAATATTGATGTCGCTGATATCAGGGATGGATCATGATACTGTTCGAAAGAGCATACAGAGGGGCCATCCCCAGCTCAGTGTATCTGACCTGCTTGGAAACCCCTTGCCATCAGATATGCTCAAGGCTGAGCGACTCTCAGATATCAAAGTATCATTCAGAGATTGGATTCAAAAGCGTAATCATATCATCGACGAGTATAATCGGATACCTACAAAAACGCAATCTGCTTTGCTGTCTCTGTTGGCTGAAGGTTATGCAGAAATGTTCGATCAGTATATCCATACGGGTCGCTCCTCGTGGTTCCTTACAGCGAATGATGATATGGGCGGTGGAACTTTCCAAGTTATCGAAGCCCTTAAGGATCGCATCGATATCACAATACGTGCTGTACCATTTTATAGCAACTACCTAGCCGATCTGCTTTCCAGACTGGAATTGAATAAAGATCTGGATCGTATGATCCCTAATGCTATCACGTTCTCTGAATCTGAGTTGAATCAGATATATGATAGCATCCTGAAGATCAAAGTGCCGGTTGATGTTATGGATTTCTTGGGATTCTTTAGTGCCAGCTTCAACTATTGCAGAATGGCAAGTGCCCACTTTGAACACAAGAATAAGGATACTCTGAGGCTATCTGGTAAAACCGTCTCAGACGTATGCAATGAGAAATGCCCACTCGATAAGAAAGAACATCTCTGTACTCAATCAGAGAATGGCCTTAGCACACGTAGCTATCAGGCGCTTCTACACTTTGCTAAGGCACTAGCATACTTCCGTTCAAAATCCGAGGTCTGCCTCGAAGATATCGAGCAATTGATCCCATGGTGCTTGCATGAGAAGTTGATACAAAACAGACGCTCTCCATTCTTTGAAATCAAAGATGGTGGATTGCTATTGAATGATAGAGTTGCTTGGCTGAAAGCCGCGTTTCATAAGGCTAAGAAGCAATTCTTCAAATACCAGCCGATCAAGAGCCAGGTTAAGAATCTGCTGACGGATAAGAAAGTTACATCAGAGAGCATTGCAGCGACTATCAAAAAGCTCATGGCGGATAATGAGCTATCCGGCGCTTTGTACGAAGATCTGATTTCTCTCAAGGCTGAGTTTGCCAATCGAGAGAATAGAAAGCACGAAGGTGTTTGAGAAGAAGAAAGAGAAGATCGTCGGAGACGATCTGGATCTAGACCCTGGGTCTGGCTTGATGCAACCACAAGCACAGAACCAATCTATATCAGATACAGCAATTCTACCAGCGGATGATCTGGAAGCCTCATGGGAAGAGGCTCTTAACATATGGGGCTTCCAGATCTGGCTATCAATGCCTGAATTTCTAGATGGTAATGAGGTCAAGGAAATGACCTCGATGAATGATCTGATAGCGTTTACGGATCTAATGACCCGGCAGGTTATTATCAACAAATCTGCCATCGAGAAATTCAACTTTGCTGAAAACATGACTGAAATCATGTCGCATGAGATTGGTCATCATTTTAGATATCCACATACAATGCAAGAGGTAGCGGCGCTGCAGGTTATCCAAGAAAAGCTGCTGCCTGATATCAAAGCGCCCATGTTCTTGAATCTGTTTGAGGATCTGCTGATAAATAAATATATCGGCGATGATCCTGGTAAAGAACTGAATCGGCGTAGGCATCTGACAGAGGTATATGAAAAATCTCTGAAAATGGCAGCAGAAGAAGGCAAGACGTCAGTCATGTCTCTAGTCTTTTTGTTCTATCTTGCTATCTATGAAGCAATGTGGAAGTGCAAGATTATTACACATAGTGCTAGAAATACACTGAGATTCTTCTCTCCCGTATATGCCTTCGAGGCTGAGGCTATAGCTAAGGATCTATGGACTCGGACATCAGTATATCACAAGTTTATATACTTCTGTACCAAAATGCAGAAGTATTTGGAAGAGGATAGCAAGCGTTCAAAAGCATCACAGATGGTTATATACGTGCCATCTGGTTCTTGTGCTAAAGAATACCAGCCGGATACTGATGATGTAAATAGCGTCATGGCCGGAGCCGTGGCTGATGCTATAACAGACGCTATAGAAGATGAAACTATCCGACAACCTGGACAGCAACCTGGGAATAAAAAGTCATCACAGCCCTCGCAGCAACAGAATGATCTGGATATCATAAATAGACTTTCTAACCATCGCCCTGGTCATGAAGCTGCTGCGTTTCGTAAGGTTCTAGTTTCTAAGCATTATCAGAGACTGGTCAATGATAACATTCTAAAGATCCCTCCGACCATCAAAGCGATGGAAAAGACTATTCCTTCTGTGTTAGAAGATTGGGATTGGGGGGATAGTATTAAGAATATTGATTGGAATGGATCGATACAGGTTAAGGGACCGTTGGCATCTATCGCACCGCAGAAAAGAGATTTATTGATCGACGACGGCGCGCCTGAATACTACGATGTCCCGGCTATAGAAATCTATATCGATACATCTGGATCAATGCCCAATCCGCAGCAGAGTATCAATGCTATGACATTGGCAGGAATGATATTAGCTGCTAGTGCTATAAGGCATAAGGGGATGGTAAAGGCTATCATATATAGCTCCGGACCCTATTATGCATCAGAATGGATGCGGGATGAATTGGCATGCAATGATTTTCTATTGCATTACATCGGTGGCGGAACAGACTATCCATTTGAATACCTGCAAAAATCATGTGCTGCTGATAAGAACGTCGTACGAGTTATCATCTCGGATTCCGATTTTATATACAATCTATCGGGAGATGTTTACGGTTACGAAAATAAGCAGATAAAAGAGCCCCGTAAGCTACTCGATTATGGTATTGAGAATAGCAAGGTTCTAGTAGCCATGTTATATCTGGATGAAAAACAAGGAAAGCAAGAGTTTGCATCTGAGCTTTTGAAAGAGAAGTTCAAACTCGTTACAGTTCAAGACCTTAATGCATATGCAAAAGCTGCTGGGGATTTAGCTGCTGTACTGTTTGATAGGTATGGGAAGTGAGATATACAACTAAGGTCCAGACAGAAGATGGTGTTGTATATGACCTTGGATTATTCCAGCACCCACCAAAGCATGAACATAAGTTTGGTTGCCCGTCGTGTCTAGTTAAAAATGCTTGGACTGAGGAGGAGGAATTTGATTCGTTGGATCTTCGGCCTTGGCGATCCTTGAACTGATCAGTGATATTTTCATGGTGGGACAGGCAGCCATATCAGAGGCGTATGTGGATTATAAGATCTGCATGGTTTATCAGCGGCATATGGCTGCTTATCCTGCTGTGGGAATGGAGGGAAGGGCATAGGCTACAAGCTGACCCCAATGCTAACGTCGTGGAAGAATATGAAAGGAAAAATAAGGGAGAAAAAAAGGAATGAGCCTCTTAGCAATCGAAGCTGAAATGCTCTGTACGTTGGCAGAAAAGGCTGCTGATATGCTAGATAATGAAGATAGATGCGCGTCTTCAGAAGGGTCAAAAGATATTACTGGAAGCATCAGAAAGGTATCAGGCAGGATACGGGAAATCATCCATGAGCATCCTGAAGATCATGATAATGAAGAGCATACTGCACAATTTCATCGAGAAGTTGCGTCGAAGGGCTGGGTAGGTAAGTCAGATGCCGATTGATATTGATCTTGATAGATTTTTTCTACAACTTACACCTGAAGAAGTCGCTGCTGTATTTGAGCAAGCGTATTCATACATGACAGATGATGCTAGATTATCATCTTTGGACGATATAATGACAGATTCTGAAAAGGATGAATGTATAGGCAGGTGGTCATAATGCCATTTCGAGCTAAAAATAGAAAGTGGAACGATGACGGTTTATGCTTAGAATGTGGCAAGCCGCCTGCTGAGTTGTATAATGCGAATGGTAGTTTTAGGGGCTTTGCTGCTAGATGCAGACAGCATCTAAACCGAGCAGCAAAGAATCAAAGGGATTATAACAGAAAGAAGAAAAATGAGCAGCGAAATTCGGGACTCGTTGATTAGCCTGCGTAAGCGACGTATTGATATTATCCATGAGTTGAATCTGATCGAAAAGTCTGTTACTAGCTTGGAACAGATTTTAAAGCTAGAGCCTTCTATCAAGAAGAACAATCTGCTTATTAAGCCGAATGAAGATAGCAGAAGAATCCACATACACAGACCGGCTAATATAAAGATCGACGCATGCGTATTTACCCCTTGCTCTAGGCCTTTCATGGCACGGCGTAAGGATGCAAAATCCTGTTGCTTGGATCATGATAAGTTCCAATATTACGAAAAGACGCCCCACAAGCGTCCGTCTGATTGGAAAGGCGATAGCCCTTATGCGTGGAAGAACATGCTTGATAGCATGATCAAGTCAGGCATCGATGCTGATAAGGCTGATGCTTATATGAAAAAGCACGCAGGATTGGCGTCTAAAGCATTAGCTGATAGCGTTAAACATGAGGCTATTGTTAGGACTCATAGCAAGCATAAGGGTGCAATACTGATCCCCGGCGATGGGTTAAGTGCGAAGAAGTGATGTCTTACTTTTCATTAGCCTTACTATGGCTCGGCGGATTCTGCATTGGTCTTTGGTTAGGCATTAAGATAGGCATTAAAATAGCTATAATAGCTATAAAGATAGAAGGAGAAAGTGAAAAAGATAATCGTTATCATCACTCCACGCCTTCGCCCGACTAAATTTATAGTCGAGGCTCATGATGAATCTGATGCGTATAATCATGTCAGATTGCTGACTGATGAGTTTAGAAAGATCAATTTCAAGCGACGGGAATCTATGACGTTTGATTATATTTATTTCAACGAGCCAGCAGCGAATAAGGTCCGACGGACCTTGGATAAGAAGTATGAGAAGAAGTGCGAATATAGGTTATCTAATAACCCTGTAGAATTTTGCGGCTTGGATTTTAAAGCAGTCACAAAGAGAGCTAAGTATTGTGAAGTCCATCGCAGCGAACCTATTTTCCCGAAGAAACTGGCGTGCATCTGTACCGGCTGTCCTAAGCAGGTTCCGGAATGGTGGGCGAGCGGTATGTGCTACGGCTGCGTCAACGAGGATTGCGAGCATCCCATTCCGGGGGAAGCCCCCGGACGAGAAGGTTCAGAGAATCGCATTGCTGGAAAGGTTGACTAAAAAGCCATGAGAGATCTGATTAGATTGATCAAAGAAGCATTGGAAGCATATATCTGCAGAGCTAAGGCTGATACTGAATATTCTATCTTTATCAACGCCCGCAATGAAGAAATGCTAAAAAAGATTGAATCTTCAGCAGTAGGCTCTATGGAAGAGGCTATGCAACAAAAGATTATTTCTATGCCTATCCTTGGCAAGGGGAATAAGAGGGAGCATTGATAGGGTCAGTAATTGGTTTTATCATCGGTTGGCTTATAGCCCAAATCATGCTCTATTTCTGGCATGATGAGATATGTACTTTTTTTGATAAATACCTTGGTTGGATAGTTGATAAATGGCTTTAGTAACATCGGACCCATAGATCAATTGGTCAGATCAATCGGCTCATAACCGATCAGTTCTAGGTTCGAGTCCTAGTGGGTCCACCATATATATGACACATATAACCTTATTTGTAAGATATAACAAACGATACAAGCTATGGGAGTTTCCATACGTAAGCCCTTATTTTGGCATAGATTATAAAGAACCATCCAGGACTAGGACAAAAGTAATAGCTTTGATCTATGCTAATCAAAGAGCTGAGATTCTTAGGAAGGCATATAAGATTCCTGTATGGATAGAAGTATATAAGAGAGACGGGCTCAAACAAATGAGAATTGTGAAATAAAATAATGAACGAAGATACAATCAAACGTGCTATTGGAGATTTGTATAATGCCATCGAGGCGTGCAATAATTCAATCGCTATCGTTAGCGATCGTAGGTATTATCTCACCCAAGCTTTTATCAGCATCAACGCTGCATCAACGCAGCTTCAAGGGATCAATGACGAATAATGTTATCAAGTTGATCGATTTGAATCTGGAAAATGATCTGGCGATTACTTTCAACGTAGCAGCATTCATATCTATGCAATCTACCACAACTCAGGGTGTGAATCTAGTCAACTTTGCTGGTGAGGAGTATAGAGTGACCAATTCCTTGCAAGATATCAGGAACGGACTTACCAGATAATGCTACCAGAAGGCCCTATAAGCCCCGATGCTCAAGATCTAGTTGATTATAACAAAGAGGGCCAAGTTATAATAGTAGTACATGCGAATTCTAGAAATGATTTCTCATGTATGAAAAAGGGTGAATTATCAAGGGTTCGTAATCTGAATCCAAGAACAGGCAAGCCGCGTAGATTAGAGGGCGGCTCGCTGATGCATAGATTGCTAGAGGTATATTACCAGCTATCCATGTGGACAGATTATGCTTTCGATTTCAAAATCGATGAAGCTGTAAGATACGGTAGATATTGTATCGTCGCCGAGCAGATGAATAACTTAGATCAATCAGAAGCCGAGTTTATCATCCAACGGTTTAAAGAATACTGTGAGTTCTATATCAACGATACATGGCGGCCGTATATGATCGAGCAGCCGTTTGCAAAGACTATGTATGAAGATAAAGATTACCACATTATCGGCGAAAGCCAACTCGATTATGCTGGAATTGATACTGCTCCCAACGGGGGGATACCTGGGATATTCGTTGCTGACCACAAGACAGAAGAAAAGGCGACGAACCCTGATATCTTACAAGACCAGGGCTATATGTACGCATGGTGGTCTGAGCAACCCTACGTGGTATCAAATAGAATTGGTCTTCAAGAGAAAAAGAAAGACCCTTTCCATAGGGAAATCCTTCCTTATACTAAAGAGAAGGTACAGGATTGGTTGGAAGAGATCGTGTCGTGGGCTATCAATACAGACTCACAGATTAAAGCTGGGTATTTTCCGCGCAATTTTAGCATGTGCCATGTGTATGGCCTGTGCATATTTGCCAATATTTGTATGGCTCAACCCGGAGATAGGGACAGGATTATCAATCGCGATTTTGTCAGTGGTTTGGATAGGACTCACTTTGGCGGTTGAAGTAATGCGTATGAGATGAGATATGGGATTATTTAACTTTAGTCCATTAATATGAGCAGCGCATATATCTATAGCTGGAAATATCTCAAGCCAGAATATAAGCTGTATTGGGTATCGACTAGGACAGCATGTGGGGGAGTGTTTGTAAATACTCTTGGTCATATCATATACGGCG
>Ga0208185_1000661_pt1 | contig 13160 bp, 20 predicted proteins | sample EasRivMeERMLT700_FD_187532 | JGI IMG/M metagenome (GOLD analysis project Ga0208185, IMG submission 187532) | Soil microbial communities from meander-bound floodplain in the East River, Colorado, USA - East River MetaG ERMLT700 (SPAdes) (version 2) | ecosystem: Environmental > Terrestrial > Soil... | reverse complement strand
GTCGGCAATCCCCAGTTTCCCCTTGAACTCGCCGCTTTCAAGAATCGAGAGCACCACGTTGGTGATTGAAAACCCGTACTCGATGGCGGAAAGCATGTCGCGAAGCTTGTTCTTGACCCCCACGTTAACGCCGTCGTTATCCTGCTCGCCCGAATCCAGTTGGTCAAAGACTTCGGTCAAGTATTCGGCGTGCTCTTTCTGGTCCTCATCGTCGCCGGCCGCTTCCCAGCTCCACGGGGTCGCGAGTGCTGCAATTTTCTTTAGCTCGATGTACGTCCCAACCGCCGAGTCGGTCATCATCTGGTCCACGATATGCAGCCCCAAGGACGACAACACGGGCATGTCGTTGACGAGCCCCAGGGGCCCGCCGAGCATCATTTCGTTCCCGATTTCCGCGTGTTCTTTGCCGATGGCGAGCCCTACACCTGGGTTGGCGGTAATGGGGCGGGCGGAAACAAAGTATTCGGTCACGGGTGTCGCGGGCCGTGGCTTCTCGGGCATCAGGATGGGTGCAGCCTGGGAGAAGCTGGGCGTGGCGTGGCCGTTGCGGCGGAAGATGCGGTTGAAGGCAACGGTGGTTTTCATTGTCCCCATTCCTCGGATCGGGCTTCATCGATTTCAGCCGCAATGAGTGGCCACAATTCATCAGCCCATTGTTGGGCGACTATTTCATTGGAAAGGGACAACTTGCTAAAGCTCATCTCGTCGAGTTTGCTAAGGAGAAATTCATATAGTTGCGCCTTGTTCATGCCGCTCACGTCGTCATCTCCCTTGGCCGCACACTGTGCTGCACAAACGGTGCCGCGGGGCGTTTCAACGATTCGTGTTTGCGTATCGCCGCGGGGAATACCGTGACGCACCCCATGTCGGCAACCAACTCATCGTCGTTGAAGCCCGGCGGTGCTTCGATCTTCCCGTTTTTCTGTAGGCCGAAGATGGTTGCCTCCATGACCCCGTTCTCGCTCGGCAGGTTGATGGTGCCATTCTTCAACGCCAGCTCGTAGGCCGTTTGGATAATGGGCACCGTCGCACCGTTCTCGTCAAGTCCGATCTTCCCGTCTTGGTTTCCCAAATCCGTTTGCCGGTAGAGCCACTTGCCCAAACCCATCGCAGCAAGGCGTGAGTTAACGGCACTCCCGTGGTTTTTGCGTAGCGCGTTGACCATGCCGGGAAATCGCGCGTGCCGCACAGCACACTCCTGGGCCGTGTCGTCGGGGCTTCGCTGTTTACGCCACGGTGGCATGATCTCGCGACCCGTCAAGGCGTCACGGACTTTGATGCACGCGAAGTCGCCCCCCGGTGTTCCTTCCGCCGAGTCGATGCAGTAGCACGGCACACACGAATCGTTTATTTCGGTGTCGGTCATGAAGTCCACGAGGTAGCGCGAATCCCGTTTCAAGCACAGGTCAATCCACTCCTGGTCGAAGCGCGCGTTGGGGTCGCCTGTGAACATCGAGTTTTCATCCTTCGGAAATTCCCGCGCGAACTGCCGCGGGCCCATGAGCTGCAACGATTTCTCTAAGTGCCCCTTGGGGTACGCGATTTCGTCGCGCCCAAAGAAACGCGCCATGGTGTGCCCGCCGTGGTTTGCTTGCATGATGCGCTTGAGCTTTTGGTACTCGCGGTGTGCGGCGTTCCCCGGGCCCTTGCCGGTAAAGTCTCGGTCCACCCATTCGCGCCCCGTTTGGGAGAGCGAGCCTGCGTAGCCGGCGATGGCTTCTTCGTACGTGGTCCATTCCGAAAGGTCCGTGATGTACACCCCGTTGGCGGTTTCGGCGCGCCCCTGCCCCTTGGTGCGCTCGGATGCAAACCGTAGCGCACACCCCCTCGAGGAATCGCGCAATTCGTGTACGTTGTTAATATCCGCCTTGGGCAGAATGTCGTAGGGGTCACACGCAAAGGCGCGTTCCACGTGGTCGCAGGAGCTCGTGTAGAACAGCTCCGCGATATGCTTCAGCTTTTGTGCGGTTTCGTCCGCAAACGCCAGTACCTTCCCCACGAACGAAGGGCCGAAGTCGCCCCCAAAGCACCACGCGTGGAAGAGGTAAAGAATTTTGTCCGTCGAGCCCCCGCGCTGACGCCCCTTACCTTCGATGTAGTCGGTTATCCAACGATACCAGAAGCCTGGGCGGACCTCACGAAACAGCTCTTCGTAGTTCGTGTTTTGTGTGCGGTTAAAAACCCACGGTGTCGGGTTACCCGCGACACGAATCATGAGCGCCGTCTCGGCGTAGTAGCGGGCATCGTTGAACCAACGAGCAAGGTATTCCTGTTCAGTCCCCGGTACTGTCGCCATTGCCGTGGCCGTTACCCTTCTTGCTTCCGCCTTCATCCGTTTCGCTTGTCCGTGCCTCAACGATCCCCACCTCCCGAAGTGTTTCCCGCCGTGCCCCAAAAAGGCCCGCAAGCCGTTCGGGAAACGCTATGTTGAGCGAGCGGTTGTCGTTGATCGTGACCCCGCCCGGTTGAATCTCCCCGGTGGCTTGGAACACTATCTTTGCGGCTCGGTGTCGGTCGATGGCTTCTGCCTTCCCGTTAGTCGCGTCACGCACGATGTAGCGGTGCACTTGAGGAAGTTTGCCACGCACCATTTCGCGGCATCGAGCCACTGCCATTTCTGCAATCTTGGGGTCGTGGGAGAGCTGGCGTCCGTATTCCGCATTGTATCCAACGGCCTCCGCCTTTTCTCCGATAGTTCGGAAGTCATCGGGGTCTGCAAGTGATTCGATGAACGCTAAATGCGCCTTGGTGAGATTCTCTTTTTTTAGTGGGACGGTTGGCATAGGAAAAACTAGGAATTCAGTGGTTCCGAAACTTCCCGCCGGGGATGACGCCGAGCGAGGGTTTGTCCAGTCGGGCGGCACCCGCGGGAATGATTCGGGGTTGGAGTGCGGCCTGGATTGCATCGAGTTGCCCCGAGCCCGCGAGGTGCATGACCGCGTTCGCGAGTAGCAGCATGCACGAGCCGCAAACCGAAATGGCGCGAATCGCTTCTGCCTTGGTTTCGCTGTTGGTGAGCTTGATTCCGAGTTGGACATGCACGGGCCCTGAAGGGCCGAGTTGTTCGGTGGTTCGGTCGCATATCGAGCAGTTGCCCACGAGTATCAGCGCGCACTGGCAGGTGGTTGGGATTTTGGGTGCGTCGTGGTTTTGGAGCGCCATGCGGCCGTAGTGCTCGCCGTCGTGCTTGACGTGTTCGGCTCCGTGCTCGCGGCAGTGGCCACAGACGCTAACTCGGTATTGGAGTTCCATGGGTTGGGTCCTTTCCTGGGTTCAAGATACTACCTCGGGTGCGTCAAGGTGCTGTGTGAATCGGTCCCACCAGACGGCGGGCGAATCGGACGTGAAAAGTTTGGCGTGATGGTCGGCCCAGGTTGCTTCGACTGCGGCTTTGACGGCCCCGTTGTGCTGGGTGACCGCTGCCATGGCTTGCGCGTTGTAGTGCTTCCACGGGACGGCGAGATCGGCACATAGGCGTTGTGCACGTTGGATGGTTTTTGCTTCTTCGGCGTCGCGTTCGGTGCGCACGGGGGGTTGCTTTGAGATCACTTCGGCGGCGTAGCGGGGAAGGTTTCGGATGGTTCCGGCGCGGTAGGATTCGGCGATTCGCTTTAGGGCCTCGGCGACTTGGGATTCAGATTTCCCGACGTGGGCTGTTGCAACCGCGGCTCGGTCCTCTGGCGTGAAGGTGACGCCGGATAGTTTTTCGAGCACCGTGATGGTCGCGAGAACGACGCGGTATTCATCCGTCCGGAATTCGGGTGGAACAAAATCCCTATCATCGCGCGCGCGGGGGGGAGGAGGGGATGGGGGATATGACTCTGACTCTGACTCTGACTCTAGTTGGCTGAAGCCTGGCTGAAGCGAGGCCGACGGCCTGGCCGCCGGGGTGGCTTCAGCCTGGCCGCTTACTCCATTATATACGCGTCGGTTATTCGTCTTGCGCGCACCGGCTTTTCCGGCGGTCGAAAGGCGCTTGTGGTGACGTAACTGCTTATCACGTTCACTTTCGAGCCGTTCATTCTTGAGTCGACCCTCCCCAGCGTCGACGAAAAACTGGCGCACCTCATGGCTAAATTCTAGCCACTCGGAATGGGGGATTCCAAGGAGCCGGGAGAGGTGGTAATCGTCCTGGGGAATCGACCCCTCGACCCACTGGGTCGCTAGAAGCCGTATGTATGCCCCCTGGGATTCTAGGGGGATAACCTGGACGCGTTCGTCCGATAGCCAATCCGAAGCGTAAAATGGGAACCACTGAAACGGATTTCTCGCCACGTCACCACACCTCCGCAGGAATCGAGCTAAGTAGCTCACGTGTAATTGTTTCCCATAACGCGGTTGGCTCTTTTGTCCGCCGTTCGATCTGTCGGGCCCGCTGCACGTCGCGGTTTCGGGCATAGTATTCGCGCTGTTTCTCAAGCCTGTGTTCACGCGTTCGCAGGTAGCGTGCCCTCGATTCCGCGATTCGCCGCGCACGATGCCGCTGGTAGTCCTTCCGGCTAAACTCCCGGCACTTCTCTCGGTGCGACTGGGCATACTTTCGCTGTTTCGCGATCGCCACATGCTGGGGACAATTCCGCGTGTACGGCATGCGCGTTAGAAACGTCTCCTTGCACGTGTCACAGATCACCGCCAAAAGCTTCTTTGCCCTAGCGGGTGTTCGTGGATCTGGTCTTATCGGCCTCGCTTGCCTCGCGAGCTTTTGCACAACCCGCTCGCAATTCTCCCGCGCATTCATGTCCCGCCTCCCCGCTTTAGAATTTCCCCCGGCGCCCGTCCTCGCCAGAACGAACGCCGGGGTCCCACTGTCAATCAACGAGCGCCACGCACACCCAGGCAACGGGGTTGCCACCGTTCGCTTGGTGTCGAACACGTTGATCGACTTCTCACGCGGCACCGCCGCGAGAGTCGTTAACGCCTCAATACGTGTACCGTCGGCTTAATCTCCAACGGTTTATCTTCTGGCCCCTTCACGTAAGGCATAATCCACTTGGGGCGATTCACTTCGTCCTTCGGATACCACTGCTGGCACCAGTGGCCCGACACCATCCAGCGATGCGACCATTCCACCGGACTGTGCTCCATCCGAGCACCACGCTCATGTTCTGGGAGACGAAGGTCAATCACATTAATCTCTGTCTCTGTTTCGCCTTGCCTTAGTAATCGACGGCGATATTCTCTGGTGGCGCGCTCTCTCGTTACCATTGGCAGCTTCTGTCTTAACAAACAAAGCAGGCATGCTATCCAGCGTCTGATTGACGCATCGGCTAGCATGGCTTCGTTGCTGGTAACGTCTGTATCTAGGAGAGATTTTGTCTCGTTGATTATTTCGTAGCCAAACATCACGACGAGACTAGCCGCCACTGGCAACTCCTGGTGTGCCCTACTTTCCCAACGTGAAAATGTAGTGAACACACCATCCCCACTATCAAAGTCAACCCACCAATGTATTGCCTGCACAAAATCAATTGGGCGGCCATGGTATGTCGCTTCCTGCATGGCGCTCGGGCCCCACCTATCAAGCAGGCAAAAGCCGTTTACACTAGGCACATCATGCGCTTCGATGCGAAATGATTCGATTTTCGGGGAGGCCACATCTATAAGCGTGCACATGTTTTCTCTAATGAGATAGACATCTGCGCCACCAATAAGTTTCTTCACCATGCGCGTAGACTTAGCGTATATAGACTCATCAACAACTGCGTCGCCACGCGCTATAGCGTGCTTAATTTCCAGAACGTCGCCGCACGTGAAGATCACGATTCCCCTTCCTCGCGCTCAAGTTGGTCCTTCGCGAACGCGCGGGCGGCGTCGGTCCATTTCCAGTCGTTTCCATCGCAGCTTGCAAGTCCAAGCTCGACAAGCTCCGGCCAGCCGCGAGGGCCAGCGGGGGACAACGCGCGCTTCATCAACCACCACAGCGCCCGCCGTCCGCGTTCGCTCTCCGTCACGAGCGCGTCGAGTTCGGTGCGCGTTAAAACAACACATTCGCGCCAAGCAACACGCAGGCATCGGGCGGCATCCGTTTCTCCGTCCGTATCCATGTCGTCGGCAAGGTGATCCATCGCATAATGAATTAGAGCAGACCCTGTTAGTGAGTCTCGATGCGACTTCTCTCTCGCCCGTTGGTCGTCTTGGTCTTGTGTCATTTCCCATCCTCCGTTGCGCGCGGATCGTCGGGGGATTCGATTGCGCGGGCTTTCTTTCCAGCCCTAAAACCAGCATTCCACGCCGCGTCCACGACCGAATGAAAAGCAAATTCACCGAACTCTTCCATGACAAGCCTCATGGCAATGCGTCCTACGGCCTCGGCGTTAAGCTTCGTCAGTTTTAGCGGCTTGTCGGATAGCACTTCGGCGTGTATCAACTCTGTTAGTTCGTCGTTCATGGGTTGCACCATATCGTCCATTGGTTCTTGTCGCCGCCCCACGTTCGGTTGACAATCACGCTGCCATTAGGCGGGTCGTAATAGCGCAACACGCACGCCGCGCCACGAGCACGCCACGCGGCGTCGTCGAACACAGGGCCGCAAGCACCCGGTAGATAATTTGACCAAAAGTCGAAATGTCGGTTACGCGAACGCGGGGCAGCAACGCACAGCAACACCAGCGTGTCCCAGTTCTCCGGCACGTCCTCGACGCGCACGCCGGTTCGCCCCACGCGCAGCACGACCGTCTCGTGCTTTTGCGGCTCGTAGTCCTCTTTCGGGAGGTCGTAGGTCGAGTCGTAGCCACCATCACTCCACTCGATCCACTCGCGGCGATAGCCGGGCGCGGGCGGGCTTGGCATGTTGTCGGTGGCTAGGGACAATAGGGGCGGCGACGCGGCCGTAGCGGCCGACGAAGACTCGCCCGTTTCCACGTCACCGCCCCGTGCCCCCCGTGCCCGTGTCCGCGGGTCGATTCGGTGCTCCGGCGGGACGTTCTCGCGGCCGATGATCTCTCGCGGCGTCCAATAAGCCGGCGCCGATGAACACGCCCCGAAGGCCGCGAGGGCCAACAAGCCGCCTATGACGACGATGCGTTTCATCCCCCTACCTCAACTTTCTTCTGCTTAACGTCTGGCATCCGTTCACACGCCACGTGGTACACGGCGAGCGAACAGGCCAGCGAGAACACGATCACGAGGCCGAGGCGCTTCATTTGTCTCTCCTTCTCTCTGCGGCCGCCTCTGCTTCTTCCTGTGTTGGATAGCAGTCGCAATACTCAACAACCCACGGCCACGTACCACGCCGCGTCACAACCCATGCCGACGTAATCGGCTTGCAGCTATGCTCAATGAAAACGCCCTCAAGCTCAGCGCCGCACTGCTTACATTTCAACTTACTAGTCATAGCTACCTCACCATCCAATACAGAACGCCCAACAAGACGCCGACGCCGACGAGGCCCAACGCGCGCCGCATCGTGCGATAACCGGCGAGGCGGTCTTCGGCTTCCTCGTCCCACATGACGCGATCGTCGGCGTAGCCGATTTGCTCAACCGAGATCACGCGGGCGCTGTCGTCTAACTCGGTTCGTTTGAGGTTCAAATCCGACCCTCTCCTCCGTTACAAATCTGGAAACAGCGACTTTTCGCGTTCGACGCTATGCTGGGCAACTAGAAAGTCACTTGGCATATCATCAAACCGAAACACCAAGAACGAACTAGATCCGTCCACGTTGTCTTTTCTGATGCCGGGCAAGGCGCCTTTCTTTGCCACGAGCTGGCGAAAGAACCAGCTCCGGAACGGAATAAAATCGCACAAAGCCCATGCGCGCAGGCCGCTCAAATCATTCGCGATGTGCCCATAGAAAAAGTAATCTCCCCAGCCTTCGATAATTTTTTGTAATTCAGTTTTGCAACCATTCGGTCGCACGGCCCTGATCGTGAACTCTCCGCCGTATGAATCGAAGTACCCCGGCTTTCGCAGCCTGCATGCGATCCTTACCGCTTCCATGCGAAGAACGACGAGATCTGTATTGCGCTCGGCGTCATCTTCTCGCGTCGCCTCGCCGATCAGATGCTTCCCCAGGATCGCTTTGACCTCAGGGAGAAACATATCGACAGATCGTTTGTCGTCCCGCCAACTCACCGAGCAACCTCGTTTCCCCATGACTCAAAGCCATCAATAATCCGGCGACCGAACATGTCTAGCCGCCTGCCCACCGTCGCACGGCGAACGGTATCGTAGAAGGCTTCCGGCTTTTCGCTGTGAGCACCACGCGGTGCGTCAAAGCAGAGTGAAAAAGCTTTGGTATCGGCAAACACCGGAGATCCGCGGCGCGCGTATAGCGCGAACTCACAGTTGTACTGCGGAAGCCCGACCGGCTGAAACCCGCCTGGCTTGTGCCATACAAATGGGCACACGTACTTGAGTCCCCACGCATCAATGAGACGCAGAGCCATCGGTAAAAACTTGGCGGTGGTCCACGTCCACACGTGACAATCGTCGGCCGTCGGAATCTCAAGCCGCGATAGCTCTTCCTCGTTCATGGTGGGATAGTCGAATAGAGCCTGGTTTGGCCTAACCTCGCGCTCTATTTTCTGCATCGGCCATGGCGGGTCGATGACGATCGCGTCGTATACGCCGGCTGTGGGTTCGGTGGCGCGTGATTCTATTTCGGATAGTTTGATTGCACCAAGAACCGCCGCGCGGGAGACATTCCCACTAGCGATCGTCCGCTCGACAACGTCCGCGTGCTCGGCGAGCTTCCGGAACTCGTGGCGTTCGTGCTTATCCAAACCTTCCCCCACGGGGGAAGGTTCTAGATCGGTGCGTTGCCCGATCTCAACCCGACCCAGCAGCTGTCCAATCCGCACTTCAACCCACCGGCGCGCCGCCTCGACTTGCGCCCGCTGTTCTCGGTCGCCAAGGTATCCAATCAACGCAGCCAATTTCCTGTCGGTCTCGCGAAGATGTTCGAGTTTGTCTTGGATCTCCGTCCACGCTTTAACCTTGTCCGCAAAGTCGCGCGGAACCACATGCTGCGGCTGCGGAATTGACAGCGCTGTTGTATTCACCTTCACCGGACCCCCTCCGTTCGGTATTCAGTGACTCCCCAATTTCTCCGGCGGCCCCAGGCCCACCACTCACGACTTACCTTGCCCAGGACCGCCGGTTACTCCTTCGCGTCGCGCTTGGCTTCGAGGTGCTGCTTCTCTTTTAAGTTGGCTTCGTAGTCCTCGCGAATCAGGTCTTCCGCGGCAACAAGCGCGTCCATCTTCGCCTTGATCGCCAGCAACTTCGTCTCGACACGCTTTTTCAAAATGACGTGTTGCCGCTCGCAAAACTTCAGCCTCGACGCTTCGTACCGTGTGAGTGCCATCTAGATCAACTTCCCGTCTCGCTTGCCCTTGACCGCCTGGTTAAGTTCCGACACTTCCGCGCTCTGGTTCAGCGTGTTGCCGCCTTCGGCTTCTTCGGCCGGTGTCGCGTCGTAACCCGCGAGCTGGATAATGAACCCGAGCGGCATGCGGAGGGCCCGCGACGTCGCCCGCGTTTGCGCCATCGAACGGAGGGCGAAGTCGTCGCGGCTCGACCATAGCTTTTCGGTTCGCAAGCACGACGCTTCCGCGGCGCCTACGATGGTGCCGTTCATCGTCTTGGCTTCCACGCGTGCTTCCCAGCCGTTTTCAATCGGCCGCGTCCACGTGCACACCGGGTAGACGCCGAGCATGGAACCACACAGGGTCCAGCCTTCGACGCGCACGTGCTTGCGCTCGCTAATGACGGTGTACAGCTTTTGCTTTAGGATGATGTCGGCGAGCGCCTTCGCGACCTCGGCCGACTTTACGACAACCTCTTTCGGCGATGCCGCGTTGAACAGGTTGACGGCTGTCGGCGCGGGCTCTTGAAGCTCGCCCGCTTTCTCGATGGGAACTACGTCGTTACTCATGGTGCACCCTTTCCTCAATGTCGCCCCACGCGTAGGCGGGAAGCGCAATGTCCACTATGTCGTCGCCGTAGCTCGGCCACGAGTTATCCCGCACGCACTCCGCGTACCGCCGCAAAAGTGCTGCGTTCTCCATTCTCCCCGCTTCCAACACGTCGTCGCGTAGGCGGTAGACCGCGACCCCGTGGGGTGGCTCCGACTCCACCGCGATAATCGAGTAATGCTTGATGCCCACGTTTTGCGCGCGAATGCCGTCCACGTACATCGCCCCCTGGTTGTAGTAGCCCATGGAGAAGATGGTGCGTTCGAACGCGGGCTTGCGTGCGTCGCGGCAGGTTTTCAGGTCAACGATGGTGCCGCCCGCGATCTCCCACGAGACGCGATCCGCGCGCCCCTTGCAAAGCAGATCGACGCCCTTTGATCTTAACTCCTTGCGCTCCTCTGCCAAGAAGTGATCCCACGCGAACGACAGTTCTACGTCGCCGGTGCCGTGCAATAGGTGATGCGCGGTCGGGTTGTCGTGTACGGCCTTTTGCATGTCAACGCATCGCTTGTAGTCTCCGTGGCGCAAGATCGTCGCCGACGGGAAATGCTCCTGAAGGCTGGACCAGCGTTGCTTTCCTTCTTTCGTCCGCAGGTCAACCTCTGGACCGGAAACGTAGGCGTCAGCGAACATCTCCGGCTCCAGTATCGCCGCGTGCGTCGCGCTCCCGAGCAACATGGCCGCCGTCGGCTCCGTCGGGTTGTCCAGTGCGTAGCGTGCATGCAACGGCGACCGCTTGAAGTGCTGCAATGTCGAGTTCGACACCGCCCGCCAGGCGTGGTAGTCCGCCGCGGGAACGCCCTTGTGCAACCCCGGCTTGGGCACGCGGTTCGCCTCGATGGTCGCGAGTAGGTCGGTCGCGATGCGTTCGGCGCTCATGTCTTTTCCTTTCTATGTGTCGAACATTCCTTCAACCAAAACTTCGGCTTCCCCGCGGGGCCGCTGCGGTAGATCACACACGAGCACGCGCGCGTGAATAGACGGAGCGCGTCGCGCGGAATCATGGAAAAATAGTCCGGCCATCCCACGGACAGTCGGGGCACAACTCGCGGTGCAGCGCCTCCATGTCAAAGGTGCGCTGGACCGCTTCGTACTGCTCCCACGCCGTGCGCTGGACCGCGTCGTACTGCTCCCGCGCCGAGCGCTCGACCGCTTTGTACTGCTCCCACGCCGTGCGCACAACCGCTTTGTACTGCTCCCACGCCGTGCGCTGGACCGCGTCGTACTGCTCCCACGCCGTGCGCTGGACCGCGTCGTACTGCTCCCGCGCCGAGCGCTCGACCGCTTTGTACTGCTCCCACGCCGGGCGCTCGACCGCTTCGTACTGCTCCCGCGCCGGGCGCACAACCGCTTCGTACTGCTCCCACGCCGGGCGCTCGACCGCTTCGTACTGCTCCCACGCCGTGCGCTGGACCGCGTCGTACTGCCCCTTCGTATCGACCAACGACTTGATGCGCTCGTAGGGGATTTCCTTCAAGAGTCGCAGCCGCGTATCAATCTCGCTCGTGGGCTTTTCCTTCTTGATGTACTCGATGCGGTTCTCCATTGGCTCCGTCGCCCACTCCCACATCTGCTCGTGGTGGACGTGGAAGTACGCACGGGGCGGCGTGTGCTTACTCATAGCGCTCACCGTCCTCGTCCTCGTCGTCTCCACATCTGCCGCAATCCACCGTGCCGTCGGGATGCGTGATGTACCCAGTTACGCGCTGGCCGCAATCGGAGCAAGTCGCCTCGTCACCTTCGTTGGTGACGACTGCCCTGCCAAGAGATCGCGCCATCGCGACCGCCGTGACTTTCAGGTGCGCCGCGAAATCTTCGCCCTCGCGGTCGATGACACCCGAGATCGTCATGGCCGCGTGTGCCACATTCACTTTCGCGTGAATTAAGGCGCTCTTGCTCTCGGGCTGCGTGAACCTGTCGCCGTGACGCGAGACGAACGATTGCAAGTTGTCGCGTAGGGCCCGGGCGTTTTGGGCGATCAACTCCAACTCCGCGAGCTGTAGCGGCTCGGTCGGGGTCGCTTCGCCGCGACGCGCTCGTGCTTGCATATTTCTCACGTTATCTTTTAGCGTGCTCACTTGGCACCACCTTTCGGTAAAATAGTCGGGCCAACCGGCGCCTCTAAACGCGCCGGGGCGTCCTCTTGTTAGTCTGCGACATGCCGCGCTTCGTTCGCTTCGTAGTCGTACTCCAAAACCCGCCCGATCTCGTAGTCACCGCGCGGCAGCGTGACCGGCCCGTGCTCTTGATGCGTCAACGTCGCTTGCTCACTCACCACGCGGCAGTACAGCGTCCCATCGCCTGACTCGTACAACTCGACATCGCAATCGGGTGCGAAGGTGTGGTGGTGGCCCGTATGTTCCCCGTGCGCGACCGTCCGCCCCTTTTTGGGCTTAGCTGCATCGGGAATCGCCTTCGCCTGAATCAGCACGTCGCCTTGTTGAATCTGCATTTTCCTGCCTCCTCGTTTTAGGTCAGTTGCGCGGGGGTCCAATTGCGTCCACCCGCGCGCCAGTTGATTGCCTGCTGAATCGTTCGGCACTCTGGCGCTACCGCCTCGACGTGCCAGACACCAATCGACGGGTGGCGCATTTTCAAATAGATGCGCTGCGATCCCGTCCAATCGACGGACAGCAACTCGTACTCGCCTCTGCACTCGATGCTCTTGGCGCCGAGCTTCTGAATCATCCGCTCGGCCCCGGCCTTGCGGATCGCCTCGCGTCGCTGGTCCACGTTCGCGATCTTCAAGATTTCCTTTGGGTCCAGTTCTTCCGCGCTCGTCTCGACGATCCAGCGTGGCACCACGATTCCGTTGAGGGCGTAGATTGCGAACCCGTCCCGCCATTGGGTGAAGGGGCCGCTTGTTTGGTGCGGCTGATTCTGCCCGTTCATGTGGATGAACTCGGGGCGATCACTCACCATGCAAAACTCGCTGTGCATGATGCGCGGGCCACCGTGGATCGCGGAGTCTTCGTAGTGCGCGAACTTCTCGTATTCAGGAAGATCGAGCTTCGCAATGTGACGGAAGAATGAGAGGTAGGCGACATACGCGCTCCACTGATTGCCACCGTCCCACATGCCCTCGCACTCGTGCGCACAGTGGAGCAGGAACTGCGCGAGCGGACTCAATTTCGCGGCCCACGTCGCGTCCATCGTCGCGGCCCTCGTCGCGGCCATCGTCGCGTCCCACGTCGCGGCCATCGTCGCGTCCCTCGTCGCGTCCCTCGTCGCGTCCCTCGTCGC
>Ga0208185_1000659_pt1 | contig 13192 bp, 18 predicted proteins | sample EasRivMeERMLT700_FD_187532 | JGI IMG/M metagenome (GOLD analysis project Ga0208185, IMG submission 187532) | Soil microbial communities from meander-bound floodplain in the East River, Colorado, USA - East River MetaG ERMLT700 (SPAdes) (version 2) | ecosystem: Environmental > Terrestrial > Soil... | reverse complement strand
GTCCTGCGGTCGGCAGGTCTTGGACTTTTCCCGAAGCGCTGATTGATCAGCGTCTTGCGGCTATGATGAACGTGACACAAGCTCTGCAGGTTACTTCCTCTATCCTTCCCTCCCTCAGCCTTGGGTACGATGTGGTCAACGTCCACTGCGGCGATGATAGGACGCGCCTGTTCAGCCTTGCACTGCACACACAGGGGCCCGTGCTGCTCGTGCCCACCATCCAGCCAGCATGGTGTGGTAGGTCCACCACAGCCCAGCACTACCTGTCTGAGCTTGCGCCATTCGGCTCCGTAGCCTCTGCTTGAGGCGCTGCCCCTGAGCTGGTTACGCTGTTGGGAGTGCTGGGCGCAGTAGCCTCCTCGGTCAAGTAGGATTGGACAACCAGGATGGAGACAGGGGCGCTTGGCTCTTGTGGGCATCAGAGTGCGCTCGGGAGCTTGTAGTACCAGAGCTTCAGAGTGCATGGCGATCCTGCGCCCGTGCGATCCACGCCGCTTGTTCGATGAAAAATCAGAGACTTGCCGCCTAGTTCGGTTGCCGCCTCACCGATCAGGTTGGCTTGAACGGCCGTCTGGTATCTACCGGTTACCGTCGCCGACTCCAGGAAATCGTCCGCTACGGACATAAGCGGCGACAATGCTGGGATGTTCCAAGACACTCGAATGGTACTGTCCGCTATGTTGTCGAAGGCCCCGACAGTGTCCTTCTGCAATATTGCAAAGAATGATGCATAGAGGACTCCCGGTATGGCTGGCAGAATCTCAATCGGGACTGTCCCTAGGCCAGCAATTTCAGCTGCAGAAAAGGTCCTTTGGTAATACTGCAGCGGCAGGACCACCACATCGCCAACCGTCAGCCTGTGATTCGCCCCGCTGCGCGCGACTAGCAGCTGGTCTGTACTCAGTGCCGGTGCCCCATCCGCCAGGGCGCTGATCTTGGTGTTCTGCCCGGTCTCGAGCAGGACTGCCCCCGTCTCCAGTGGGGGAGCTACCGTGACCTCGCTGTCCAGATCGGCGGTCACGATCAGCACGTCATAGCCTGAGTTGGGGAACGTGATGATGACGCCGCCGGCTGTCGTGACCTCGCACTCCATGTTCCAGGCGCCAGGGACGAGCACCACCTCGCCAGGGTTCACCCAGTCGAGCACGCTGCCCGTGTAGCGCACTAGTCCAGTAGGACCGTCCACGATGGTCATGGCGCGCTCGAACAGGCCCTGGATAGTCCGGACGTGCAGCTTGACGGTCCCGCCCGTGGGATCGTAGGGCGTCCCTGCTGGGTTGGTCAGAACCACATCCAGCGTAGGCTGAGTGTCGTTTTGTTTCAGGTAGGCGTTGCTCATTCGCTGTCCGTTTCCGTGCCTGTGAGCGAGCTCGTGGTCTGGCCCTGTAGGACAGAACCTGTGGACGAGCCTGCCAAGGCGCTGGACGTGACCTGACCCAGCCGTGCATGGACCGGAGGCACCAGCGCCGCAACAGTAAACGTCGCTGCCGTCCCGGTGATGGCGTAGGAGCCTGCCTCAGCACCGATGTGCAGCGTGAAGATGAAGGTGACGTTCTGGCCCGCGATGCTGTAGGAGCCTGACCCGATGGCCAAGCTGCGGCCGTGGTACAGCCCAGCAGCTTGCCCCGAGTGCGAGTACGAACCAGCACCAGCGGTGACTAAACGGCCATATTCAAGACTCGCCGTCTGGCCCGAGACCGCGTAGGCGCCGGCTTCAGCCGTGACCCTCTTCGGGTGCCGCAGGTTGGCCGCAGTGCCGGCGATAGCGTAGCTGCCAGCCTGAGCCGAGAGGATTGGGTTTGAGCCTGAATACTGCAGCCCGGCATCGCTGCCGTTGATCGTGTAGGCGCCCGATCCGATCGCCAGCACCCTGACGTGCTCGAGCGATGCCGCAGTACCAGTGATGGCGTAGGCGTCAGCACCGATGGACAGCCGCTTTGCGTGCCGCAGCCCGACCGCCGTCCCGGCTAGGCTGTAACTTCCAGACCCAGCCGCAACATCATGCCCGTGAAGCAGCCCGGCCGCTGTTCCCGTGTGCGCGTAGGAGCCTGCCGCCGCTACGATCTTCTTGTCGTGCCTGAGCCCTGCGGCTGTACCTGAGACGGCATAGGTGCCAGCTTCTGCCGTGATGACATACGCACCAGCAGCAACGAAGAAGGCAAAGTACCTGGCTGGCGTCTTGGTGGCTTCGTTCACCGACAGCCGACTCCTAGCATTGCCCTCGATGGACAAGGCTCCGCATCTAGTTCCACGATGAAGCTAGCGAAAGTCGTGGCGCTGGTGCTGCCCCAGGTAACAGTCGTCCCCGTGAATCCAGACGCACGGAAGACATACTCGAAGCCGGTTGTGGGTGTGGCATAACCGCTGTCAGCCGCGCCCTCCGTCCAGCCGGCCGGTGCGGTCATGGCCGCCGGGTTGCTGTTGTTGCCGATGACGCCGATGGTCGCATTGGTGGTAATTACGGCGTCGCCGAACGCTGGGGCCGGCGTACCGCCGGCGGCCTGGTTCTGCTGGCGCGCTACCTGCTTGACCGCCGCGAGTCCAGTCCGGCTCAAGCCCTGGAGAGCGACAACGGCGATGCATGCCCCAGTGCCCGGGTCGGCCGTCACGTCCAGCGTGATCGTCTGAGAAACAGCGGTTGAGTATTCGTTTGCTACGAATACGTGGACCGTGTCGAGGCTCGTTCTGTATATCGCCCTGCTGATCGGCAGCGGCAAACTAAAGGTTGTGCCAACCGAACTGGAGACGGTGGCAAGATCAGCCGAGTTCGATACGACGGCCATAACAAACAACAGATCGCCAGCAACTGGAGTGAAAGCTCCTGAAGTGTAGGGGCCGGTGCCCGTGGTCGTGCATGTCTGGATCTCGTGAGTGCCGGTTATGGCGAAGACGGAGGTGGCGCAGGAGAGCAGAGCGGCGATCAGGAGGCTGGCAATCTTAATAGATTGCATAACTGATCGTCCCTGAGAGCTGGGTCGAGACCGAGTTGACGATACACACCGAGTCGCCTGTTGCACCGCCCGTGACTTTGGTTGACATGATCTCGCCGATGCCGTTCCCCTGAGCGATCCCGCCACCAGCGGCAAAGCTCCAGCCCTCGGCCGCAGTGACGCCGCCGTTTATGCCGGCCGTAGAGGTGCCACAGGTTGCTCCTGTCCCGGCGATCAGGGCGACGGCTTGCGCTCCGGTGGTAACGAGGTTGATTGCGCAGATGCGCACGTGCCGCGCGGAGACACCGGTAATGACGAGCGTCGTCGTCGCGGTCACGATATCGACGGCAACGTGCTCCGTGCAGATCGTGAGCCCGGTCATCAGGCCCGTCGTATCGGCGCCGGAGGTGCGCCCTCCTACGTCGATGACCTCACCGGGAGGAGCAGCGCCGGTTGCGCCGATCGCGTCGTTGTCCGTATCTGGCGTGACGCTGATGCTATTGGCCGCCGTCTGCTGGCCCTCGTTGGGAAGGTTGGTCAGGTTGGTGACTGTGGTGACGGTACCGACCGTAGCAAGCACGCCCGTTCCGTTCGTGGGCAGCTCGACACGCAGCGCGCCCGTGGCGGTGCCGCTGCCCGACTGAGCCGTGGCGCCAGCTACCTGCGCAATGTTAAATGGCTCGTTGTCTGGAAAGGTGCCGACCGTGACCGTGCCCGAGACGGGCTGCGTGACACCGGACCCGTCTACGTTGAGCCTGCCGCTCGACACGTTCGCTTGCGTGGTGTCGCCCGTACCGTCCTTGACGATCCCGTCCTGCAAGGCAGACGTGGCGGCACCAGAAGGCAGCGGCAGCGCGGCTGCCGAGATAGGCTGCGTCACTCCAGAGCCGTCTACGCTCAGGCGCCCGCTCGCTACGTTGGCCTGGGTCGTATCCCCCGTACCGTCCTTGACGATCCCGTCCTGCAGTGCCGAAGTCGCTGCTCCGGACGGCAGAGCGCTCGAGTCAACGATTACGTTCAGCGCGCCCGAGCCGTCCCCGACGACAAAGGTGCCAGAGCCGGCGTTGCAGGTCAGCGTGCCTGAGTCAACGATGGTGTTCAGCGCACCGGCACCGTCCCCGACAACGAACGTGCCAGAGCCTGCATTGGCCGTCACCGTGCCCGTGCAGACCGCGTCCACGTCGTTGTCGTCTCCGAGCTGGCTGAGGCTGACCTCACCGATGTTCGTCTGCGCGAGCGCCGAATTTGCGGCGAGTACAGCGGCGACAACGAAGGCCCATCTGCGCATGGTTTTCCTCATGGGATGGTGAACCAGGAGGCGTGCACGGCCGGCTCCGTCGTGGCCGCAGCCGCGTCGCTCTTCACCTGGATCTTCTCGCCGTTCTGAACCACGGCACCCGCGACCGGAATCACGCCTCGCTTGAGCGTGCCCAGCTCCGTCGAGCCGAGTTCGAAGGGCGTGATGCCACCGCCGGTCTTGATGGCGGTCACGATGCGCGTCGCGGTGTCCCTGTTCCAGACAGCCAGCAACAGAACCTCGCTTTGATTGCTGGCCCCAGGGTCAGGCACCACGTCTACGGGCGTCGTGCCCGTGGTGGCTACTTCGGCAGAGTCAAAGACCGCCGTCACAGCTTAAGCCCCAGCCTGCCCGGCTCAGCCTTCAGCACATAGTTCCTCGGACCTGATCTGAATGGTAACTGCGTATGCATCCGCCCACACACAGCGTTTCGCAGGTTCTGCGGCAGAGCGTAGATCAAGGCCACCAGCCACTCTTCGGTGGTCGCCGTCAACTCCTCGCCGTTCTCCCATTTGATCGTGACTTGCGTGGCCATTTTTTCGCTCTAGGCCAGAGTGAAGATGCTCGCGCCGAAATCTATAGTGAATGTCTCACCATCAAGCACCGTCACTGGCGAACCGTAATCCCACCAGGCGATGAGCGGGTCGGCTGGGCTTGTGGGCGTATCGTTGTAAAGCGGGATGTATCGTAGCGGACCGAAAGAGCCACCGCTGGCAGTCCAGACCACGTCAACACCAGTGAGCGTCCCGGTTCCGCTGCTCTCGGTGTAATCGTTCTGCACATCGCTACCACCGCTCGGATAGCCGTTCGCGGCGCTGATCTCAGCGAGGTCGGCCTTCACGTCATCGGCTGCGGCGTCCGGGGCAGTGTTCGATGCGTAGACTTTCAGCGTGTGGCCGGCGGCGTGGAGCTGGTGTACTGCCTTGCCGAGATCACCCACGAAGACGCCGAACTTGTTATAGGCCGCCATCTAGTCCTCCCTCACTGGATCCAGCAAGACGACCCCGCGCACGCCTTGAGACCGACCAGGGCGAGCTTCAGCGCTTGCTTCACAGATACATAGGCTGGGTTCTCGTGCTGAGACGTCATCTCGCTCGCGTCAGCGACCAGGTCGTAAAGCTCTCGGTCCACGAGGGGTGCGTAGTCCACCCACTTGTGAGTCGCTGAACGGACCGCGGCGTATGTCGGCGGAACCAGGTTCCCGCCAGCCTTCTGGTGCTCGACGAGGAAGTGTGTCCGCCACGGCCCGAAGGCCGGGTCTTGCAGGACGGGCACCAGCGACCGGCCGTCCTGCGTCAGCGCTGCCGTCGCCTGGGCGAGCTCGGTGATGGTCGGCGCCAGGTCCACGTTCAGCACCAGCTGATGCGCCGTGCCTAACGGCACGCCCGGGCCGCGGACGTAGAGCGGGACGCGGATCGCTTCCTCGAAGGCCTGTTGCTTGGCGCTGACTCGGTGCTCGCCCAGGAGGAAGCCGTTGTCTGACGTGAAGACGATCAGCGTATCGGCCAGCTCCCCGTTCGTGGTGAGCGCCGCCAGAAGGACGCCGACCAAGTCATCCACGGCGAGCATGGACCCGACGCGGTTCCGATGCGACGTGCGCAGGCAGTTCTGCTGGCCCTGAGTCAGCAGGCCGAAGACGCCGTCGATCCAGGCCGGCTTGTCTACGACGTTGGTCTCGTTGAACGACGGACCTTGCGGGAGTGGGAGGGTCGCCGTCATGCCGGCGTGGCGCGGCGCCGGCGCCAGCGGGCCGATCGAGCCGACGTTGAGCGAGCAGACAAAGCCTGTCTCCTGATGCGGAGCCTGTGGCGTCACCAGCAGGAAGAACGGCTGGGCGTCGTTGGCCTCGGCCTCGGTGATGAAGTCGACCGCACGCAAGGCCAGCACATCCGTCTGGTAGTCCGCCGGCGCGGCACCGTAGGCGACCAGCACGCCGTTGTCGTTGACCGTGTAGTTGAACATCTTGTCGGGCACCGTCGTTGCCTGCCAGTCGTCCCAGCCCGGCGGGATGTAGGTCGGGTCGTCCTTCGGGCTGCCGGTGAGGTTGCCCCCGTAGCCGTTCAGGTACTTTCCGACCAGGCCCGTGCGATAGCCCGCCGCCTGTAGCCAGGTCGCCATCGTCGAGGCGTCGTTGAACAGCGTGACGCCGCCGCCCGGTAGCACGTTCGTCCTGACGCCGTGGTTGTGGGAATACTGCCCGCTCAGCAGCGTCGCTCGAGACGGGCAGCACAGGGAGTCGCCGACGAATGAGTTGGCGAACGTCAGGCCCTGGTCGATGACCGACGCCTTGAGGTTCGGCATCCAGTTGTGCGCGATGGCGTCGTTCAGCGTGCCGTGGCTGAGATCGTCTGTCATGACGATGACGACATTCGGCACCACAGCCAGGACTAGCGCGGCCAGGTTCATGGCACCGGGACCTTGCACTCGGTCGCCGCCCTGGCCTTCAGGCGATCGATCTCGGCCTGCTCGTCTGCCGTGCGCGGCTGCGCGCCAGCCTCGTCCAGCACTCGCGACCAGGGGCGCGCGAGGTCGTTCGTGTACGGTAGCGGCGGCGGCGCGAAGGTCTTCGGCCAGGTGCTGAACCATTCGTAGGCCTCGCCCTCGTTGCCGGCGAACCAGTAGTGCGCCTGCGCCGCACGCGGGTGGCACGCGCCGAATTTCACAGTCATGGGATTCTGCGGCCCCGTAGCGGCCTGTGACCCGCTCCACTTCGTGCAGTTCGGCGCGCACGCCTGCGCCGAGTCGCAGCCGCCGTTGTCGAACGCGAAGCCCCACGTCTCGTGGCTGTTCGCCTTCGCCGGGTCGAACACGAGACCCAGCCCAGGCTTCGTCGGGTCGATCGGGACTGGCATGCCTTTCTTGGTTCCCAGCGCACAGTTGGCCTCGGCCCAGCCCATATTCGACTCGTTGGGCGCCTGGCCGCTGATGCGCACGCCCTGCGGGAAGTTCCACTCGGGCTTGAGCGTCACGTAGCTTTTCGTCTCGTACCACTTCCAGTCCGCTACCAAGTTGCGGCGGAAGATCCAGCCGTGCGTGCCTTCGCGTGGGTACATCAGGTTGCGCTCGCCGTTCTCTACTGCGACGTTGTAGGCCCAGAGATTCCAAAGCCGCATCAGCGCCGGGTTCGTGAGGGGCAGGCCCTTCCAGCCCGTCGTGCTCGGGTGGAAGTTGCGCCATACGAAGTTGCGCGTGAACTGGATGTAGCGACCCCCGCCCCAGATGCCGAGCGCGTCGTCTCCGATTGAGTCCCAGGTGTTGCGGTCGAAGATCGCGCCCACCACGGAGCGGCGCAGCGCAGGGTCCATCGCGTTGCACTCGGCGTCGCCGGCATCGCAGGGCATCGCGTTCACGTCGCCGTCAATGAAGCCGTTGCCGTTGTTCTGCGGTGGGATCCAGTTCTTGGAGAGGATCACGGTCGGGTTGCCGTTCGCGTCCACCGCCGGGCTGATCTCAATCCCCTTGAACGTTCCGGTGAAGCGACAGTTGGTGACGATGATGTCGTCCGTCGCGCCCCAGCCGATCGCGTCCCGATTGACGGTCGCTCCCGGCTCCCAGGGGCGTTGCGTGAGCGTCGCTCCGTTGCAGTCGAGCGTCATGTTCCGCTTCTTCACAACGTAGGCGGACTTGAACACGATGGGCTTTCCGGCCGCGGCTACCGCGGGGTCGATCACGACGCGGCGCGCCGTGGGTGAGATCGCGTCGAGTGCGGCCACCAGCGAACCCGGGCCGCTCGAGTTGGCGTTCGTGACGTTGAGAACTCCCGTTCCGCTTCCGCCAGTCACGTTGCACCCTGGGCCCGGCTCGCGTAGCAGTCCCGGAGGATCGTCAGGCAGCGCCGCACACGAAGGCGTAGGCGGAGCAGGCAGCGGCTTGCCCTGCCAGTCTGTGCCCCAGGGCGCTCCTGGCGGCAGGCTTGGCGATGCCGTCGGCGATGCCGTCGGGCTGGCGGTCGGGCTCGGCGCAGGAGTGGGCGTAGCAGTCGGCGTCGGGCTCGGCACCGGCGTAGGCGTCGGGACTGGCGTTGGCGGCGGAGTCGGCACCGGAGTTGGAGTGGGCGTCGGCGCTGGCGTAGGCGTGGCCGATGGTGTTGGCGTGGGCGTGGCGGTCGGCTCCGGCGTAGGCGTCGGCTCGTGCGACGGCTCAGCCGTGGGACTCGGGGAAGGTACGGTCTCACAGAACCCAGGCGCGATGGCGACAGTGCCGTCGTCGTAGCGCTCCACTCGCAGCATCTCGCCAGGAGCCGTGATGGTCACCTCCGTGACGGGACCGCCGCTGTCGGTGGCGCCGAACGTGATCACCTGCTGACTGCTCGAGACTGCAGGGATAAAGCCTGCGCCTTCGATGTTGCTGTTGAATATGACGGCGCTGTAGCAGTCAACGCGCTCCAGCTCGGCAGACAGCATCACGAATGCACCAGCACCCACTACCAGCGTGCCGGCTACGGCCAGAGGGATCGCTTTTCTCATCACGGCCTCGTCTTTCTAACTGGGTATGAGTGCTGTTCCGCCCAGGCAATGAACTAACAGCGCAACCAAGGCCACCTGAAGCGGCGTCACGAAATGCCCGGCCAGTGCCAGCACAACCAGCACGGCACAGATTGCCCACAAGACCCTCATATGCCCCTCCACTGACATCCGGCAATGGCTGCTCGTCCTCTGGCTCGGGCTGCTCGAACGGCTCCGGCACGGGCGTGGCCACTCACTCTTTGGCCCGCAGTACGTCCTTGACAGCCTCAACGTCTGCCGGCGCCGGTGCTACGGCAGGTGCAGGCAAGTCCATGGGGGGCGGGGACAGCACTTCCTGGACAGCCGCCACCTTTGCCGCTTCCGGCCTGGCCGCTAGGTATGCCTCGGCCTTGGTCGCCTTGTAGACACTCACCAGCTTGAGCACGATGCCAGCCATGGCTGCGGCCGCCGCGGCCAGCTCAGCACCGCTAACCGGCGAAGCCTCATCCAGACCTACAACGCCGGTCAGGGACTCGAGCAGCGTAGCTATGTCCGTCAGGCCGAACGTGCGGAGGACAACCGCGGCGACCAGCACGCCCGAACCAATGAGGGGCGCCCAGCGTTTCACATTGGGCATCCGCTTCTCCAATCTGCTCCAGCCGAACTGCAGATACTTGCGCTCAAGCCAGTTCACGGGCTGCCCTGATCCGCTCGTATTCGGACTTGGGAGCCCCGAACCAATGGCCAACGAAAAACCATACTGGCGCTGCGATCAGGTGAGAGGCCATCAGCACGATCCACGGCTCATGCGCCCATACCGCGCGCATCAGCTCGCTGATCGTGTCTCCGCCCTCCGGCGACCTGACGCCAATAGACTCCACGTAGAGCGCACCGCCCACGATCACCAGAACAGCAGCGCCCAGGACGAACAGGCCGATGTAGACCTTGCGCTTGGCCGTCATGGCTTCAGTGCCGCGAAGATTGCGATGAGAGTGCTGATGAGCGTGACGCCGCCTAGCAAGAATCCCCAGCCGGCAGAGAGGCCCTCAGACTTTCCGGCTGCCGTGCTCTGGGACAGGCGCAGGGCCTTCATCTCGGAAACCATCTCGACTAGCTGCGGATCAGCCACCGTGCTGCGTCCTGCGCCTTCATACTTCGACCGTTCCAGCTCGGCCAGACGCTTGGCAAACTCAGCCGACGCTGCGGCCTGTTGCTGCGCCAGCGTCGCCGCGCTCGTCGCCACTAGGGACCGCAGCGCATCGGCTGATGTCTGCACCTGCGAGGCTAGGACAGCCGCCTGGTCCGATGCTCGGCCGCTCGCCACCGCGACCGCGTTCACGTCCACCGCTCGGATTGCGTCGATGCGTTTGGCTTCGGCGTCTCTGAGTTTTTCCTGATAGTCACGTTCGAGTTTCCGCGTCTGTTCGTCGTGTCTGGCTGTCATGGCGCGCAGATCGTCCTGGCGGCGCATCTCGGCAGCCATGAGATCGTCGAGGCGCGACACGGCCGCCTCGGTCAGGGCGATCACATTGGCCGTCGGATCTATGACTGCCCCGCCGTACGCATCGACACCGAGGCCCGGACTCTTCGCCTCTTGAAGCGACCTTGAGCGTGTCGGCAATCATGCGCTCCTTGGTAAGGATCATTCCTTCACGGCGGATTTACCGCCAGGTTTCAACAACGATCCTGAGCTTCGCCAGCGGCGGCGACTTCTCGAGCTGCGGCTGGATGTAGCCATCCACGATCAGCTTCTTGATCTCGTCTATCAGGCCCGTCCCGAGATGCGGCTTCTTGTAGATCCAGTCTTCCCGCGTCAACTTAAGCGCCATGTCATCCTCCTACCATGAGAACTTCTCTTACGCCGACTCAGCGCGGCGGCCAGTCGGAGAGCTTCGCCAGAGGCGCATATAATTGCGATCCGCTTCCTTCTGAATCTTCTCTTTCATGTCGTCAGGCACAGGCACCAAAGCAGCAGCCACGCAAACTTGACCTCGCCACGAGCCGACCAGGGGCCGTCCCACTCCCGCTCGAGGTTGCCGGCGAAGGTCCAGTCATCCCCAACCTTGGCAACCACGCCGAAGCGCATGCTCTCAGAGTCCGCATCGGCGTAGAGCACGATGGCGCCGGACTTGCCCTCTGGCAGCTTGGCAATGGCCTGGTCAATGGCTGCCTGTGACCACGGGCTAGGGTGTAGCCGTAGCTCACTCACTTGACCTTGGCGCGCTTAGATGTGCAGTGCGAGCCATCAGCCCGGCAGACTGTGATGTTGAACGTGCCAGCCTGGTCGATCACGCCGGGCTCACCAGTTCCGATGGCTGTCACTGGCGCGCCTCGCCTTGACGGAAGACTCGGCTTATCGCTCTGATGCTGCGCCCGCGCTTTCGCGCTATCGCTCCGACGCTCAGGCCTGCCGAACGATCTGAGCGAATGTCGAGCACTTCCTGGTTCGTCAATCGAACGAGAGGCTTTCCCCTGGAATGGGTACCGTGCTTCAGCTTGTCGGCTTGGTTTGCTTGAGGGGTGTCCCACCTCAGATTCACCAGAGCGTTGTTGGCCAAGCTGCCGTCGTTGTGACAGCACTCCATGCCTGGCGGGCACGGACCAACGAAGGTCTCAAGAATGAGGCGGTTGATCCGCTTGACACGCCGCTTGCCGTCACCGCTATGCCGCCCGGCGAGAAAGATCGCACGCCCGTACTGATCACGACTGCCGATCAGCCTGCGCCAGGTGTCGCTCATGGCCGCGGTGTAACCAAACCCGCTGGGCCTGAAGACTCGCTGCCAGCAGCTCCACACCGAACCGTCGTCTCCGACTCGATAGCCAGGCAGGCCGGAGACATCCCGATACTGCACGGTCGGCGTCACTTGACCCGAGCTTTCTTGCTGGTGCAGTGCGAACCGTCAGCGCGACAGACGGTGATCGTGAAGGTCCCAGCTTTCGGGAGCTTGATTCGTGCCCCGTATCCATCTCCCTCGGGCTCTACGCTCACGCCAGCGTCGGCGCTCCACTTCGTTGTTCCGGCGCATTCCCATCCATAGGCGGGCCGCGGAGGATATTCAGCTCGTTCCACCTTCCCATCGATGCAGACGGGCCACTCGTTGCAAGGGAGTTCGTCGCCGTGGTCGAGGCAGGTGCAGGTCTTAAAGTTTGGCAGCTCGCCGTCATGCCTGGGCGTACTGTCGCCGTCGCAGACTGCACCCACCGGCAGGTCGAACGTGCAGCCCGTCCCGTTGCAGTCGCACTTCTTCCCCTGACCTCCGCCGCAGATGAGCTTGTTATTCAGGGTGCAGGCCAGGAAGCTGAAGCCGGTTGTCGTGGGCTTGAACCTGCTGCAGTCCAGCGGCGGCGGTGTAGGTAGCGGCGTAGGCGCCGGCGTAGGCTCAGCCGTTGGCGATGGCGAAGGCTCAGGACTAGCAGTCGGTGACGGCTGCGGAGTCGGGCTAGGCGATGGCGATGGACAGACGGGACACTCAGGACAAGGCGTCGGGCTCGGGCAGGGCGCCGGCGTCGGCGGCACTGACGGCTCCACCGTTGGACTCGGGCTTGGCTGCGGCTCGCAGGCTACGTAGACTGGCGAGCCATTCTGCACCATCAGGCAATCGCACGTCGTGCCGGCATCGCACAGCTTTACCCCGCCACAGTCCGGAGCCATGCTCAGCAACGCCGCAACCAACACCGGCCAGTACCGCCTCACGCTACAGGCCTAACGTGGCGCATGATGTAGTTGACACCTTCCTCGAGCCCGCCTTCCCAGCGGCGCAGCCCGTAGTACAGATTGACCGCCCACTGCGGCATGGCTGGATCAACTACGTGATGCCCGGTCCGCAGCCTCGGATAGTGGTACTCGTCCAGGCATGGCGCTGGTCCCCTAGGCTGATAGTCCGGGCTCTTGCCGCCACAGTTCGGGCAGCTACTCTGCACCGCGGCCACCCTTCAGCACCGTGAGATTGACCGTGATCTCCCGGACCTTGCCGGCGCTGATCTCCTCGTGCGCCTCAATGAGATAGTCCAGGATGTCATCTATCAGCCTGTTGATTTCCTTCCGGGTAATGCCGTGTTCGTCGGTGCGCTTAAACTCGTGGAAACTGGCGCTCACTTGCGCCCGTCCTCGGCTGCAAGGCTGACGTGGTTGGCGTCGCTGAAGTGGCCTCCCCAGGCTGCGCGGTCATGCAGGCTTTCCCAGTGCAAGCCCATGTCCCGGTAGATCGCGTGCTCACCGTCTGCGATGTACTTGCCGTCGATGTACACCAGCAGGTCGGCAGCGCAGCCGTCATGGTGCCTCGAGCCCATGCGGTGTACTGCATCAGGTAAGGCAACCTTGGCTCCGGACAGCCACATCTTGCGCGGGCTCTTGACTGTGATCTCGTCCAGCGCTATCTCGGCTTCGGGGTGCCACTCCCGCAGGTACACCAGCAGATCCACCAGCAGAGAACTGAACAGGACGCGGTCATCGCGCAGCGTCAACTGTCCCTGCGCACCAGCAGCTCGCCGCGCGCTGGCCCTTCAAAGTCTATGGATGG
>Ga0208185_1000657_pt1 | contig 13223 bp, 19 predicted proteins | sample EasRivMeERMLT700_FD_187532 | JGI IMG/M metagenome (GOLD analysis project Ga0208185, IMG submission 187532) | Soil microbial communities from meander-bound floodplain in the East River, Colorado, USA - East River MetaG ERMLT700 (SPAdes) (version 2) | ecosystem: Environmental > Terrestrial > Soil... | reverse complement strand
AGGAACTTAATGGGTATATTAACTGAGGAATGAAGCTGCCCAAGGATCGCATCGCGTACTCGGCGATCGTCGATCGTCCCGCGCTCAAGCTGCCCAGCGATGCGCGCGTCGCGGTCTGGACCATCGTCAACGTCGAGGAGTGGTCGATCGAGCGCGCGATGCCGCGCACCGTGCTGCCTCCACCCTACGGGGTGCCGTTACTTCCGGACTTGCCGAACTGGTCCTGGCACGAATACGGCATGCGCGTGGGCTTCTGGCGTTTTCTCGAGGTTCTGAACCGCTTCAAAGTGAAAGCTACGCTGGCGATCAATGGCTCGGTCTGCAAGTCCTATCCGCGCGTGGCGAAGGCGGCGTTGGAAGCGGGTTGGGAATTCATGGGCCACGGCTACATCCAGCGGCCCATGCATCAGGTGGAGGACCAGCGAAAAGCAATTGCAGACACCGTGAAGGCCATTCGCGAGTTCACGGGTAAATCCCCCAGAGGCTGGGAGAGCCCGGGGCTCACCGAGACCTACGACACGATCGACTGGCTGGCGGAGGCGGGCATCGAATACGTCGCCGACTGGGTGCTCGACGACCAGCCCTGCACCATTCAGACCGCGCACGGCCCGATCGTCTCGGTGCCCTACACCGTGGAGATGAACGACATCGCGATGATGGTGCTGCAGAACCATCCGTCGGAGGAATGGCTGCGGCGCGGCGTCGACCAGTTCGACCGCCTGTACGCCGAAGGCGGGAAATCGGCGCGCGTGATGGCGATCAGCGTGCATCCCTATATCAGCGGCGTGCCGCACCGCATCGCCTACCTCGAGAAGCTTTACGAATACATCCTGCAGCGGCCGGGGGCCGTGATCTGGACTGGAGAGCAGATCCTTGACTGGTATTCACGAGAAGCTCTGGGCAAGCGCTGAAGCGCTCCTGCCCACGCTGAGGGAACGCGCCGCGCGCTGCGAGGAGCTGCGCCGCCTGCCGGACGAGACGCTGCGCGACTTCCACGACGCGGGCCTCTTCCGCGCCCACCAGCCGCAGCGCGTGGGCGGCGCCGAGCTCGAGTTCGAGACGGTGGTGACCTTCGGCGCGCTGCTCGCGGGCGCCTGCGCTTCGACCTCGTGGAACTGGGTCAACTTCACCATCCACCACATGATGCTCGGCATGTTCCCGCCGCAGGCGCAGGACGAGATCTGGGGGAAGTCGCCCGACACCCTGATCGCCTCGTCGTCGGTGTTTCCGGCGGGTCGGGCGCGCAAGGTGCAGGACGGCTACGTCGTCTCCGGCCGCTGGCCGTTCTCGAGCGGGGTCGACCCGAGCGAGTGGAACATGCTCGCCGGCCTGGCGCGGCTCGACGACAACCTGCCGCCCGAGCAGCGCATCTTTCTCTTGCACCGCTCGCAGTACAAGGTGATCGACAACTGGTTCGCCGGCGGCCTGCGCGGCACCGGCAGCAAGGACGTGGAAACAAGCGAGGTTTTCGTCCCCGAGCACCTCACGCTCGCGGTCGCCGACACGAAAGGCGGGCCGACGCCCGGCAGCGCGGTCAACCCCGGACCGCTCTACAGGATGCCGGTGTTCGCGCTGTTCCCTTTCATGCTGTCGGGCGTGGCGCTCGGCATCGCCGAGGGCCTGATCGACGATTACAAGCCCGCGTCAGGCCGGATGACCGGGGCGCGCGTGGCCGAGATCCAGAGCACGCAGATCCGGCTGGGAGAAGCGACCGCCTATGCGCGCGCCTCGCGCCTGGTGCAGCTCGCCAACTGCCGCGAAGCGCAGGAGAGCCTTCCCGACCTGAAGACGAAAGCCCGCTTTCGCCTGGAGGGCGCGTACGCGGTCGAGTGGGCGGTCCGCGCGGTCGACGTCATGTTCGGCCTGTACGGCGCCGGCGGACTCTACGAAAGCGGCCACGTGCCGCGCGCGTTCCGCGACGCGCACGCCGTGAAGCAGCACTTCTCCTTCAACACCGACATCGCGGGAACGACCTACGGCCGCGTCGCCCTCGGCCTGCCGAGCGACAACCCGACGCTGTAGCACGCGCCCCACATCAGGTGGTCGGCGAGCTGCGGCCAGAACGCCAGCGCCGCGACCTCGGGGAAAAATGCGGGCGCGATGAGGCGCAGGTCGAGCAGCGCGATCGCTGCCGAGGCGAGCAGCGCCCACAGCATCGTGTGACGACGGGGCAAGGTGAGCCAGAGCACGACTGCCCAGAACAGCGATACCAACGCGTGGACCAGCGTTGCCGCAAGCAGCAGCTTTTCGAAAGAGTTTTCCGAGGACAGCAGCATGGCCCCAGCCGCTCGTGTCGCCTCCGTCGGATCGCCGCCGGTCAGCAACGCGTAGACCGTCGAGGGAATGCCGCTCAACAGCGTGGCCAGCAGCCAGGCGTACAGCAGCTCTCGTTTTGTCCGTATCACCACAGGAATAATCGAGCGCAGCGCGCGTTGGTACTTTAGCGCCGAACCCCGAAAGGAATCGCGATGGCCCGGATCGTCAAGCGTACGCCCGTTGAGCCGACCAAGTTCGTGATCGACGGCAAGGAGCAGTGGTTCTGCAAATGCGGGCTATCGAAGAACCAGCCCTACTGCGACAGCTCGCACAAGCTCACGCGCGGCGAGGAGCCTGGCAAGCTCTATTGGTACGACGACGCCGGCAAGCGCCACGAGATGCCCGGAGACTTTCCGGGCATCCGGACGTTCTAGACAGCTCTCTTAGTACTTCGGTTTGCCGCTCGTGCCTCCGGCCCCGGCCTTCTCGTTCGCTTGCGCCGGTGCCGCTGCGATCTCTTCCGGCGTGAGCTTGCCGTCGCGGTTCTTGTCGAGCGCCTGGAACCCGGAGCTGCTCGCGCCCTGGCTTGCGTTGGTTGGGGATATCCGACGTGCTGCTACGGTCTATCGGTGCAAGAGCCGTTCCCATCTGGATTTCGCCGCGAACGGGCACGGCGCTTGCTCCCTTCTTCGGAGTAGTCCACCGATCGGTATATCCAGGAAAGGAGATCCAATGAGGTTCAGTCCCATCGCAGTTGCGGTAGCAGCGGCAATGCTGTCGTTCGGAGCCGTCGCACAGGAGAAGAAGCAGGAGTCGCAGGCGGGCCAGACCCCGTCGATGACCCAGGAGCAGAAGCCGGGCAGCGAAGCCCAGGGTAGCGCGTCGGGCAGCACCAGCACCCCGTCCGCATCCACCGCCGAGAAGAAGTCCGAAGGCTCGGCCGCGGCCGGCGGCACCGCCGCGAAGAAGTCGGAAGGCTCCGCGGCGGCCGGCGGCTCGTCCATGAGCCACGACGCCGAGACGGTCAAGCAGGTGCAGACCAAGCTGAACGTGCAGGCCGACGGCAAGATGGGTCCCGCGACCCAGAAGGCCGTGAAGGAGTTCCAGACTTCCAAGGGCCTCAACGCGACCGGCCACCTCGACCAGCAGACGCTTTCCGCGCTCGGCATCGAGTCCGCCGCGGGCGGGGCGTCGAAGGCGAAGTCCGCGAAGGCCGACAAGAAGGCCGAAGGCTCCGCGGCGGCGGGCGCGTCCACGTCCACCGAGACGCCGAAGAGCGAAGGCTCGGCGAGCGCCGGCGCGTCGACGGGCGCGGCAGGGTCCCCGACCACCGAGCAGAAGCCGCAGCAGCCCCCGGCGCCGGCCAAGACCGAAACAAAGCCCGGCGAGAAGAAGTACTAGTTCTCAGTAACACGCTGTAACAAAAAAGCGGGGAGCATTGCTCTCCGCTTTTTTTTGGGTTTTGGCATACTGATTGCATGGGGCGCGTGCTCGACGGCCAGGTGGAATTGCTCCTCAACGGAGAGGCGCGTTCGCGCCTGCCGCTCGTGCGCCAGCTCCTGATCTACCTCGATCCGTTCGCGCTGTTCAAGGATGCTTCGCACGGCCCGGCACCGGCGCGCGAACGCGCGCTCTCGTACAACCGGGCGATGCGCTGGATGCTCGTGCCGTACATCCGGCGCTGGATCGTGATCGCCGCGTCGCTCGCGCTGCTGATCGCGCCCGCCGAGGCCGTCGCGGCGCAGCAGGGGCTGTTCGCCATCCCCATGGCGGCGGTGGCAGTTGGCTGCTGCATCGCACTCACGGTCGTCGCGGTGACCGTCGTGGTCTATCTCTTGCTGGGTCAAAGAGCGGTCTAAACCCACAGGAGGTCCCTATGCGAGTAAGCGAAGCAATGACGCGCGACGTACGCATCGCCAACCCCGGACAGAGCATCGGCGACGCGGCGAAAATCATGGCCGAGATCGACGCTGGCGCGATTCCGGTCGGCGAGAACGACCGTCTGGTCGGCATGATCACCGATCGCGACATCGCGATCCGCGCGGTGGCGAAGGGCAAGGGTCCCGACACCCCGGTGCGCGACGTGATGAGCAAGGATGTAAAGTACTGCTATGAGGACGAGGATCTCGAGCACGTGGCGCACAACATGGGCGACATCCAGGTGCGACGGCTACCGGTGGTGAGCCGCGACAAGCGGCTCGTCGGCATCGTCTCGCTCGGCGACGTCGCGCAGAACGAAGATACCGAGACCACCGGCGAGGCCACGGCGGGCGTTTCCCAGCCAGGAGGCAAGCATCGACAGACGTAAAACGCTGGCAGTCGTCGCATTGGCGTTCCTGGCGGCGTGCGCGACGACCGAGAAGGCCAGGGAGAGCTGGGTCGGCGCGACCTACGACGACGCAGTGCGCGCCTGGGGCGCCCCGGCGCGCAGCGGCAAGCTCGCCGACGGCTCCGAGGTGCACACTTGGTGGTCGGAAGCCGGGCCGACCTACCGCAGCGGTCCGTCCGTCGGTTTCGGCATCGGCGGGTTCGGCGGGCGCGGCGGCGGCGTCGGTGTCGGGGTCGGCGCCAGCGTTCCGATCGGCGAGGGCTCGGTCACGCCGCCGGCGCGCTGCGAGCGCACGCTCACCTTCCGCGATGGCCGCCTGGTCGAGCAGAGCTGGATCGGCCCCGATGAGATCTGCTCTGTGTACGCCCGCGCCAAGTAACACTGGATTACTGGCGGCGCTGGCCGCCATCGGCGTTGCTGCCTGCGCAGCGATGGACGGCGAGCTCACGGCGGCGCGCGACTCCTGGCGCGGCGCGACCTATGAGCAGGTGGTCGCGGCGTGGGGCCCGCCCGCGTGGAGCGCGAAGAATTCCCATACCTGGCTCTCCGAAGATCGCGTGCCGCAGGCGCAGCGCTCGGGGGGTGGCGCCGGCGGTGCGCTCTTCGGCGGCTCGCCGAGCGATGTCGCGATGCGCTGCGAGCGCACGCTCGTGGTCCAGGACGGACGCGTGGTGCGCGAAGGGGACTGGAACGGCGCGCCCGAGTTCTGCAAGAGATTCGCCCGGCCGCGGCGATGAACACGACCTACGCGCAAGCCGAGCCCAAGCGCGCCGAGGTCGACCAGCTCCCGGGACCGACGGTGATCGAGTTCGGCAGCCCGTGGTGCGGCTACTGCCGCGCGGCGCAGCCGCTGATCGCCGAGGCGCTCGCCGGGGATCGCGGCGTGCGCCATCTCAAGATCGCCGACTCGAGCGGCAAGCGGCTCGGCCGCTCGTTCGGGGTCAAGCTCTGGCCAACGCTGGTTTTCCTGAGCGACGGTAAGGAGGTCGCGCGCCTGGTGCGGCCGCGCGACGTGGCCGCGATCCGCGAGGCGCTGGCGCAGCTCCAGGGGAGAAAGCCATGAAGGACTACCCCTACGGCATGCGCGACTTCGAGGTCAACGACCTCGACGGCAACCAGCTCAGCTTCGGGATGGAATCGAAAAAGTAAAGCCCGCCTTCTCGAACTCGGCGGCGAGCCCCGGCCTGACCGCTTCTATCTCTTCCTTGGCTTTTTCAGAGAAGTCGATGTCCGTCATATCGTGCACGCCGCCGGTGATGATCACCTGCAGGATGCCTTCCTCGTGGCCGATATTGCGGAAAGCGCGGCACACGCCCGGCGGGAACGACACCGTGTCGAAGAGCTCGAGGATCGCGCTTCCCGAGCCGTCGTCGTTCCAGCGCACCTCGAAGCGTCCTTTCATCACGGTGAAGGTCTCATAGGTCTGCCGGTGCGCGTGCAGCCCGGGCCCCTGGCCCGGCGGGCACACCGCGAGCGTCATCGTCATCCCCGCAGCGCCGATGATCGGGGCCTCGGCGTTGATCGGAGTGTTGGTTTTGCTTTCGAGACCGATCACCGAAAGCAGCTTGCGCGAGTAGACGACGTCGCGCGCCGCCAGCGGAATGTCGCTCCGCTGGATCGGGAGCGGCGAGAGCTGGTCGAAGCGCGAAATGCGCCTCCGCATCTGCTCGGCGGACATGCGGATCGTTTTCATACGTTGCCTCTATTCGATGACTTCGTCGACGCGCGCCAGGAAGTCGCGCGAGATAGCGAGGCCGAGCTTCTTCGCCGCCTTGAGGCTGAGAAGCATCTCGAACTTGCTCGCCTGCACGACCGGCAGATCAGCGGGTTTGGTGCCTTTGAGGACGCGGCCCGTGTAGACGCCGGCCTGGCGATAGATGTCGCGGAGATCGGCGCCGTAGCTAATCAGCCCGCCAGAGCGCATGAATTCGCGAAACGGATAGATCGCCGGAATCGCATGGCGCGCCGCAAGCGCGACGATCTGATCGCGCTGCGTCACGAAAACGGCATCGGTACCCACAACAAGTCCGCCCACGCCGCTCTTTTTCGCCGTGCCGAAGGCCGTCTCGACCTCTGCCTCGTTGGTGGCATGGATGGCTTCGACCTGCTTGCGCGACGCATTCATGGCCGCCTGAACTTGCTTCGCATGCTTCGCGTGCGGACCCGCGGGATTGACCAGGTACGCGACCTTCGCCGTCGGCGGCAGCAGCTCCCGCAGGATCTCGTAGCGCTTCGCATCGAGCGAGGCAGCAATGTTGTAGATCCCGGTCAGATTGGCGTCGGGACGGCTCAGGCTCTTGACGAGTCCCAGTTGCACCGGATCCTGGCCGCCGGTGAAGACGATGGGAATCGTCGCCGTTGCCGCCTTGGCTGCCAGCGCCGGAGCCGGACCGCCCGTTGCGACGATGACCGTGACCTGGCGCTGCACCAGCTCGCTGGCCAGTCCCGGCAGGCGCTCGTACCGGCCCTCGGCCCAGCGGTATTCGATCGCGACGTCCTTGCCGTCGACATATCCGGCTTCCCTCAGGCCGCGGCGGAATGCTTCGACGAGATGCATGCGCTCGTTAGGCCCGCCGACATTGAGAAAGCCGATGAACGGGATCGTGGCGCGCTGGGCAAGGGCGACGGACGGCCAACTAATCGCTGTGGCGGCAAACGTGAGGAAACTGCGACGCTCCATCCCACCTCCCCAAGATGAAGGATAAGCCTATCTCTACCGCCGCACGCCAAGCTTCCTTAGCAAACTCTCGCGGCGCGTGAGCCACCAGCCGTACTGCACCGGCCACTGCGCGAACTCCAGATCGGCGCCCAGGGCAAGGGCGGCGTGCAGCGGCCAGTTCGGGTCGTACAGGGCCTCGCGGCCGACGGCGATCAGATCGGCGCGGCCGGCCTGCAGCGCTTCTTCCGCCTGCTGCGGCGTCAGGATCAGGCCGACCGCCATGGTCATCAAGCCGGCTTCCTTCTTGACCTTTTCCGCGAATGGGATCTGGAAGCCGGGCACGCGCTGCAGGATCGTCTTGGTCGCCGCGGTGGCGGAGCCGAGGATGCCGCCGGAGGAGCAGTCCACCACATCCACGCCTGTTGCTTTTAATTGTTTTGAGAACAAAACCGTGTCATCGACGCCCCAACCGCCTTCGACGTCGTCGATCGACGAGACGCGCATGAACAGCGGCTTGCCCGCGGGCCAGGCAGTGCGGACTTCCTTCGCTACCTCGAGCGGGAAGCGGATGCGATTTTCCAGCGACCCGCCGTATTCGTCTTTCCTGGCATTCGAAATCGGCGACAGGAACGTGTGCAGGAGATATCCATGTGCGGCGTGCAGCTCGAGGATCTCGAAGCCCGCCGCGTGCGCTCTGCGGACCGCGTTCCGGTAGGCGTTCAGCAGGACCTGGAAGTCGCCCTTCTCGAAAGCGCGCGGCTTGATCCATCCCTCGCCGATCGCCGTGTCGGTCGGCGCGACGATGCTCCAGGGCTTGTCGCCGCGCGCGAGATCCTCCGGGGCCAGCGGGCCGTTGCCGTGCCACGGGCGCGCCATGCTCGCTTTGCGCCCGGCGTGCGCGAGCTGCAGGGCCGGGACGGCGCCCTGGCTTTTCACGAAGTCGGCGATTCTCTTCAAGCCCTGAACATGCGCGTCGTCCCAGATCCCGGTGTCGCCGTGCGTGATGCGGCCGCGCTTTTCCACCGCGGTCGCCTCGACGAACACCACGCCGGCGCCGCCCTGCGCGAACTTGCCGAGGTGCACCAGGTGCCAGTCCGTGACGTGCCCGTCCTGCGCCGAGTACTGGCACATCGGCGAGACCACGATGCGGTTTCTGATCCGGACGTCGCGGATGCGGGTCTCGTCGAAAAGCATTTCAGTTCACCACCAGCCGGCCGGCGACGGCGAACTTGCCGCCGCCCTGCGGCGTGACGATCACCATCTCGCCGGTATCGGGCGAGATGCCGGTAAGCGCGACGATGGTCGAGCCGTGGGATACCAGCACCAGGTTGCCCCCTTTGCGCTGTTCGCCCGCCAGGGCCTTCATCTGCTCGACCTGCTTCTCGCGGTTCTCCGAACGGCCGAACAGGTTGCCGAGCGCGGTGGATACCCCGTCGGATCTTCCGAAAGCGAGCTTCGCCGTCTCGACGCAGCGGCACCACGGGCTCGAGAGCACGCGCTCGATCGCGATTCCGCGCGCGCGGAAAGCCTCGCCAATGCGCTTCGCATGACCTCGTCCTTCGTCGGTGAGGTTGCGCTGGGTCGCGCAGTCATCGAGCCGAAACCCCGGCGGATCGCCCACGCCGGGCGTGGTGATGGTGTGGCGGATCAGCACCACCTGGCCGCCGCCTTTGAGCAGCGTCCAAAGCGCTTCGCTGGCCTGGGCAGTAGAAAGGCCGAGGCCTAGCAGAAGCCCGAGGAAAACCCCTTTCAATTCTGCTGCTTCGCCTTGCCGCGATCGAGGGTCACCGCGGAGGCCGAGCCCTTGCCCTTCCACTGCTTCTCGTCGATCACCTCGCCGAGGAAGTTGAGCTCGATCGTCACGTCGTCCGGATCCTTGAGGAAGATCTGGAACAGCTTGGCGTCCGGGAAGCTGCGGAAGTGCATCTCGACCTTGTGCTTCTGGATGCGGGTGCGCACCTCGTAGGGGTCCTTGGCGAGGAAGGCGATGTGGTCGACCTGGCCGGAGCCGTTCGTTCCCTTGGGATGCTTCTTCAGCAGGAACATGTCGCGCGTCTTGTTCGGGTCCTGCGAGGCGAGGTGGACGCAGATTTCCTCGCCGATCCTGAGCCAGTAGCCGGGGAAGCCGAAATCCGGCCGGTCGGCGAGCTGCATGCCGAGGACGTCTTCGTAGAACTTCTTGGTGCGCTCGAGGTTCTTGGCGACGAGCAGGAAATGGTTGAGTTCGGTGAGCGGCATGGCGTCTCCTCGGAGGATCAGGGCTCTATTTTGCCCTGTCGCCGGAAGAATGGGCCGAGGGGGCGGGAATCGTTCAGTAACATGCGCCTGCCCCTATGCGCGCTATCGTCACGGCCGTCCAGGTACCCAGCGTGAGCGACGTCGAGTTCGACGCCTCGCTGACCGAGCTGCGCCGGCTCGCGAAGACGCTTGGGTTCGAGGTTGTCGGCAGGTTTACGCAGAAGCGCGCCAGGTTCGACTCGGCGGCGTACCTCGGATCCGGCAAGCGCGAAGAGCTGCGCGAGCTCGTCCACGACAAGCTGGCGCCTGCCGACATCGTTCTTGTCGACCACGAGATCTCTCCTTCCCAGACCTTCAACCTTGAAAAGGAGCTCGGCTGCGAGGTGATGGACCGCACCATGGTGATCCTCGAAATCTTTCACCGGCATGCGCGCTCACCCGTCGCGCGCGCGCAGGTCGAGATCGCGCGCCTCGGCTACATGGCGCCGCGCCTGCGCGAAGCCGCCAAGCAGGCCGGGCCGAAGGACCGGGCACGCAGCGGCACCGGCGGCCGCAGCGGCGGTGAGTCGCACGGCGAGCTCGACCGGCGCAAGATCCGCGACCGGATCGGCGAGCTGCAGAAGGAGCTCGACGCGATGGACCTCGGGCGCAAGACGCAGCGCGCCCGGCGGCAGGAGCGCCAGGGGCTCGCGCGCGTGGCGCTGGTCGGATACACGAATGCGGGCAAGTCCACCCTGATGCGCGCGCTCACCGGAAACGAGGCGCTGGTCGCCGACAAGCTCTTCGCGACACTCGACACCACCGTGCGCGCCCTCCATCCCGAGACCGTGCCGCGCGTGCTGGTCAGCGACACCGTCGGCTTCATCAAGAACCTGCCGCACGGGCTCGTCGCCTCCTTCAAGTCGACGCTCGACGAAGCGCTCGAGGCGTCGCTGCTCGCCCACGTGGTCGATGCGAGCGATCCCGGATTCGAGCGGCAGCTCGCGGTGACCGACGAAGTGCTGGAGGAGATCGGGGCGAAGGCCGTGCCGCGCATCCTCGTCTTCAACAAGATCGACCGCGGCGGGGACGAGACGGCGTTGCGCGCGCAGTACCCGGGATGCATCGTGATGAGTGCGCGCCGCGAGGGCGACGTCGCCAGGCTGCGCGAGGCAATCGCCGCGTTCTTCCAGCGCGACCTCGTCGAGGCCGAGCTTTTCCTGCCCTGGTCGGCGCAGAACCTTCGCGGCGAGATCTTCGCGAGCTGCAATGTGCTGGAGGAGCGTGCCGACGGCGAGGGCGCGTTTCTTCGAGTCCGCGGCGACGCGCAGGCCGTCAAGCGTCTGCGAAAGCAGTTTGGCCGGGTGAAGGATAAGTAAGCTTCATTGCTTGCTGCGCAAAGCAGCGTCCACCAGCGCGTCCATCATCCACCGCACCACCGCCTCGGTTTCGCGCTCGCTCGCGCCGCAGATGTCTTTAAGAATGACCATGGGCTCGATGCCGTAGACCACGGCCAATGCCCGCAGCAGGCGGTCATAAGTCTTCTTTGGGAGTTTCTTTTTCAGGGGCGCGATGGTGGTGGCCAGGATCTCGGTGCGCTGGCCGCGCCGGAACGGCTCTTCCTCGAGCAGCCCGGCCGCTTCGAGCGACTGGTGCTCGAGCGCGAGCTGCAGCGCGGCGCGCATGTGGGGCTCGAACTGGTGGAAGCGCGAATAGGTGCGGTCGAGGAGCTCGTGCAGTCGCTCCTTGGCGTCGCCTTCCTGCGGCACGGCGCGGCGCACCGGCGCCAGCGCCTCGGCGATCACCGCGCTCACCAGCTTGGAGCGGGAAGGGAAGTAGCGGTAGGCCGTGGCGCGGGAAACTCCTGCGCTTTGAGCCACTTCCGCGACCGACGGAATTCTTCCGCGCCGCACAAGATGGACCGCTTCGTCCAGCAGGCGGCGGAACTCGCGGCCGCGGTGGCCCTTGCCGAGGTCCGGCACCGCGTAGAAAGCGATGGCACTTTTCTTCACGAGCGGTTAGTCTCGCACAGCAATTTGAGACGTGCGTCTCATTTTGTTTTCCCGGGAGGAGGCGATGCTCTTCGTGGAGCGCCTGGCGATCGAGATCGACGGCGACGGCGAGCCGGTCGTCATGATCCACGGCCTCGGCGGCACGACCAACACCTTTACCCCGCTGCTTCCCGCCTTCACGCGCAACAAGCGCGTGCGCTTCGACCTGCCGGGCTCCGGCCGCTCATCTCGCGTGGAAGGTCCTCTTTCAATAGAGAAATTCCTCGAAGCGACCAAGCGCGCCATGGCCTCTGCGAAAGTCGAGAAGGCGCACGTCGTCGGTCATTCCATGGGGACGATCGTGGCGACGCACCTCGCCGCTGCAGAGCCCAATGCCGTAAAGAGCTTGGCATTGTTTGGCCCTCTTATGGCTCCGCCCGATCAAGCACGAGCAAACATCCGCGCTCGAGCGGCCAAAGCGAGGCAAGAGGGCATGCAAGGCATCGCGGACGCCCTGGTCCAGGCCTCGACCTCCTCCGAGACGAAGCAGAAGCGCCATGCTGTGGTCGCATTCGTGCGTGAATCGATGATGGGGCAGGATCCGGACGGCTACGCGCGGAGCTGCGAGGCGCTCGCCGAGATGCAGGCCGCCGACACTTCGAAGATCACTTGTCCGACGCTGCTCGTCACCGGCGACGAGGACGTCGTGTCGCCGCCGCAATCCGTGCGCATGATGGGGCAGAAGATCGCCGGCAGCCGGGTCGAGACGCTGCGCGGCTGCGGTCACTGGACACCGGTGGAGAAGCCCGACGAATGCATTGAGCTCTTGAAACGTTTCTACATCGATGCAAACCGAATTCGGGGCCAGGGCCGCAGTTCGGTTTACGCAATCTCACCCTGACCCCGAATTAGGACCGGTATTAGGAGACCGCCATGGCCAATGTTCTCTTCACCAATGTCCGCATCCTCGACGCCACCGGGGCGCAGCCCTACGCCGGCGAGGTCCTGATCCAGGGCAACCGCATCTCGCGCGTCGCGCGCGGCTCCCGCAGCGTCCCGGTCGCCGGCGTGACCGTGATCGACGGCGCGGGCGCCACGCTCATGCCTGGCATGTGCGAGGCGCACACGCATTTCGGCTGGACCAACTCGAAGACGCTGGACGCGATCCAGAAGCTGCCGCACGAGGAGCACACGCTGTGGGCGGCGCAGGTGGCGAAGCAGTATCTCGACTACGGCTGGACCTCCTGCGTCGGCGCCGCGACGCCGAAGCCGCGCCTCGACTGCGTGATCCGCAACGCGATCGACTCCGGCCAGATCCCGGGCCCGCGCTACCTGGCCGCGAGCCAGGAGATCACCGTCACCGGCTCGCTCGGTGACGACATGCTGCCGCACCTGCCGTACCCGGAGATGTCGTTCGGCTGCGTGGTCGACGGCCCCGAAGAGATGCGCAAGGCGGTGCGCATGTTCCTCAAGTACGGCGTCGACTCGGTCAAGCTCAACCTCTCCGGCGACAACCTGGTGCCGGGGGCGGACGCCAAGACCAACTGGATGAGCGATGAGGAAGTCGCTATCGCGGCGAAGGAGACCAAGGTGCGCGGCAAGCGGCTCTCGTGCCACGCGCGCTCGTCCGAGTCGGTGAAGCAGGCGATGCGCCACGGCTTCGACATCATCTACCACGCGAGCTTCGCCGACGAGGAGGCGCTCGACATGCTGGAGGCGGCGAAGGACAAGATCTTCGTCGCGCCGGGCCTGTCGGTGATCATCCGGCTGC
>Ga0208185_1000654_pt1 | contig 13266 bp, 13 predicted proteins | sample EasRivMeERMLT700_FD_187532 | JGI IMG/M metagenome (GOLD analysis project Ga0208185, IMG submission 187532) | Soil microbial communities from meander-bound floodplain in the East River, Colorado, USA - East River MetaG ERMLT700 (SPAdes) (version 2) | ecosystem: Environmental > Terrestrial > Soil... | reverse complement strand
CGATCCCGCTATACTTTTTCATTCCGGCCTCCGTTAGGGACAAGTAAGCGTGCAAACTCACTTTATCCCCACCGCCCTCAACAGGCGGTGGGAGGCCGGCTAATGATTTTCAGACCCCATTTTTCAACCGACCTTTCCGTCTCCAACTTCGACCGGAACGTAGACCGTCGCCTCTCCGCGGCGCACGAGAAGGGCGACGGTGTCGCCCGGCTTCGGCTCGCCGATCAGGCGGTTGAAGTCCTCGAGCCTCTTGAAGCTCTCGCGCCCGACGCCGACGATGACGTCGCCGGGGCGCAGCGGGGTGCGCGAGGCGTCGGCGCTCTCGACCACCACCCCGCAATCGATGCCCAGCGCCCGGCGCTGCGCCGGCGGCAGCTCGCTCACCACCAGGCCGAGGCGGTTCGGCTTGGTCGCCTTGTCCGGCGTGGGCTTGGCGGCCCTGTTCTCGGCGACGAGCTCGGCCGCGGTGAACTTCACCTCCTCGGCCTTGGCGTCGCGCCAGATTTTCAGAGTGGCGCTTTGCCCGGGCTTGGTCGCGGCGACCAGCCGCGGCAGCTTGCTCGGGTCGTCGATCGCCTGGCCGTTGAAGGCGAGCACGACGTCGCCGGCCTTGAGGCCCGCCTTGTCCGCGGGGCTGCCGGGCTCGACCGTCGCAATGAGCGCGCCGTTCGGCTCCTTCAGCTTGAACGACTGCGCGAGCTCCTTCGTCATCGGCTGGATGCGCACGCCGAGCCGGCCGCGCGTCACCTCCTGGGGAGCGCGCGCGGTCTTGGCGGGCTCGCGCTTGGTGATGACGTTCACGACAGCCGGCCCCTGCTGCTTCATCAGCACCGTAAAGTCGGGGAGGTTGGCAGTGCGGCCGCCTGCTGCGGACTTTGGCGCCTGGGCGGACGCCGCGGTGGCGAAGGCAGTCAAAAGGACTAGGGTGAACAAATGAGGGGCTGGGGTTCTCATGGTGAACCCCTTTCTGCAAGCTTCGCGCCCGGCCCCGGCTTTTATGCGAGCGCCGCGGCGCGTCCGCGCTCGACGTCGATCTTGCGCAGCAGCGCGAGGCCGATCAAGAAGTAGAGGCCGGTGACGAAGATGGCGAGGCGGTGGCTGCCGCCGAGCCACTCGACCGCGCCATAGGTGAGCGGGCCGAAGATCGACGCCGCCTTCACCGCGAGGCCCCACAGGCCGAAAAACTCGGCGAGCCGCGCCGGCGGCGCGAGGTAGCCGACGATGGCGCGTCCCGCCGCCTGCGACGAGCCCATGCACAGGCCGGCGATGTTCGCCGCCACCCAGAACCAGAGCGGGCTTTCGGTGAAGGCGGCGATCAGCACCATGACGATCCAGCCCACCAGGGTGAGCGCCACGGCGCGGACGTGGCCGATCGCGTCCTGCAGGTAGCCGAAGCCGAAAGCGCCGATCGCGGCCGTGATGTTGACCAGCAGGATGAGGACGATCGTCTGCTGCGTGGTGAACTTCATCGCCTGCTCGGCGTAGATCGCGGCAAGCGCCACCACGGCCGTGATCCCGGCCTGGTAGAACAGCAGGCAGATCAGGAATCGCTTCAGGTCTGCGTATTTCTCCGCCGCCCTGAGGGTGTCTCTCACTCGCGCCCACGGATTCTCCATGCGCGGCTGCGGCACGGCGCGCTCGCGCAGCAGGAGGAACGTGGGCACGGCAGCGAGCGCGAAAAACGCCGCCGTGATCAGCATCGTCACCGGCACCGTCTCCGAAGCGGGCTTCCCGGAATTGGCCGTCAGATAGACGAGGCACAGTCCAAGCGCCGCCAGGCCGCCGACGAAGCCCAGGCTCCAGCCCCAGCCCGAGACGCGCCCCATCGCGCGCGAATCGGCGAGCTCGGGCAGGAACGCGGCGATCAGGTTCTCGCCCGCGCCGAAGAAATAGTTTGAAAGAATCAGCAGCAGCAGCGAAAGGGCGACGGCGCCGGGACCGGCGTAGTACAGCAAGGCGGTGAAAAGCACGCAGCCGATCGTGGTGGCGAGAAGGAGCCGCTTCTTCGCCGCGTGCGCATCGGCCCAGGCGCCGATCAGCGGCCCGGTGATCAGGATCGCGGCATAGGAAACGGATAGAGCAGCGGTCCAGGCGAACGTGGACCAAGGAGCTCTTTGAGAAACGACTCCTACAAAGTACGCGCTGAACACCGCGGTGATGACGACCGTGGTGTAGGCCGAGTTCGCGAAGTCATACATGCTCCACGCCCAGACCTCGCGCAGCTTGACGTCGGGAGCGAGCGTGCGCTTGGAGACGCTTTGCACCGGCCGGATTGTAATGTCGTGTGCACTACTCGACGTTGTTCCGGCTGCCGGTTTTGCTGGATGCGGTATAGTGTGTTTCGCCTATGGAACAAGCAGTTAAGACGCAGGAGGGGAAGAAGCAGGACGGCAGCCGGCTCACGCTTGCCGGGATCCTCGACTGGCTGGTCGCGGACAAGATGGTCGAGCCACCGGCGGCCGAGAGCCTGAAGAAGGAGCGGCGCTACTACCGCGGCACGATGCATCCGCTGGTGATCGTCGCCGAGCAGAAGTGGAAAAAGGGAGGAACCGCCTCAGGAAGCACTCTCCTCACGCTCGAGCTGCTCACCGAGTGGCTGGCGAAGCGCTCGAGCATGGAATACCTGCACATCGATCCGCTCAAGATCGATTTCACCGGCGTCACCGACATCATGTCGTCGGCCTACGCCACCCGCTTCCGCATCCTGCCGGTGGCGATCAATGCGAAGGAGGCGGTGATCGCCACCGCCGAGCCCGCGGTGCGCGACTGGGAGCCCGAGCTCGCGCGCATGATCAAGCGCGACATCCGGCGCGTGATCGCGAACCCGCTCGACATCGAGCGCTACCAGGTCGAGTTCTACAACCTGGCGAAATCGATCAAGGGCGCCAACAGGAATACTTCAATCAGTGGTCTATCCAACTTCGAGCAGCTGGTCGAGCTGGGCAAGAGCGACAAGCTCGACGCCAACGACGCGCACGTGGTGCGCGTGGTCGACTGGCTGTGGGGGTACGCCTTCGAGCAGCGCGCGAGCGACATCCACATCGAGCCGCGGCGCGAGCAGGGCATCGTGCGCTTCCGCATCGACGGCGTGCTGCACCAGGTCTACCAGATCCCGGCCTCGGTGCTCGCGGCGATGACGAGCCGCATCAAGATCCTGGCGCGCATGGACGTGGTCGAGAAGCGCCGGCCGCAGGACGGGCGCATCAAGACGCGCAGCGGCGAGCAGGATATTGAATTGCGCATTTCAACCCTGCCGACCGCGTTCGGCGAGAAGCTGGTGATGCGCATCTTCGATCCCGAGGTGCTGGTGCGCGACTTCGCCGAGCTCGGCTTCTCGGCCGAAGACCAGAAGCGCTGGACGGAGATGACCGACCGGCCGAACGGCATCGTGCTGGTGACCGGGCCGACCGGCTCGGGCAAGACCACCACGCTGTACTCCACCCTGAAGAGCCTCGCCACCTCCGAAGTGAACGTGTGCACCATCGAGGACCCGATCGAGATGATCGAGCCGGCGTTCAACCAGATGCAGGTGGTGAGCGCGATCGAGCTGGGCTTCGCCGAGGGCGTGCGCGCGCTGATGCGCCAGGACCCGGACATCATCATGGTGGGCGAGATCCGCGACCTGGAAACCGCGGAAATGGCGGTGCAGTCGGCGCTCACCGGCCATCTCGTGCTCTCGACGCTCCACACCAACGACGCGCCGAGCGCGATCGCCCGCCTGATCGAGCTCGGCGTCGCGCCGTACCTGTTGAACGCGACGCTGAACGGGGTGATGGCGCAGCGCCTGGTGCGCACGCTGTGCCCGCATTGCAAGCAGACGGTCGAGCTCAACCGCGCCGAGGACCAGGAAACCTGGAACGCGCTGGTCGCGCCGTGGAAATCCAAGCACCCGGCGCGCCTGCACAAGCCGGTCGGCTGCCTCGAGTGCCGCATGACGGGCTATATGGGGAGGGTAGGGATTTACGAGACGCTGTTGTTTTCCCAGTCCCTGAAGGGCCTGGTGTCCCAGAATGCAGACCTTGTCGCCCTGCGCGAACAAGCCTTCAAGGAAGGCATGAAGCCGCTGCGCATCTCCGGCGCGATGAAGGTGGGCGCAGGCCTCACCAGCATCGACGAAGTCCTGAAGGTCGCGCCGCCGGTGCGCGACGCGGCGTCGCGCTAGTGGTGCTCGAGGTCCTCCTGCTGGTTGCGTTTGCGGCCGTCGCCGTGTACCTGGGCATGCATCTGCTTTCCCGAAAGGGAGAGAAAGCATTGCTCGATGCAAAAGCAGACTCGGCCCGTTTCCGCGGCCTGACCGAGCTCTCGGCCGACTGGTTCTGGGAGACCGACGCCGAGCACCGCATCGTCTGGATCTCGGGCGGCGCCCCGGTCGCGACGTTCTTCGCCCAGACGCCGACCTTCGGCAAGCGCATCTGGGAGATCCCGGGGGTCGAGGTCGAGCCGCGCGCGCTGGAGACGCACCTCGAGCAGCTGGCGGCCCGGCAATGGTTCTTCGACCTGGAGATCGCGCGTGTGGACGAGCGCGGCGCGCGCCAGGTGCACATCATCTCGGGCCAGTCGCGCCTCGACGCCGAAGGGGCTTTCCTCGGCTACCGCGGCGTGGCGCGCGACGTCACCGAGCAGCGCAGCGCCGAGCGGGCGCTGTTCCGTGCCAAGGAGCGGCTCGAGCTCGCGCTCGACGGCGGCAACCTCGCCGAGTTCCACTTCGACGCCGAGCGCGGCGAGCTCTCCGCCGGCGACGGCTGGGTGCGCTTCCTCGGCCACGCTGCGTCGCCCACGGTGACGCTCGGCGCCGAGCTGATCGCGATGATGCACCCCGACGACCGCGTGCATTACACCGAGGCGCTGGTGCGCGCGCTGAAGGGCGAGGCACCGGTATTCGACATCGAGTTCCGCATCCGCACGCGCCAGGGAAAATGGAAGTGGCTGCACGCGCGCGGGCGCGTCACCGAGCAGGGATCGCACGGCCGCGCTACCCGCGTCTCGGGGACGGTGGCCGACATCGACGAGCGCAAGCGCGCCGAGGCGGCGCTCGCCGAGCGCGAGCAGCGCTTCCGCGACGTGGTGGACGCCTCGGGCGAATACGTCTGGGAGACCGACGCCCAGGGCCGCTATACCTACCTCTCGGAGCGCGCCGAGGCGGTGCTCGGCTACGCGCGCGCCGAGCTCCTCGGGCGCAAGCCGCGCGACTTCATGCCGCTCGGCGAGCCGCGCACGGTGGACGAATGGTTCGCCGGCCGCGCCGCCGAAGGCCAGCCGTTCCGCGACCTGCTCCACCGGATGATCAACAAGTCGGGCGGCGTGATCTGGCAGTCGGTGAGCGGCGTGCCGGTGCGCGACCCCGCCGGGCGCCTCATCGGCTGGCGCGGAACCGGCGCCGACGTCACTGCGCGCAAGCATGCCGAGGCGCGCATCGAGCAGCTCACCACGCGCGACGCGCTGACCGGGCTGCCGAACTCCACCCTGCTCGCCGACCGCACCAGCCAGGCGATCCTGACCGCGGCGCGCAACCGCTCGCAGTTCGCGCTGCTGTGCATCGACCTCGACCGCTTCAAGCTGGTGAACGAATCGATGGGGCACCGCGCGGGCGATGCGCTGCTGCGCGCGGTGGCCGAGCGCATGGGCAACATCGTGGACGGGGAGGACACGCTGGCGCGGCTCGGCGGCGATGACTTCATCCTGGTGCGCTCCATCAAGTCGGTGGAAGACGCCGCGGCGCTTGCGCAGCGCATCCTCGGGGTGCTGGCGCGCCCGTTCACGGTGGAGAGCAAGACGCTCAGCGTCGCCGCCTCGATCGGCATCAGCGTCTATCCCAACGACGGGCGCGATTTCGTCGAGCTGCTGAAGAACGCCGACGCCGCGCTCTACCACGCCAAGGAGAGCGGCAAGGGCACCTGGCGCCTGTTCGCGCCGGCGCTCAACGCGCGCGCCGTGGAGCGCCTGCGCCTGGAGAACGAGCTGCGCTCGGCGCTCACCCGCGGCGAGCTGGTGCTGCACTGGCAGCCGGTGGTGCGCGGCTGGCCGCCGGACCGGCGCGCGAACCCGCTCCACTGGCGCGGCCGCGTGGTCGGCGCCGAAGCGCTGGTGCGCTGGCAGCATCCGACGCGCGGCCTGCTTGCCCCCGAGCACTTCGTGCCGTTCGCGGAGGAGTGCGGCCTGATCCGCGCGGTCGACGACTGGACGCTCGAGCGCGCCGCCTCGCAGGCGGGCGCCTGGCAGCGTCGCTTCGGGCTCAAGCTGTGGACCGCCGTGAACGTCTCGGCGCCACAGCTTTCACAAGCTTCTTCGTATGTTGAAAAGCTCACGGCGATTCTGCGCGAGAACCAGCTCGACGGCCGCCAGCTCGAGCTCGAAGTCACCGAGCGGGTGCTGATGTCGGGGCTCGCCGAGAACGTTGCCACGCTGAAGGCGATCGGCGAGCTCGGCGTGCGCTTCGCCATCGACGACTTCGGCACCGGCTACTCGAGCCTCGCCTACCTGCGCAGCCTGCCGATCGACAAGCTGAAGATCGACCGGTCGTTCCTGCGCACGATCGACTCGCAGGCGGCCGACGCGGCGATCGTGCGCGCGATCATCGCGCTCGCCGTGACGCTCGGCATCTCGGTCGCCGCGGAGGGCGTCGAGAACGCGGCGCAGCTCGAGCGCCTCATGGGGCTGGGCTGCGAGGAATGGCAGGGGCACTACTTCAGCGCGCCGCTCGACAGCGCCGGCTTCGAGGAGCTCATTTCCGAGTCCTTCTCGGCGCGCACCGCACGCAGCTCGGAAGCCTGAATCAGGCCCTCGGCCGCCGCGTGCGCCGCGGCCGGCTCGGCCTCGGGCGCGAGCACCAGCTGGCAGCCGGTTTTTGCAACTTCCGACGCCAGATTTTCGATCGCGGTAATTCTTTTCGAGCTCACGGAGCGGATGTAGATCGCCCGGATGCGCTCCGGGAAGCGGTGCACGACGCCGCTGTAGATCTCTGGATCCTGCTCGCCGCTGTCGCCGATCAGGATGAACTGGAGCTTCGGGTAGGTGGCGAGGATGTCCTCGATCGATTTGCGCTTGTGCTCCTTTTCGCGGCGAAAGCCGAAGTCGCGCAACAGGAGCGGCCCGCGCGGCAGCCCCTGCACGTCGAGGTACTCGACGAGCGGCGCGTAGAGGTTCCAGGGGCTCTTCGAGACGTAGAAGAACGGGTTCACGCCGGCGTGCAGCGCGCGGTAGAACGCGGCCACGCCGCGGAAGGGCTTGCGCGTGCGTGCGTTCGACAGCGCGACGGCGAGGATCATCTTGAGCTTGTTCGCGACGTGGCTCGACACGATCGTGTCGTCGATGTCGCTGATCACGCCGAAGCGGGCCCTCCGCGGTGGGACAAGGACCTGCCCAACGACGCGCGCGGCGCCCGCCGGTTCGATCAGCTCGATTTCGACGTCCTGCCACATGCCCGGACCGAGGCGGCCGCGCGTTGCGACCTCGAGTCGAAAATACCCCTCTTCGTCGGTGACGGCTTCGCTCTCCAAGCCGAGATAGCGCGCGCGCAGCCGCGCGCCCGGGACCTCATCCGATTCCAGCCGCTTGTAGAAGCGCACGAGGTTCCGCCAGCGCGTCTCGGCATCGGCGGCGGGCCGGAAGCCTTCGTCCTCGAGCACGCGGCCGCAGACGGTGAGCTTCTGCGCCGTGCCGTAGCCCAGGTAGGGCAGGATGATGAGCGGATCGCGCCAGCGTCGCGCGAGCCGCTGCAGCAGGGACTTCGGCTTTAGGAGATCGCGCGGTGCTGGTCTTGAACCACGACCCATTTGTCGTCCCGGCGCTGATAGACGAGCGTCAAATGGCTTTGGCTGCGCACCGCCCGCTTCCCCGGCGCGTCCTCGCAGTCACCGCAGGACCAGCGCCGAGAGCGCCCAGGACACGAGGCTGAAGAGGATGGCGCCGAACACCCCGGCCCAGAAGCCGCCGACCCAGAAGCCCTCGAGCCAGGTGCCGACCATCCAGAAGAGGAGGCCGTTCAGCACGAAGATGAAGAGACCCAGCGTGAGGATGGTGACCGGAAGCGTGAGCAGCACCAGCACCGGCCGCACCACCGCGTTGATCAGGCCGAGCACCAGCGCCGCGGCGAGCGCGGCGCCGAAGCTCGACACGGCGATCGACGGCATCAGGTAGGCGACCGCGATCAGCGCAAGCGCGTTGATCAGCCAGACGACAAGCAGCTTGAGGATCATGGCTGTGCCGAGTAGAACAGGTTGGTCAGGCTCTTGATATCGAGGCGCCGGAAGCGGGTGTAGCCCGCCTGGCGCACCAGCGCCTCGGTGGCCGCCGGACCGAGGCAGGTGCCCAGGCCCGGCCCGCCGCGCGCAAGCGATTGCGTCATGCAGTGGAACAGGCTGAAGCCGTAGAAGGTCGCCGCGACCGGGTTGCGGTTGTCCTCGAGCCGGTCGGCGGCCTTCGGCTCGACGATGAACAGCGTCCCGTCGGGCTTGAGCAACGCGCGCGCCTGCCGCAGCGTTTTCAGGGGTTCCGCCAGGTCGTGCAACACGTCGCACAGGCCGATGAAATCAAATTGCCCCTGGATGGACGAAACATCGCCGACCACAAAACGCGCTGTTGTATTCGAATCCCTTGCCCGTTGAATCGACGTGGCATCCGCGTCGACGCCGACGATCTCGGCCTGCGGGAACGCCTTGGCGAGCGCGATGCACACGCGGCCCGAGCCGCAGCCGACGTCGAGCGCGCGGCCGCCGGCGCCAAGGCGTGCGGCGGCCTCCGGCAGAGATTTCATCCAGTAGTCGGCGAAGCGGCTCTCGTACTGGCCGCGGTTGACGAGGTCGAGCGCGCTCACGCAGTCGGGGCCGAAGTCCTCGAAGCGCACGCCGCCGCCTTCGGCGAAGGCGCGCGCCACCTCGGGCGCGACGCGCATCAGCGGCGGCACCATGGCGAACAGTCCGCCGACGAAGTGATCCGAGTCGTCCGACGCGAGGAAGTAGGCGTGCTCCTCGGGGAGCGCGTAGGTCTGCGCGGCCGGGTCGTAGTCGAGATACCCGGCGGCGACCATTCCCTTCAGCCACTCCTCGACGTACCGAGGTGTTAAACCAGAGATTCTTACGACGTCAGGGGCGCTCATGGCGCCCTTGCCGGCCATGATCCGAAAAAGCCCGGTCTTCACGCCGACGTACACCATGCCCGCGGTCATGGCGCCGGCCAGGTCGCGGAACACCTTGTCCAGCGCCTGCCTGGACTTTTCCTTGTCCACTACTCCCAGAGGCCCTTGGGCATGGGCAGGCCGGCGTAGTCCGCGGCGCTGAGGCGTCCCTGCGGCTCGATTCCCAGGCGCTCGAGCACCGCGATGATCTGGCGCGCGTGCTGCGCCGAGTGCCAGGTGCAGCGCTCGAGCAGCTCGTGCAGCGGGCGCACGCCGTAGTAGGTCTTCACGCTTTCGCGGCAGGACTTGTCGGCGCGCGCGCTCCACCACGCTTCGAGCTTTTTTTCCACCCGGGAGCCGTACGCCGCGATGTCGTCGACCTTCTTCACCGCGGCGGGCGGCGGAGCGTTGTACACGCCGGTGAGATCCTGCACGCCGTCCTCGACCGCCTGCAGGAAAGCGTCGGGGATCTGGTAGACGTGGTAGGCGAGGTCGCGGATGCTGCGGTCGCGGTTCTGCACCGCGCGCTCCTGCAGCCGCGCGGCGGGAAGCTGGCGAGCGTGCCGTTGCGCGGCGCGCAGCACGTGGAGCCACTTCCGAACCAGCTCGTCGGGTGGGAGGCGGCTTGCCTGGAACTCCCGGCCGACGAAGCGCGAGACGTCCTCGAGCGCCTGGGCGAAAACGAACTCGCCGCCGCGCGCCACCACCGGCACGGTCTTCACGCCAAAAGCGAGCAAATCTTTCATCGCCTCCGGCCGCGCGGCGACGTCGATCGACTCGTACTCGACGCCGATCTGCGTCAGAAACTCCTTCACCTTCACGCAGCTCGAGCACCCGGGACGCCAGTAGACCTTGAGGTCGGTGTTCATGGCGCCACTGTAACTCCCTGCACGCCGTGCTTTTCGATGGTCTTCGCGACCAGCCCGGATCGCTTGATGTCGTCCACGAAATCGATGAGATATCGGGCACCTGCCGCGCGCGTTTTCGTCGTTCCCACCGCTTGCTGCACGCCGGTGACCTGGCCTTCGAGCACGCGCGAGCCGGGCAGCTTCTCGGCGTCCATCACCAGCTGCGGCTTGAGGCCCGCCAGCACATCGAGCTTCTCCTTGATGAAGAGCTCGTGCGATGCCGCGATGCCTTCGGCGCGCACGAGCTTGGCGTGCTTCAGCGTGCGGGTGAGGTACAGGTCGTAGGCGCTGCGCGCCGACACCGCGATCCGCACGCCCTCGCGGTCGACGTCGGCCAGCCCGCGGATCTTCGAGCCGGGCGGCGCCAGGTAGGTCACCGGGATCTCGAGGTAGGCCTTGGTGAACGCGATCTCGTTGGCGCGCTGCGGCTCGGCGGCGAGGAAGCCGACGTCGCACTTGCCGTCGCGCACGCCGTCGGCAAGCTGGCCGGCCTGCTTGAATCTTACGAACTCCACCGGCGCGCCGAGGCGCTTGCCGAGCTCGCGGCCGAGGTCGGGCGCGATGCCGCGCGGCGTGCCGTCGGGCGCGTCCTTGAGCACGAGGAGGAAATTGCCGTAGTTCAGCCCCACGCGCAGCGTGCCGCTCGGAGCGAGCTCTTTCTTCACGTCCATCTCAGTCTCTCCTCAGTCTCCGGTCGGTACGACGCCCTTGCCCTCGATCATCAGGATTACCGAGCGCACCGGGGCGCGCGTGCGGTGCATGACGCCCTTGGGCACGGTGAATCCCTGCTGCGGCTTGAGCTCGACCGTGCGCCCGTCGAGGTCGATGACGAAGCTTCCCTCGACCACGTAGAAGAACTCGTCCTCGTCGTCGTGCTTGTGCCAGTGGAACTCGCCCTGCAGTACGCCGAGGCGCACCACGCAGTCGTTCACCCGGCACAGCGTCTGGTTGACCCATTGCTCCGTCGTCTCCTGCTGGATCCGTTTGACGTCGATCAGCTCGAGCGGGTTGAACTTCACGTCGGTGTTGATGTTGTAAAGGGTTTTCATGGGGTTTTCACCAGAGGGACGAAATCGTATTCGCCGATGCCCTGCAGGACCAGAAACGTCGCCGACTTTTCCCCGCCGTTGGTGACGAGGTGCGGCCGGCGCGCGCGCGCCGTGTAGGTCTCGCCGGGCTTGAGCCGGACTTCCTCCTTCGGCTGCTGCAGGAAAATCCTGAGCTCGCCTTCGAGCACGTAGAAGGTGTCCTGCACGTTGTTGTGGTAGTGCCAGGGCACCTTCTGCGTTTTCGAGAGCTGGAGCTCCTGGATGCGAAAGCCCGGCCGCGCGGCGTGCTGGTCGCGGCGCTCGACTTCGTAGAGGTGGCTGCCGTCCTTCAAGGTCTCCATATTATGGCTTCTCCTGCAGTTGGCGGACGATCTCGGCGACGAGCATGGCCGAGCCCGGGCGCGATCATGAAGCCTCGCCTCATCCTTTCTCTCCGAATGCCTTGAAGAACGTGTAGCAAAAGACGCCGTCTTCCTCCGCCGTGCGATAGAGCGCCCGGATCCCGGCGTCGAAGTCCGCGGGCGCCATCATTCCCGCCTTGATCGCGGTCTCTCGCACGCCCTCGATCATCGCGGTGAAGGTCTTGCGGGTAAAGCCGTCGACGAGCGCCGGCCGGCTCGAATCCACGTACACCATTCGCGGCGAGACGCGAACCGCGTGGAACCCGGCCTGCCGCACCAGCGGATAGAGCTCGCGCCCGATATTCGCGTTGCCGCCCGCCGCGCGCTGCAGCTCGACCTGGCAGCGGATCGCCGCGTGAGCCGCTTCGCTGTCGGGATGGAAGTAAGTCGAGCCGTGGTCGCCCTCGATGACCGTGATCGTCCCCCCGGGCTTGAGCAGGTCCTTCAGCTTCGCCAGCGCCTCGAGCGGCCGCGACAGGTGCTCCAGCAGGAAGCACACGAAGATGTGGTCGAATGACTCGCGCCCGAAGGGCATGGCGTAGACGTCCGCCTGCTGGAATCTCACGTTGGTCAGGCCCGCCGCTTCGACTTTCGCCTTCGCCGAGGCGACCGAGTCCGCGGAGATGTCGACCGAGACGATGCGCGCGCCGGGGCTGTTGCGCGCCAGCGTGGTCGTCTGGGCGCCGACGCCGCATCCGGCCTCGAGCACCGAGCTGCCTTCGGGATACCGGGTGTCCGAGTGCAAGAGAGCCACCAGCGCGTCCGCCTGGTCCTGCAGGCGCACGTTCGCCCGCCGGTCGTAGCCGTGAACGTAGTCGCGATTCATCTTCTCTCGAACATGGAAATCTTGAGGCGCAGCCTGGGCATGCGGCTACTTGCGGCGAAGCGCATAGCGAAAATCACAGTGACTGGCGCCTTGCATGATTGTTTGCGTTACGGTGAGCTGCACGTTGGCACCAAAACCTTCTGCACGGAAAAAATCCGTATCCCCGCTACAGGTCAGCAAGAACCCAAGTTCCGGTGCACCGATCTTCTTATAGAACTCAGCGTAGCGACATCGAGTGACGTTCAATTCGAGCGCATCCGGCGTTTTCTTGACGACCTCGTATTCCAACGCATCTCCGGCCGCGAACATCTCGAAGGCGCAAGCCACCTTCTCCCCAAGGTTGCGTGCTCCCTGGGTCCGCCACCACTTCTCGCCATACTTGCGATACAGGTCTCCGAGCGCCTTTCGGACAATGGCGTTGGCCCGCTCCTCGCCCAGTTCTGCCTGGAGGGCTTTGACCAGCGGAACTAGGACCTGAGCTTGTATCTTGACCTGCTCGATCAGCGGAATGTCCATCGGTCGCCTTGCTTGAATTCCTGGTTACCCTTGGCTTGAATGACTGCATATTCAAGTGACAGCGACCTCAGTAGGCTTCAGGCTGAAGTTGGCGCTGCCCCCGTCAGCTCCGAACCAGATCATTCCGTATCGGTCGATCTCGAGGACCTCGAATATCTTGCCCACATAGGACTTGAGCCGAGCCTGATCTTCCTGCGGCAACCCTCTGGCGCACGAGGCCACCGACTCAATGCGTACCTTTGCACCGACCCGGATTGGGCGCCCAGAACTGTCCATGGAAGGCAGCGGGAACCCCGGCGGTAGACTCTTCGGCGGCGGCCAATCAGCAGTCATCTAGACAGAATGGCTTTCGTTCGGTGGGAGGCGGTCCGCCTCCGCGGTAACGTGGGTTGCGCGATGGGCGCGCAGAGCCACAGGTTTGGCACGGTGGCGCAAACACACTGAACGGAGGCGG
>Ga0208185_1000651_pt1 | contig 13350 bp, 7 predicted proteins | sample EasRivMeERMLT700_FD_187532 | JGI IMG/M metagenome (GOLD analysis project Ga0208185, IMG submission 187532) | Soil microbial communities from meander-bound floodplain in the East River, Colorado, USA - East River MetaG ERMLT700 (SPAdes) (version 2) | ecosystem: Environmental > Terrestrial > Soil >... | reverse complement strand
GCGCAGTACTTCTGCACGCGCTGCGACTCCGGCGAGTTCAGGCTGGCCGCCGCGGGCATGGTCCATTGCGCTCATTGCGGCGCGCTGATGCGTAATCTCCTGGTCAGCTCTTCAACTTCCCAAGAAGCGGGCTAAGCAAGTCCATCGGCAACGGAAACACGATCGTCGTGGCCTTGTCGCCGGCGATCTGGGTGAGGGTCTGCAGGTAGCGTAGCTGCATCGCCTCGGTGCGCTGCGACAACATGTTCGCTGCCTGCAGCAGCTTCTCGGAGGCCTGCAGCTCCCCTTCGGCGTGGATCACCTTGGCGCGGCGCTCGCGCTCGGCCTCGGCCTGCCGGGCGATCGCGCGCACCATCGACTCGTTGAGGTCGACGTGCTTGATCTCGACGTTCGACACCTTGATGCCCCAGGCGTCGGTCTGGCTGTCGAGCACGGTCTGGATGTCGACGTTCAGCTTCTCGCGCTCGGCGAGCAGCGCGTCGAGCTCGTGCTTGCCGAGCACCGAGCGCAGCGTGGTCTGGGCGAGCTGGCTGGTCGCCTCGAGGAAGTTCGCCACCTGGATGATCGCGTTCCTCGGGTCGACCACGCGGAAGTAGACCACCGCGTTCACCTTCACCGACACGTTGTCGCGCGTGATCACGTCCTGCGGCGGCACGTCGAGCACCACGATGCGCAGGTCGACGCGCACCATCTGCTGGACCCCCGGGATGATGACGATCAGCCCCGGGCCGAACACGCGCTGGAAGCGCCCGAGGAAGAACACCACCGCCCGCTCGTACTCGCGCAGGATCTTGATCGACAGCGCCAGCAGGATGATGACGAGAACGATCGCGCCAAGGACGAAGTTGATCATCGCTGCACCTCCACAGTAAGTACGAGTCCGTCGATGGCCTTCACCTGCAGCCGGTCCCCGCGCCGCACCGGCGCGTTGCTGCGCACGCGCCAGGTCTCGCCCTGCACCCGCGCCCAGCCCTCGGCGTCGAAGTCTTCGAGCGCCTCGGCCGCGGCGCCGATCAGGTACTCCCGGCCGCTCACGACCGGGCGCCTGCGGTTGCGCACCGCCATGCCTATGACGAAAAAGAGAAATGCGGCGCTCGCGACCGCCACGCCGGCGATCAGGGCATACGGAATCTCGAAGCCCGGCAGCGCGCTCTCGTCGAACAGGATCACCGAGCCGATAACGAAGGCCACCAGCCCCCCGATGCCGAGCGAGCCGAAGGCAGGGAGGAACGCCTCCGCCACCATGAAGGCGATGCCAAGAAGGATGAGCGCGAGGCCGGCATAGTTCACCGGCAGCAGGTGGAAGGCGTAAAGCGCGAGCAGCAGGCAGATCGCGCCCACAACGCCGGGCAGGACCAGGCCCGGGTTCATGAACTCGAAGATCAGGGCGTACACCCCGATGAGGATCATGAGGTAGGCGATGCTGGGGTTGGTGATGACCCCCAGGACCTTCGTGCGCCAGTCGACCTGCACCTCCACTACTGTCGCGTCCGCTTTCTTCAGCTTTTTCAGCAGGTCAGGAACGTCGGCCGCCACGTGGTCGATCACCTTGAGCTTCAGCGCCTGCTGCGCCGACAGGCTCACCGCCTCGCGCACCGCGCGCTCGCCCCAGTCGGCGTTCCTGCCGCGCATCTCTGCAAGCCCCCGGATGTAGGCCACTGCGTCGTTCGTGACCTTGCGCATCATGGTGTCTTCCGTGCTGGCTCCCTTGTCCTTCTTGTCGTCTTTCTGGGGTGAAACGCCGCCGATCGCGACCGGCGATGCCGCCCCGACGTTGGTCCCCGGCGCCATCGCCGCGACGTGGCTGGCATACAGGATGAAGGTGCCCGCGCTCGCGGCGCGCGCCCCGCTCGGCGCGACGAAGGTGGCAACCGGAACCGGCGAGGCGAGGATGTCCTTAATCAGCTCGCGCATCGAAGTGTCGAGGCCGCCGGGTGTGTCCATGCGAATGACGACGAGCTGTGCCTTGTCTTTCGCCGCGCGCTTGATCGCGCGCCCGACGAAATCCGCGCTCGCCGGCCCGATCGCGCCTTCGAGGGGCACGACGAGTACCTGCGGCGCAGTTTGCGCCGACGCTAGGCCAAAAAAGGCCAGCAACAGATAAAATGCGAGCCAGTGAAGCATGAGCAAGTCCCGGGCGACGCCATTGTCATCCGCGGCGCCCGCCAGAACAACCTAAAGCACCTCAACCTAGCGATCCCGACCGGCGAGCTGGTCGTGGTGACCGGCGTTTCGGGCTCGGGGAAGTCTTCGCTCGTCTTCGACACGCTATACGCCGAGGGGCAGCGGCGCTACGTCGAGACTTTCAGCCCCTACGCGCGCCAGTTCCTGGACCGCATGGACAAGCCGCAGGTCGACGCGATCGAGGGCATCCCCCCGGCCATCGCCATCGACCAGACCAACCCGGTACGCACCTCGCGCTCGACGGTCGGCACGATGACCGAGCTGAACGACCACCTGAAGCTCCTGTACGCGCGTGGGGCGAAGCTCCACTGCCGCGGCTGCGGCAAGCCGGTGGTGAGAGATACGCCGACCTCGATTTTCGACGACCTGCTGAAGCGGGGCGACGCGCGCCTCGTCATCACCTTCCCGGTGCCGATCCCGAAGAACTTCAGCGAGAAGGAGGTCGAGGAACTGCTGCAGCGGCAGGGCTACACGCGGCTGCACTCTCGCTCGAAGACGCTACTTGAGGTGGTCCAGGACCGGGTCCGCGCGGCGCCGGAGGACCGGGCGCGCATTACCGAGGCGCTCGAATCGGCGCTCAAGTTCGGCCAGGGCAAGGTCAACATCTACCGAATTCGGGGCCAGGGCCAGAACTCTGGCTCTGCGTACGCGGAAACGAGTTCTGGCCCTGGCCCCGAATTCGAGGTGCATCGATACTCCTCGGACCTGCACTGCGCCGACTGCGACATCCACTACTCCGAGCCGACGCCGGCGATGTTCTCGTTCAACTCGCCCCTCGGCGCCTGCGAGTCCTGCCGCGGCTTCGGCCGGGTGATCGGCGTCGATTTCGGCCTCGTCGTGCCAGACGAAGCCAAGAGCCTGGGCGACGGGGCGGTGCGGCCGTGGCAGACCGCGAGCTTCAAGGAATGCCAGGACGACCTCAGCAAGTACGCGAAGAAGCGAAAGATCCCCCTCGACAAGCCCTGGAAGGACCTGACGGAGAAGGAAAAAACCTGGGTCCTCGAAGGCGAGCCCGAATGGGTGAGCTGGCGCAAGTCCTGGCCCGGCGTGTGGTACGGCGTGCGCCGCTTCTTCAAGTGGCTCGAGAGCAAGGCCTACAAGATGCACATCCGGGTACTGCTCTCCAAGTACCGCGCCTACACCGAGTGCGTCGCGTGCTTGGGCACCCGGCTCAAGCCCGAGGGGCTGCTGTGGAAGGTCGACGGAAAGTCGATCCACGACCTGATGCTGCAGCCGATCTCGCGAACGCAGGGGTTCTTTGAAACACTGGATTTCAGGGACGAGGCGACCGACCTCCTGCTGAAGGAGATCCGTACCCGCCTCAAGTATCTCTGCGACGTCGGCCTCGGCTATCTCACGCTCGACCGCCAGTCGCGCACCCTCTCCGGCGGCGAGGTACAGCGCATCAACCTGACCACCGCGCTCGGCACCTCGCTCGTCAACACGCTGTTCGTGCTCGACGAGCCCTCGATCGGCCTGCATCCGCGCGACATGGGCCGCGTCATCGAGGTGATGAAGCGGCTGCGCGACGCGGGCAACACCCTCGTCGTCGTCGAGCACGACCCGCAGATCATGCTCGCCGCCGACCGCATCCTCGACATGGGCCCGGGGCCGGGCGAAAGAGGCGGCGAGATCACCTTCTTTGGTTCACCAGAGCAATTAAGAACCAAGCAGACCCTCACTGCGGAATATCTCTCCGGCAGGAAGCGCGCCGCCGAGCCGCACACGCCGGCGAAGCCGCGCGAGTTTCTCGAGGTGCTGGGCGCAGCCGAGCACAACCTCAAGAACATCGACGTGCGCATCCCCCTCGGCAGGCTGGTCTGCGTGACCGGCGTTTCCGGGTCGGGCAAGTCCACGCTCATTCAAGATGTGCTTTACCCGGCGCTGCGCAAGTCGAAAGGCAAGCCGACCGAGGCGCCGGGCGCGCACCGCGCGCTGCGCGGGGCAAACAAGGTGAGCACGGTCGTGATGGTCGACCAGTCGCCGATCGGCAAGACCACGCGCTCGAACCCGGCGAGCTATGTCGGTGCCTTTGACGAAATCAGAAAGATCTTTTCAAAGGAAAAAGCATCCCGTGAGCGCGGCTACACCGCGGGCACGTTCAGCTTCAACTCCGGCAACGGCCGCTGCCCGACGTGCTCGGGCTGCGGCTTCGAGCACGTCGAAATGCAGTTCCTCTCGGACGTGTACCTGCGCTGCCCCGACTGCGACGGCAGGCGCTACCGCGACGAGATCCTCGAAGTGCGCATCGAAGGCAAGTCGATCGCCGACGTGCTCGGGCTGACCGTGGCCGAAGCCGCGCGCTTCTTCCGCAAGAGCGAGGAGGTGCAGGACCGGCTCGCGCCGCTGATCGACGTCGGCCTGGAATACCTGCGGCTCGGGCAGCCCGTGCCCACGCTGTCCGGCGGCGAGGCGCAGCGCCTGAAGCTCGCGGGGCACCTCGCCGACACCGACGACTCCGCCGAAAAGCTTTTCTTGTTTGATGAACCCACTACCGGCCTGCACTTCGACGACGTGGCGAAGCTGCTGCGCGCTTTCCGCCAGCTCCTCGCCGCGGGTCATTCGCTCGTGGTGATCGAGCACAACCTGGACGTGATCCGCTCGTCGGACTGGATCCTCGACCTCGGGCCGGAGGGCGGCGAGGCCGGCGGCGAGATTGTGTGCGAGGGAACCCCCGCCGAGGTCGCGAAGCATGAAAGTTCGTTTACCGGAAAAGCCCTGCGGGAGTACGAAGAAGCGTTCAAGGAGAAAAAGGGGTCAGGACCCTTTTCCGCAGCTTCGCGCAGCACGCTGGAAAAGGGTCCTGACCCCTTTTTCGGCAACGCGATCCGCATCCACAACGCCCGCGAGCACAACCTCAAGAACATCGACGTCGAGATTCCGCGCGGCCGCTTCACGGTGATCACCGGCGTTTCCGGCTCCGGCAAGTCGACGCTCGCGTTCGACATCCTGTTCAACGAGGGCCAGCGCCGTTACCTCGAATCGCTGAACGCCTACGCCCGCCAGTTCGTGCAGGCGGCCTCGCGCCCGGACGTCGACGCGATCTTCGGCATCCCTCCGACGGTGGCGATCGAGCAGCGCACGAGCCGCGGCGGGCGCAAGTCCACGGTCGGCACGCTCACCGAGGTGCATCACTTCCTGCGGCTCCTATTCGTCAAGCTGGGCACGCAGTACTGCCCCGATTGCGACGTGCCGATCGAGCCGCAGAGCGAGGAAGTGATCGCCGCGCGGCTGCTGAAGCAGTACCGCGGACAGAAAATCTCCCTGCTGGCGCCGCTGGTGGTCAATCGCAAGGGCGTCTATACCGACCTCGCGAAGTGGGCGCTGTCCAAGGGCTACTGGCACCTGCGCGTCGACGGCAAGCTCCTGTCGACGCGCCCCTTCCCGCGCATCGACCGGTTCAAGGAGCACACGATCGAATTGCCCGTGGGTGAAGTGACCGCAACCCCTAAAGGGGGGCCCCAGCTTCGCCAACTGCTGTCCAAGACGCTGGAGATCGGAAAAGGCGTAGTGCATGTCGTAGACGGGAAAATGAGCGGAAAGGAAATCCAGATCTTTTCCACCAAGCGCGCCTGCCGCTCCTGCGGCCGCAGCTTCCCCGAGCTCGACCCGCGCCTGTTCTCCTACAACTCCAAGCACGGCTGGTGCTCCGCCTGCTACGGCACCGGCCTGCAGATCGACGACGTCGAGTGGAGCGAGGAGCGCGCGCGCACCGGCGCCGAGGACAACGTGCTCGATTCCTGGATCGAGTGGCTCGAGATCGACGAAGCCTGCCCCGAATGCGAGGGCCGGCGCCTGAACCGCGAGGCGCTCGCCGTGCGCTGGCAGGGAAGGAACATCGCCGAGTATGCGGCACGGCCCATTGACTCTCTCAGGAATCTTTTCAACGGGATAAACCTGGGAGGCCGTGAAGGCGAGATCGCCCGCGACATCGTGGCCGAGCTCAACTCGCGTCTTAGCTTCCTCGGCGAGGTCGGCCTGGGCTACCTCACGCTCGACCGCTCGGCGCCGACGCTGTCCGGCGGCGAGGCGCAGCGCATCCGGCTCGCGGCGCAGCTCGGCTCCAACCTGCGCGGCGTGTGCTACATCCTCGACGAGCCGACGATCGGCCTGCACCACCGCGACAACCGCATCCTGCTCGACGTGCTCGAGAAGCTCGAGGCCAAGGGCAACTCGCTGGTCGTGGTCGAGCACGACGAAGACACGATCCGCCGCGCGCAGCACGTCATCGACCTTGGCCCCGGCGCCGGCAAGCTCGGCGGCGCGGTCGTGGCGCAGGGCGACGCCGAGGAGCTGATGGCGAACCCCGCCTCGCTCACGGGTCGTTTTTTGCTTCAACCTTTGAAGCATCCAGTGCAGCCGCGCCGGCCGGTTTCAAAGAAAAATGATTCATTGGAAGTGCACAAAGCGAATCTGCATAACCTGAAGAACGTCGAAGTGCGCATTCCGATCGGGCGCCTAGTCGCGGTTACCGGCGTGTCGGGCTCCGGCAAGTCGACGCTGGCGCGCGATGTCCTTTACGAATCGTTCATGCAAAAGGCAGCCGTCGGCTGCAAGTCCATCAAAGGCCGCGAACGCGTCGAGCGCGTGCTCGAGGTCGACCAGACGCCGATCGGCAAGACGCCGCGCTCCTGCCCCGCGACCTACGTCGGCTTCTACGACTCGATCCGCAAGCTCTTCGCCGACACCACCGAGGCGCGCGTGCGCGGCTGGGGCGCGAGCCGCTTCTCGTTTAACACCAAGGGCGGGCGCTGCGAGGTTTGCGAAGGCCAGGGCCTGAAGAAGATCGAGATGTCCTTCCTGCCGGACGTGAAGGTGACGTGCGAGGGCTGCGGCGGCGCGCGCTTCAACCCGGAGACCCTGCAGGTAAGGCTGCGCGGCAAGACGGTCGGCGAAGTGCTCGCGATGAGCGTCGACGAGGCGGTCGAATTCTTCGCCGCGCATCCCTCCATCCACCGCTGCCTGACGCTGCTGCAGGATGTGGGTCTCGGCTACCTCACGCTCGGCCAGCAGAGCCCGACGCTGTCGGGCGGCGAGGCGCAGCGCATCAAGCTGGTTTACGAGCTGGCAAAAAGAAGCGAAGTAAAAACCCTGTACGTGCTGGACGAACCCACCGTCGGCCTGCACATGGCCGACGTGGAGAAGCTGATCCGCGTGCTCCACCGCCTGGTGGACGCGGGCAACACTGCGGTCGTGATCGAGCATAACTTGGATGTGATCGCGGAAGCCGACTGGATCGTCGACCTCGGCCCCGAAGGCGGCGACGGCGGCGGCAAGGTCGTGTTCCAGGGAATCCCCGACGCCATGACGGCCGGCCACACTGCCGCCGCTCTTCTCCCATTTCTCGCGCAACGGCGGTAGCCCTGATGATTGCCGCCCCGGTGCTGTGGTCGAGCGCCGGCGTGGTGACGCGCCACATCCAGCGCACCGAGCCTTTCGAGCAGGTGTTCTGGCGCAGCCTCTTCGCTTTCGTCTTTGTGCTTGCAGTTGTCGCTTTTCAAAAAGCCAACCCCTGGAAAGCAGTGCGCGCGGCGGGCCTGCCAGGCCTGATCTCGGGCCTGATGTGGGCGATCATGTTCACGGCGTTCCTGTTCGCGCTGTCGATGACGACGACGGCGAACACGCTCGTGGTGATGAGCGTCAGCCCGTTGCTCACCGCGGTTTTTGCCAGCCTGTTCCTGAAGGACCCGGTTCCACTGCGCACGTGGATCGCGGCGAGCGCCGCCGCCGTCGGGATTGCCTGGATGTTCAGCGCCGGCCTCTCGGCGCACTACGCCGGGATGGCGATCGCCTTCCTCATCCCCGTCGCCGCGGCGATCAATGTCGTCGTCCTGCGCGCCAGCGCGGCGAAGCTCGATCTCATTCCGGCCGTGATGCTCGGCGGCGCGCTCTCGTGCCTGCTCGCCTTGCCTTTTGCCTTACCTCTTTCCGCTACGGCAAGGGACCTTGCGTTGCTGGCCTTCCTCGGGTTCTTTCAGCTCGCGCTCCCCTGCATGCTGCTCGTGATCGCCAGCCGCGCGCTGCTCGCGCCGGAGATCGCGCTCCTCGGGCTGCTCGAGGTCGTGCTAGGACCGCTGTGGGCGTGGCTCGGCGCCGGCGAGGAGCCGGCGCGCGCGACGCTGGCGGGGGGTGCCGTTGTGCTCATGGCGCTCGCGGCGAACGAGGCCCCCGCGCTCGCCCGGCGGCACGCCGGCGCGAGCCCCAAAGCGGGCCTGCCGTCTTAGGGCTTTCGGGCTTACGACCTCAGCGCAGAATGTCCCTGGTGCTGGTCACGAGAACGCAGGCGCAGCCGGTCTCGCTCCAGACCCGCTCGTCGCCCGTGCCGGGCTGTCCCAGGTTGTAGTCGCCGGGAAGAAGCTTGCGCTCCTCGATCCACAGCTCGCCGTTCAGCAGGTACAGCTCTTCCACGCCGGCATGCGTGTGCGGCGGGTAGCTGGCGTCCGGCGCGAGGCGCACCAGCATGCTCACGCGATGGTTTTCCGCGTCGGTCGCGAGCAGCTTGCACGAGATTCCGGGCGCGACCTCTTCCCAGTCCGGCTCGGACCATTCCGGCGCGGCCGGCAGCACCGGCTGGCGGCCGGTTTCGCGCGCGATGCGGCGCGCGAGGCGCTCCTTCAGCGAGGCGCTCGGGCGCAGCACGTCGGCCGGCCAGGAAGCCATCGCATCGACGACGGGACGCAGGCTTTCCAGCTCGCGCTGGCATTGCGGGCACGAGGATATGTGCTCCTCGATCGCGGACGTCTGGCCGGGTGGCATCGCCAGCAGAGCGTACGCGCAGGTCAGCTCGGACTGCCCGCAGGGGTACCGGTCCGAGGCCGGGGTCGCATCTCCATTCCCGGCAGCCAGGACCTGCCGCAGCTTGTGCAAGCCGGAACGAATCAGCGTCTTCGTGATTCCGAGGGGCTGATCCAGGCGCGCGGCGAAGAACGCGGCCTCGATCGCGTGCGACTCTTCGGGCCGCAGGACCGCGAGCGCGGCGCTGAGCGCACGAGTTTGCTCGCGCGACTCGAGCACATCGGCCGCAGCCCCCGCCGGCAGAGAATCCATGGCGCGGTAGCGCGCCCGGCTCATGATCCAGCCGAGGACTGTGCTCTGCGCAGGATCGTAGCCCGACGCCCGACGCCACACGTCGCGAAACACCTCCAGCGTCAGATCTTCGGCGATCTCGCGGTTGGCGGTGATCCGCACGATCGAGGTAAAGACCGGGCCGTGCGCCCTTTCGTAGAGCGCGTGCAGCGCGAGTTGATCGCCTGCCGCGACCGAGCGCACGAGGCGTACCCAGGCCTGCTCCGGCTCGCGGGCTTTGGACTTGTCGGCATACAGGACCTCGCCGAGCGTTCCCGGCGAGCGCATTCCTTGTTGTCCCTGCTCCACGACCGGATTCTCCCTGAATTTCGCGGGGCGCGGGATGTCCGGACCTACCTGTCACGACTGACTCTTTCGGGCCAAACCCCGTCGGCGCAATATCGGCTACAATGCGGTCCAAGGTTTCTGTTAGGCGCATATCCGGTTAGCGTCTCAGTCCGTTCTTAGCGGTCCATCCTGGACCGCTCAATAACAAGCCTAAAACGCATCTGCCTGAACCGGTCGAAGGCAAGCCCTTCACAGGCCGATCTCAGGAGATTTCCATTAGTTCGTCTTTCGATTCGCTCGGCCTCAGGCCGGAGCTGCTCCGCGCTGTAGCGGAGCAAGGCTATACCCAACCCACCCCGATCCAGCTTCAAGCCATCCCGGTCGTCCTCGCAGGACGCGACCTGCTCGGCGCCGCTCAAACCGGCACCGGCAAAACCGCCGGCTTTGCTCTTCCCATTCTTCACAGACTGTCCAGCAAGGCGAACGGCAGCCATTCCCCGGCGCGCCACCCGGTGCGCGTACTGATCGTCACCCCGACACGCGAGCTCGCAGCTCAAGTCGAGGAAGACGTCCGCACTTACGGAAAGCACCTTTCCATCAAGAGCACCCTCGTCTACGGCGGCGTCGGCATGCAGCCCCAGGTCGACGCCCTGCGCCGCGGCGTCGACATCCTCGTCGCCACCCCCGGCCGCCTGCTCGACCACGTGCAGCAGAAAACCGTGGACTTGCGCCAGGTCGAGATCCTGGTGCTGGACGAAGCCGACCGCATGCTCGACATGGGCTTCATCCACGACATCCGCAGGATCCTCGCCCTGCTGCCGGCGACGCGCCAGAACCTGCTCTTCTCGGCGACGTTCCCCGACGAGATCCGCAAGCTCGCGGCCTCGTTCATGAAGAGCCCGCAGACCGTCGAAGTCGCGCGGCGCAACACCCCGGCCGAGCTCGTCGCCCAGGTCCAGCACCCGGTGAGCCACGACCGCAAGCGCGAGCTCCTCGCCCATCTCGTCAAATCGAACGACTGGCGCCAGGTCCTCGTCTTCGTGAAGACCAAGCACGGCGCCAACCGCCTCGCGCAGCAGCTCGAGCGCGCCGGCATCGAGGCCGACGCGATCCACGGCAACAAGAACCAGAACCACCGCACCCGGACGCTGAAGCGCTTCAAGGACAACGAGCTGCGCGTCCTCGTCGCCACCGACATCGCCGCGCGCGGCCTCGACATCGAGGCCCTGCCCCACGTCGTCAACTACGACATGCCCCACGTCGCCGAGGATTATGTTCACCGCATCGGCCGCACCGGCCGCGCCGGCGTCGAGGGCGAAGCCGTCTCGCTCGTCACCCACGAGGAGCGCTCCCTCATGGCCGCGATCGAGAAGCTGATGAACCGCAAGGTCGAACAGCGCGTGATCGAAGGCTTCGAGCCCGGTACCCGCAGCCAGGAACCGGCAGAAGATCGGGGAAATCGGGCTCACAGCCCGAATTCATCGCGCCGCCAGCAGCAACCGCCGCGGCAGCGGCAGGGCCAGCAGCGCCGCCCCGAGCAACGCCACGGCCAGCCGAAGCACGGTGAAAATCGGGGGCAGAGCCCGAATTCGCAGCGCTTCAATGGGCAGCGCCGCGGCGGCCGTCCCGGCAACGGCGCTGCCGCCCTGCCTGCTCCTATCGCAAAGGAGCGCGAGGCGCAGATTGCAGAAGCCCGCGCACGGATGGCGGCCGAAGGCGAGCCGGTGCCGGCCGCGCCCGAGCCCGCCAAGCGCTCGCGCTACGAGCCGCAGCTCGGCGGGTCGCTCGGAAACAAGCGCAAGGACTAAGCGGCGAGCAGCCGCCGCAGATCGCCGAAGCCCGCGTCGCAAAGCCGAAGAGGGCGAATCCCAACGCAGCTCTCGCAAGCCGGTGCTTGGGGCACTGCTTGGGGGCAAGCGCTAATAGCCGCATGTCTCGGCCGGCCCAGACCTTGTAGCGAAGGACCGTTCCGGACGTCGCCGCAGTTTCTACGATCTCTTCGACCGTTTTCGAGATTGGCTACTATGTACCGGGTGCGCTTTTCTAGCGGTTCGTCGTAGGACGAGATATCGCTCCACTGGCGTAGCTCGACCTTTCTTGTCTTCACCCCATATGCGCGTCGTTTTCGAACTTTCATCGAACGCGTCCCGCTGAATTGCCATTAACTCGAATGGGACCAGACCGCCGATCTCGTCCCATACCCGGTGGGCCAACCGAACATGCTGGTCTTTCTCCACCACATCTCCGATAACCATCACCAGCACTCCATCTGGGCGGAGAACCTTTTCCGCGGACTTCAGCACGCTCGTCATGAACGAAAGGTATGAGTCCAGGGAATCGGTTCCGTCCAAAAGGCCATCGATCTGGGTCGGGCTGTACCCAAGAAACCACAATCGAATCCAATTGAATGCTCCGTACCTAAGCACACCCAAGTACGGAGGTGACGTCACGATAGCGCCAACAGTTCCAACGTTCACACGCGACAATAGATCGACCATCCGGGTCGCATCCCCCCGAATGACAGTTGCCGGCGCTGCACCGTTCAACGCACCGTGCCGCAACAGCCATTGGGAGCGTTCACGCAACTTCCCAAATACATCTACCGGCGGACGAACCAGGCCCTTTTCCGCAACGAATTGCCTTACATAGTTTGGCGACATGCTGAACGTGTTGGGCATGTCGATAGAAAGATAGGCGGTACTGCCATCTTGCCGGTGCTTGCCATGCAGGATTCCGAGGACGGCACCTCTGAGGAACGCGTCCTCGGGACGTTTTGTGTCCAGCGCTGCGCGCAAGAAGCACAGTTGAGCGAGAGTACGATCATGGAAGATCAGGCGAACATCGTCCGGAACGTCTGCCAAAGCGGAGATACCAGGAAATGCACGTGCTAGCTCAGATATCCTGTATTGCACATCGTCGAGCGAGACTGCCTGAAGCTTCGCCATAGAAAAAGCCACTGCTAGCGGATTTAGGTCGATACCGATTGTTGGCCTACCTGTGATTTTCCCTTCCACCAATGTGGTCCCTGCGCCGCAAAAAGGGTCTAAGACAGTGGCCCTTGGTCCAACCCATTTATCAAGAATGAGCCTTGGTACTCGGGGCGGAAACCCTCCTAGGTACGTCCCCATACTGTGAATCGGATGTTCTTTAGCTTGCGCCATCAATCACACGTCTTCATCAGCCAACCTAGATCCCGCAGCAATGCTGTGGATCACAGTTTGAGCGGCGCGATTCAGTTCTTCCGCTCGATATTGTTCGAACGCCGCGCCGTCCAAAGCCGTCTCTTTCCCCTTTTGGGCAGCGAACTGGGCCCATGCGAAGAAGGCGACATAGAGAAGAAAGTTATTCTTCATCCGAACTAGACCCGCCTCTTGATACCCGCCTGAGCGGAGCAAGCGCAAGAGATGCTGGTTATCCATGTTTACATAGATCTTCCCACCTTCCGCGTCCTCCCGTACCTCTGCAACGCTGCTCTCGTTCCAACTGAATGTAGGCCACTCTTCTCTGGTGACCTCAATGGGCTGCGGCGCTTTTACATGCGCACGCTTATGCGCTCCAGCAGTTGCTTCGGTTCGAGCCTCTTCCACCCGATACTTTGCGCTATCTTGGAAGACGGCATCTTTCGGTGTAAACAAGAAAACAGTCAGCTGCCCTTCATCCCCAGGTTTAGCTTTGTCAGAGAGATGAAATGCAATTCGAGCGCGTCCACCGCGAAAATCAGACCTGCTTCCCAACACGGCGGCTGCCTCGGGCTGCGACGCCAGGGTCAAGCGCGCGTGAATGTGCGAGGTAAGGTATCCATCAGGCGCGTCG
>Ga0208185_1000650_pt1 | contig 13372 bp, 30 predicted proteins | sample EasRivMeERMLT700_FD_187532 | JGI IMG/M metagenome (GOLD analysis project Ga0208185, IMG submission 187532) | Soil microbial communities from meander-bound floodplain in the East River, Colorado, USA - East River MetaG ERMLT700 (SPAdes) (version 2) | ecosystem: Environmental > Terrestrial > Soil... | reverse complement strand
CATAATTATTAGCATCACAGAATGCTAATAATTATGTTAGGAATAGCAATTCCTAATGTATAATGTATCTACAATTTGACTCGGCAGCAAGCCGCTGATAACTGGTTGCAGAACAGTGACACCAACTGCAAGCCATAATCCTTAAGGGATTGATTAGAGTACCAACCAGTTACAGTGTTTAGCCTTGCAAGCGCCGCGATAGAAAATAAAAGTGAAAGGAATGAATAAATATGCGCCCACAAGATTTGAAATTCACCAAAGCAGAACTACAGAAAGCCTTTGGTAAGAAGATGACACGCAAACAGTTTCTACAATCGTTAAGGAAACAGTATGATAAACGTGATTAAGTCAGACGTTGAAAGCACTTGTTTCTGTTGTCCACTACCAACGCGATTACTTTTGATAACAGAGTTTAAAGATTTCCCAATGTGCATAGATTGTTTGCTAATTTATGACGAGATTTTAAAAAGAGCATCATATGGTGAAATGATTGATGTTAGTTTAGTTGATCGACACATTAACAATTGAAAGGAGAATGTTATGAGCTATCATGGTGATGATTGCAACGAATGTGACCACAGTAAAGCTACTGGTCACGTAATTGAGATAACACCAGAAATGGAAAGGAGAGTTTTAACCGAACGTCGAAAAGACACACGCGATAAAATCGCAGACATGGAAAGGCGATTAGCGGAGATAGCAGAATTAGTTATCATGTCCAAAACGAACGAATGGACAGATGAAGAACAACAGATTTACCGACTAGCTAAAGGATATAGAAAGGCAGGTGGTTAACGTGGAAGACAAAGACGTGCAGAAAGTAACGCTGTTTGTATCGCGTAAGCTGCATGGTCTAATTAAGGAATACGCGAAACGTAAGCGCATATCACTTGGCTTAGCTTATGACAACGCATTGCAGTTGTATTTGAGCAAAGCTGAAAACTTTATGGGTTCTAAACGTCAAACACAATTAAAGAAAGGTTAAGTATAAATATTATGGCAACAGTAAAGAAAGCAGCACGTAAAGTTAGAGTATCGGTAGTACCGCAAAACGAAACGAAGCAACAGAAGTTTGTTCGATTGGCAACACGTCGAGTTAACAAGGTTCGTAAAGCACTTGATCAGATTGGTTTGCTTGGTGGTGCTGCATACGAATCGACGGATGAACAGCGAGCTAGGATTGTAGAAGCAATTCGCGAGTGTGTAGAATTCAATATGAACAGGTTATCTAAGGTGAAGATGTCTAAAGATACCTTTCGTTTTTAAGTACCCTGTATTGATCAGACGAATAAAAAGGAGTTAATAAAGATGGCTACAAGAAAAGCAGCAACTAAGAAAAAATCGACAACTAAGAATCCTGATACAGGTGCAGAAAGTTTAAACCGTGTCGGTGCATTGTGGTTATCAGAGGATAAGAATGGTAAGAAATTCTTTTCTGGTAAAATATCATTAGATGACAATTCTGATCCTGTAAGTGTTTTGGTTTTCCGAAACACTTATAAGAAAAAAGATAACCAACCTGATTACATTATTTATATGCCGGAAACAAATGATGAATCAGCAGAACGGGAAGCTGCTGCTAAGAAATGGCAAGATGATGACATTCCTTTTTAGTTAACTGAAACAGAGAGCAGTTAACAACGCTAACACCAGCGAGTGAAATTAACGGATTGAATTTGCATCCGTCTGGTGTTAGCGATTTTTATTTACAGAAAGGGAAACCGAATGCTTGATAAATTGATTGCTTTGTTCAGACAGAATAAGCCTGTTAAGAAATCACCATTAATTCAAGAACGTTTAATGAAAATAATGTGGAACCCATATAATGAAAAATATTATTGGTGTATTTTCAATCCAAATACACGTACTTGGGAATGGAATAGAGAAGCCTTATCTTTTGAAGTAGATACTTGGAAAGGTGAAACAGTAGCAGAATGGAAAGGAGATAATATCAATGGTTGAAATCACAACAATACACATTCACTACTCAACATTAGAAGGTGCTAGAGGCAGAAAGAAAGGTATAAAGAAAATCAAACCATCACAACCTGAAGATAAGCTAGCTATTCAGCAGGATATTGGAGAAGCAGTTAGAAAATTACGAGACACTGGAAAGTATGAATACTATTATGTAGTCATAGAGATTGATCGTGGAGGAAAACCAGCATTTAGAACAGTCATTCCAAAAACAATGTTTTGAGGTATTCAATGCCACGCAAAAAGAAGGATGAATTTGAAATCTATTCAGATGAATATGGCGAGGAAGAACTGGAAACCTTGCTAGAATTGTTAGACGATTTTCCAGAATTAGGAGAATATCTTGAAGATGTTTTAGAGTTAGATGATGAAGACTTTTATTCTTCGGATTACTCTTAATGAATATCAACATCGGTTTAAAACCATTAGTTAAACCTACATCTTTTCAATATGGCACATGGGATATCGAAGCACGTGATTGGTGGGATTTACAAGTAATCGGTTGCTTCGATGGTAAAGAGTATTACCAATTTCGTAACGTTCCAGATTTTCTAGCGCACATCATGAGGTGGGAGTATAGACACTGGCGATGGTTTGCACACTTCGGTGGAAGGTATGATCTTAATTTTGTATTCGATTATCTGCAAGGCAGAGATGATAACAAGATTAGTTTCTACTGTAGTGGTTCGATGGTCCTAGCAATGGATATCAGGAAAGGAGATTGTCACGCTAGATTGTGTGATAGTTTTCGCCTGTTGCCTGCTGCCTTGCGTGATTTAACTATCGCCTTTGATGTAAAACACAAAAAGACGAAGTACGATTTTGAGGATATGTCCTATGGTAGAGAACTGTTGGAATACAATGAACAGGACTGCCGTGGATTGTATGAAGTACTAGAAAAGTTTTATCAAGAAACTGGAATGATGTCCGAAACATTTGCATCACACTCCTTGAAAGTGTGGAGAAAGGATTATTTACATCAAACAATTTGGAAGCCACACGATAACGTTAGTGAATTTGTTCGTAGTGGTTATCATGGTGGCAGAGTAGAAGTATTCAAACGACAATCAGACCACTTGATGTGTTACGACGTAAACAGTATGTATCCTTACGTCATGTGTGAAGATTTACCGATTGAATACATAGCGGAATCCAGACAATTAAAGGAGAATTATTATGGTTTCGTTCAAGCGGAAGTTATTGTTCCAGATATCTATATACCAGTGTTACCGATCAGGCAGGAAAAACTATTCTTTCCTATTGGTAAAATCAAATCCATTTGGACGGTTGAAGAATTACGAATCGCAGAAAACTTTGGTTGCAGGATTCAGAAAGTTTACAAAGCTGTTTACTTTAGAACTGCACCAATCCTTAGAGAATTCGTTACTAAACTTTATCAACTCAAAAAGACAGCAGACGAACCAACCAGAACCATAGCGAAATATCTGCTCAATTCTTTCTATGGTAAATTCGGACAAGCACCAATCAAACGAGTTTACATGACTGAATTCGATGCACCTGCAAAGGCATGGCCGATAGTACATAGTGATGGAACACCAAGCGGTTTTGCATACCATGAACGAACGTCAAGAGCTGCCTACCTGTTACCGCACATTTCAGCAGCAGTTACCAGCAAAGCAAGATTGCACCTGCTATCACGATTAACAGACAGTATCTATTATTGTGATACTGACTCTGTATTCACTACTGACATTATGGAAACCAGCAAGGAAATGGGTGATTGGTCCTTAGTCGGTGAAGGTGAATGCAGATTTTGGCAACCTAAACTTTACAAATTCAAAGGAGAATGGAAAGCAAAAGGATTAGATAGAAAACAATCTATAGACGCATTTGTTAACGGTGATATTAACAAAGTTATACGTCGTAAGAGTATTAAGGAAGCAATGCGCGATGGATCAAAGGCAGCAATGGACGTAATTATAGAGAAACGATTACGAGAATCCAGACCTAAACGTGCTTGGATAAACGACAACGATACGCGCCCTTGGAACATGAAAGAATTGGAGAAATTACGATGAGTGATTACAAGAAAACGAAAGGATACGAACATATTCCAAACAGAAATTACAAATGTGACACATGCAAGAAAGAAACAATTCATAGCAAAGCAGGTGGTTGGTGGTACTGCCTGATTTGCAAAAGGAGATCATTAAGATGATTTGCCCGTTAGGTCTATACGCTTGCAAATTAGAAACGGAGAAAACAGAAATGATTCAACAGATTTTTGGAACGATCAATAAGCGAATTGATGTCGGATGCAATAACGTAACAGGTGATATATTCATTCACTCTAGCAGCAATTGCATTTGGTTTACTCCGGATGAAATGATGTCTCTTTTACGTGTGTTGTATATTTTATCAGATCAAGGTATCAGTGCGGAAACAGCAGCAGGATTGTTAAGCAGAACACACATTGATATGTGGGAACCTACACCACCACCAGCAGAGGTAAAAATTTGATGTTGTACAAACACAAAAAGGCAGCAGAAAAATTAGGATGGAAAATACGCACACTTCACCGTTATGCAGTAATGCTTGGGAAAATTCCTAAGAAAATTGGACGTCGTTTCATCATGCTGTATACCGATGAGGAATTAGAACTATTGAAAACTGAGAAAGCCAAACATGAAAGGAAACCAAGATGTTTAAAGGAAGGTGGAAAGTCAAAGAACTAAAAATCAGGTGGTTTTGTAGAAATTGCTTAGAGAAAGGTATAGCAGGAATAACCATTCAACCTAGTGTTAAACCTACAACTGAAATAGATTTTCTGAGAATAATACAAACCACCTGTCACAACACACGATGCAGTAAACCGGATATCAGGATTCACTATGATTCAAAAACGCAATTGGGAAACTGAAGAAAGGCAGAGAGATTACTACATCACAACCGATCGTGAAATTAATGCTCTTGCTGCTGCCATTCTAAGATTATTAGAATGGCAGCACAACATGATGCAACTTAAGCAGGAAAACCGAATCAAACGAATGTTGAAACGTCAATTACTGTCCCGTTTGCGAAAGAACAGTGAATTTAGTTTGTCCGATTAAATTTCCTTTCACATCATTGGCGTCTATTTCATACACAGCTATGTCATAGGCGCCAATGTCATTTGAACAACTGAAAATGTAAGGTGGCATTGGTAGATCAAAAGGACCATCAAAGTTAAGCTGTCCGTTTTTCAATTGAGACATCCATACACGTTTATAACCCGGTACATCGAAAGATGCAGAACTACCACAGAGAGCAGTATCAATTGCACTGCCGTTCATATCGAAAAATGTAGGTCCACTTTTCTTAGTGAGAAGATAAAGAGCACCTGCACCTGCAAGAACCATTCCTATTTTCTTCTTATCCATTTAATGTTTCTCCTTGTTTAAGTACCAAAGCACCACAAACACCAACAGGACACCAAAACCAATCGTTGTTGCTGCTGTTGTTAGCAGAGTGGATACAGGTGTATCTATGTTTATACCCAATTTGCTAGCAACGTTAATTGCCCAATTTAATTGTTCGTCTGGTGTTGATGTTGATGCATATTTCTGTCCTATTTCTCGAAGTGTCATCTGTGAATTGTAAATCCCACTGGCATTTGTAAGGATTAATTCAACTTGTTTACGTAATGCATTCCAACCGTCATTATCATTAGCGTAAACAATGAACATTCCATCTTTACTAATACCAGTATGCGTTATGTCTAAAGTAAGGTTTCCTGGATTATGGTTGCGAGCTGCGCGCGAACCTGCAACAAAGAAACCTTCTGCAATGGCAATTCCTTCTGCAAAAATTTGCATTGCTGCTGATAGGATCATTTAGAAAACTCCACAACTAAAATTATCTAAAGTTAAACTACTTCCTGAAGGTGGAGCACCAGCAACCGTCCATAAAACAATACCTGGCCATCCTCGTTGTATAGGGAAAGCTGCTGCCAGTTCAGTTACTGTATTAAGTGCTACACCACCATTAACAAACGTTCTGATAATGGTTGATGTTCCACTATTCTCAGCTTCTATTCGTACAACATCACCTGCAACATTTACAACAGTATTTGCTCCAATAGTGGTTACAGCACCACCATTAGTTATTTTTTCCATCCTACCGCCAGCACCACCAAAAGTTGCCAAATAACCATCCATTCCATTTGCTGTTGATGTTGGACCAGCTTCATGTGATTGATTGTAACGGATACACATTGAAGCACCAATTGTACCAGCTAATGCTCTGAAAGTTGCTTGTGCAAATACTCTAGGTGCATTAAAAAATCTTGAGTTTAAAACTGGTACAGGAAGCCAAGATGTTTTTAATACAGCATTGGGGTTATTTTCTCCTTGTCCTTGTATGAAACATTCATTTCCAACAATGGTTGCTATTCCCCATGCCTCTAATGTTACTGTATCGTTACCACCAAGATAACGAAGCCAATTTGAACCTAGATTGTTATTGTTAACACGGTTGAAGTTATCAGAAAAATTAACCTGTAATGGGCTTCCTCCTTGTTTCATTCTTACTAATACTGTCATATAAAAACGCTCCTGAATGGTGCAATGCGAACGTTAGTAATGGCAATAGCAATCAAATAAATCTGTGAAAAATCCCAAACAATAAACGGGATTTGACGTGGTTGGTTTGGCATACATTGCAATGTTTCAGCAATTGCAATTATAGGCTCTTGCATTTCATAATGTTGATTCTGGTTTTCGATAATGAATTCAACAGGACCAGCACCAGCAACAATTTCTAATCCGTTTAGTATTGTTACTCCGGGACCACCAATAAACACATTATTTGCTGCACCTGCATCAACAGAAATGACAAATGAACTAATCAAATCCTGTTTGGTAAATGACAACACTGTCGCAATTTGTGTTGGTGTAACCTGTACTGCTAAAGCAAATGTTTCAAAAGGTTGGGTTACTATTTCTCTGTTAACTGTCAGCATAAATCTCCTTGAAAAAATAGGCAGCAGATTTGTTTTCTCTGCTGCCTTTCAATTGGACGAGATTAAAGAACGTGAAACACAGCTTCTCTAGTTGTTGGTACACGTATAGGTTGACCGTTTGCACCTTCAATTGTCATTGTTAGGTATTTAACCTTAAAACCAATGTACGAATATTGGGTGAATACTTGAGCTACAGCAGAACGGTTAACAGTGGTATTGGTTAGATTCTGATTTGCTGCTATCAAAACAGGAAAAGGCAAATCAGAAGGAACCCTGTTATCGAAGAAATTCCCATACAAGTTGTTAACATGTTGCGGGGAATCAAACAGGTTGATAGCTGTTCCTGCAACCGTCAAAAACGATGTGAAATCAGGATTAACTTCAGGTGTATCTGCTGCTGTGAATGAAACAAGGTTAATGCGCTGGATTACGAAATCAGAATCCGACGTTATTTGTGTGGTTACTGTTTGAGTACCAGCAGCACCCAAGGCATTAGCACCAAACATTAACGCAGAATATACGAATCCGTAACAGTACACCCAACCTTGTAACATGGCTTGCATAGCCATGAGTTCGATTGGTGATGAGCCAAACATAATGGGTGTACTCCTTTCCTTATTGGATACCGCGCGATTTCTGACCGTCCAAACCAACCTTAATTAAACGGTTGGCAGCAAGATTAACTGCACCTGCTGGCCATTCCAGAGAAACCCGGAATTTCTGTGTAGGTGCAATCAACAGTGGTGGAAGCACAGGGTACTGCGGGCCATCTGTGTTTCCATATGCGCTAGCAAGGTTAGCTGCTTCTGCACCAGCAGCAGCAATCATACCCTTAACAAATGTGCTGCAAGGCAGACGGAATAACGGCCAAGGACCATAAGGCTTATCGCCAATGATCAGCTTCAGGATACCTGTATTACCAAGCAGAATGATGTCATTAATCTGCGATGGTAATGCAGCTGCTGCTGCACCTTGGTCAATAGTTTCTAACTCGTTAGGTACGAACCAGAAAATATTCTTGATCAGAAATGCTTCCGGATTCGGCAGAATCGAAGGCGGATTCACATTCGATACTGATTCGTTAGCAGGTGTAGCGGTAAAGAACGGTAGTATAACCGTCGTATTGTCTACATAAGTTTGGGTGTCATACAAAATTGCTGGTATAACTTCCAAACCGACATTGGACTGAGTGACGTAGCCGCCCCATTCCTGCGGAATAGGTCCATTAACGTTTGACATTAGCTATTCTCCTTATCTTCTGCTTCGGATTCCAATAAACCCTCTGCATCATCTGCTGATTGTTCTGCGGTGTCATGGGTTAACTTTGAATACGCATCAATATCTGATTCGTGAACATCAATCAGTTTTTTCTGCGCTGTTGTTTGGAAACGTGCTTTCTTGGCAGGTGAATAGGAATTATATTCATGAATAGTAATTCCCATTACCTTTAAGAACAATGGATTAGGCATTTGCTTTCTCCTTTATCGTGCAACCATTGGACTGTTAACAAATCTTGGATCAGCAAAAACCGGATTCTTCATTCCAGATGAATCAATATCAAATCTAGTCATCATCTGTGATGGTTGTGCTAACCCAGGAAGTGCACGTGCAAGATTTGTTGCAGCATATGAACCAATACCTGTTGCAATCATACCTTGACGATAGGCTTTGATCATACCTGTTCGATAGGCATTAACAGCAGGTGCAGGCGCTTGTGTTAGCTGTGGTACAAATTCATTGATTGCACTTGTTACAACGTACAGAGAACCACCAAGCGCAACCGGGAAGGCTTCCTTCGCGCTAAGTACATGCTTAACGAGATAGGTTAAACCTAACGTTATACCAATTTTTACAGCATACCTACCTAATACACTGCTGGTAACTTCAGCAGGTAAAAACCTGTTAACGTAACCTTCAGCCATTGGAACACCAATGAAACCACCAGCGCCCCATGCAATCATACCGATTGGTGGTAGTGCAACACCTAGGAATGCAGGATTCCTTCGTGCATGTCTGCGACGATGTTTCGGATTATGCGTATACGTTCCACGTTTGTTGCGTCTCATGTTGTATGTTCTCGCTTTCTTACGTGGTTTGTTGATCATTAATCCGCCACCTGGAAACGGATTGCGCTTTGCCCGTCGTGCTTTGCGTTTCGGTGAATTTTTCTTTCCCTTACGCTTGTATCCCATTATCTTGCTTCCTTTCCTTTCAGAAATTTTCCTGAAACCTTGTTTCTTGTGTTCAATGATGGAACCAACCTTGAACGGATTACCGATTATTGCTAGATGCGGATTTTCCATAAAAGGTTCACCATCATAGTAGTCCCATAGCTTTTTAGCCATGTTACTCCTTTCTACTTACGTAAAAAGAGTGCATATACCAATCCTGCACCCGCTGCAATCATCGGCCAATTGGTTTCACCTGTTGGTGTTGTGAAAATACCACCAGCACCACCAGTGACACCACATTTTGCATTAATACACAATTGCAATTCATCCTTTTGAGATTTAAAGATTGGTGCAAGTGTAGCTTCTGCTTGTTGCGCTGCACGTCCATCCTGCCATTGTGTTGTGTGAAGATATGATAACCATTTGGTTTCCGCTGCAACTAATTGCGTTCTCCAAGTGGTGCATTCTGCACAGGTAGCAACGACTTGATTTGTTCGTACACGTTCTAGAAAATCACCAACAGGTGCAAGTATCTGTTGAGTGACTTGATTCTGTAGAGGTACAATGACATCTGCTTCATGCCTACCTGCACCTATACCGAATATTTTTTCTATATCTTCCCACAAATCTTTCGCATGAACAAAGGCTTCCTGTACTGCAAGAATTGTTGCAGGATCAATTTGCCCTAATCCATTCGTTTGTGAGCAACACGGCATAACTGTTCTCCTTTCTGCTATAAAGCCAACACTGCTGGTGCATCAAACCGAAAAATATGCAATCACAACAGTGTTGCGTTAACGGTGGAAGATGACTAAAACCACCGTAACGAATATGAAATTTACGGTTTTATTAATAATGTACCGTCTGGTAAACCGTACATTTTCGGTTTGCTAGAAAACTCATGAAAATATCTGTGACCATTCTTTTTGCATTCAGCATCACAAACATGATTTTGTTTCTTGGTTGCGTAAATACAATCCACTTGACCATAAATCAATGTTGCACCTTTTGGATTTTTACGCGCATTCATTGCTGGTTTCGCGTGACTTCTCAACACCTGACGTGCTGTTGAAAGCTGATTCAATTCATATCTAGTCAACTTACGTTTACGTGCTGCCTGCATATGTGTTGCAAAAATCACTTTTGCTTTTGCTGGTGTCACTGCTGCGAACCTTTCTTCTGAAATGTGATTGAACCAAGCACCAAACCGACAACCAACCACAGAATACAACTTGAAAATGTAGTTGATCCAAAACTAGAACTAGTATTGTTTATGCATGGTGTTGGTTGATTGGTATATTGTTCAATCCACGAATTTGCTACACCTGCCATAATCATTATCCTTTCTTGATGAGGTAAATTGCTGCAATCGCACCAATGATAATCAACGGAATTATCAAAGGTTGAATGATGTTACCTAACACTTCTCCTACAGCCTTACTGATTGCTGCTAGGATATCTGCTGTTATATTTCCTGCTGCTGCTGCTGTTTCTGCTACCTGTTCTGCACGTTCTGCAATTACTTCTTGTGTGGATTGTGTAAGGTAGTACCACATACCATGCACTTCGGATTGTTTAGCAAGTTCTGTTATTACCGATTGTCCTAAATCGCTGATATCGGAAAGAACATAACCAAAATCCTTAGTGTGATAAACCAACACAGGCATATTGTTATTTTGCGTCCATATTGCAACGCGTGAACCAAAAACAGGAATACCAGCATCAAGATAGTTGGTATCCTGTTGAAAAGCCACCATTTCAGGTGGTGTTAATAGACGTGGCATTGGTTACACCTGTATAGCTATGCGCCCAAAATATTCAATTTTGGTGCCTAGTGGAAGTGTGATGTCATACATTACCCATTCACCATTGTGATTAACTTCTAAATACACATGATCGAAATTAACGTTTTCTCGTAATGATCTAATAGCAACAAATCGAACCTTGAAACCTAATGCAACTAACAACGCTGCATGTAATGTTGAAATATCGTCACAATCACCAACCAATCGGCCTGACACTTCCAAACCAGATAACATATAGTCAGGATATTGAAGAGTTTCAATTGTTTCCGATGAATAGATAAATCGTTCACGAAGAAATCTATCAACGTTAGTTAACAATTCACCTTTAGTTGATTTCATAAACAACGATGTTGCAACCTTAGCTAGCTTTGACGATGTGAGACTTTCCAACGTTAATTGTTTCATGAGTTGTAACGTCTGAACGGTCCCCTGTTCCCCGCTCATTATCGTCCGTATCTGTACCCTGTTGCTGTGCTGCTGCATACTCATCCTTTAGAAGTTGGATTGCTGTTGTAAACCAAGTTAGATAAGGTTCATTCGCTAATTCGGAATCAATCTGTATAAAAGTGTTCACATCGCCTTTGATTGCATGTCCTATTAGCTGCTGACAGAGAGGATCTTTAGCATTCTGGATAACCCAACCTACTGCTAGATCAACACTCATGTTTGTAAGAATTTGTGGTTTGAGCCAATCAATACCCTGTTTGATCATTGCTGCTGGTGCTGTTGAAATCATCGGTTGTTGTCCTTGTATTTGTTGTCGTGCTCCTATTGTTTGAACTACTGCTGGTAACACGTCTTTTGCTGCTGATACTAATTCTGCTTTCCAATCTGCTGCACCACCATTTGACTTGACACCTAATTCCATACCTTTAATTATCAAATCAACAGGATTGTTTTTAGGTGACATTTCATTCATAACCTGCATCACCTGTGCAATTTCACCAAGTGGTGTTGCTGTTGCTTGTGATTTACCACTGAATACACCGTTAATCATTTGTAACATCATGTTGCGCGTGAATGCTAATTCTTCCATTAACATTCTGGTACGTATATCCTCATTACCGTTACCATTTGAAGAAACTGCTAATGGTTTTGGTTCGATGTCAATATGTGTGGTTCCTATTACTTGATTCATTGTGTTGTATTCCAACACAAGGAATTTTCCACCTGTTGGGTATTGTGCCTGAATGGTTACTTCGTCCGCTGGTTCTGTGGTTTGAAAACAAAATGATTTACCACCACTGTTGAGTTTATATACCTTCGTTAATACACAAACAATACTAGTAATATCTTCAGTATCTTCGCTAGGGTTATCCGGTAATGTTTCTTCAACAATGGTTCTCTTTTTACGTGGCATTATTGCACCTTGTTTTCTGGTGTTGTTTCACAATCACCTGCATGGGATATGCCGCATTTAGTACAATTTGCAACCTGTGTTACATTCAAGTGACCTTTCGTTAGAAGTGTACGCATAACGTTTGTTGCATGTTCCATCAACAAACCGGCAATTTGCAATTGTCCTATCTGCATACTGCTTCTATTTCTTACATGCAATTCAGATTGTCCGTTACTAGGATCAACCTTTATAATCACTTCAAATGTATAATTGGCTGGAACAATGATTCGGTTTTTCATCGTCTTTACCTTTCATCGGATGTTAATAAAATCATACCTAAGACTAATAATAACCAAGGAAAGCCTATTGTCTCTTCAACATTCTCGATTATTGTTAACTCAGATGTAACTAATGGTGAACCATTGCTATTAGTTTCTGGACAAAAACTATCTGTGATAATTGTTCCATCATCATAATAACAACGAAATGTTTCTGTGTTGATCATTGTACTGTAATACTGATTGGAACGTTTCGTGGTGGTGTTTGTCGTGGTAACACAAACACAACTGGATAAGGCGGACCACTGGCAACCTTTATTCCATCAATATTTAATTCAGCAACTGTAAAAGAAACAATTCGTAAATTTGTGGGAGCAGACGGAGGAGGATTAACAGCAACCTGATTTGAAAATATACTTTCCACATTTCCAGATGTCACAGCAGTAACCACATAATAATACGTGAGCTGTGAACCTGCTGGGATAGTGTTGTCTGTATATTGTGGTGTTTCGTTTACAGGTGTTTGTGGTTGTAACATCAAATTCAATTTGGTATACGGTCCACCATTAACAGATGCACGATAAACATTATATCCGCCTATTCCCGGATCAGGTGAACGGTCCCATGCAAGTGTAACTGTTACTGCAAATGCAGATTCAACAAATAACAGTAAACAAAACACTAGAGAAACAATCTTTGTCATCTTTTTAATCTCCTATGCTTTCTGTGATGCTGGTAAATCAAATGTAACGAATAGTCAACTACAGTATTATACGGCAGACTAGGCACTTTCGGGAATCCCCCAAAAAATAAGGAATTTTTTGGGGTAACCGCCCCTCGAT
>Ga0208185_1000649_pt1 | contig 13398 bp, 9 predicted proteins | sample EasRivMeERMLT700_FD_187532 | JGI IMG/M metagenome (GOLD analysis project Ga0208185, IMG submission 187532) | Soil microbial communities from meander-bound floodplain in the East River, Colorado, USA - East River MetaG ERMLT700 (SPAdes) (version 2) | ecosystem: Environmental > Terrestrial > Soil >... | reverse complement strand
GGGACTACAATGAGCATCATCCTCACCGAGCTCTCAAGGGCCTCAGCCCTCGGGAATTCGCTCAAAGGGTGCTCGCAACGGCCGCAGACTCACCCTCGTAGTGGTCCGAGAAAGCCGGTCCCCTCACACCGTTCTAGGGCTATGGAAAGAGGTGGGCCGATTTCGCCCCACATGGCAGACACAGAAATCGACGAGCCGATGTCGTCGCTGTGAAACCGGCAGCACCCCCAACCGAGTCCGATAGATACGTCCGAAATGAACCGTGCTAGAGTCCCTCGAAACACTGTGCGAATCGCACAATCCGCTTCTCTTTGGCTGATCGCGTGGGTGCTCGCGGCCTTCGGGCTCGGTGTCGAGACACATGCCCAAGAGGCCGACCTACGTGGCAACGAGACCGCATGCCTGTCAGGGTGGGCCACGTGTCGCAAGGAGTTGCTGACACCAGCGCAGCTTTCCGTTGTCCAGCAAGCCGATCTTCGGCGAAACGAGACGGCGTGCCTATCAGGGTGGGCCACGTGTCGCAAGGAGTTACTGACACCAACGCAGCTTTCCGTTGTCCAGCAAGCCAATCTTCGGCGAAACGAGACCGCGTGCCTGTCAGGGTGGGCCACGTGCCGCAAGGAGTTGCTGACACCAGCGCAGCTTTCCGTTGTGCAGCAAGCCGATCTTCGGCGAAACGAGACCGCGTGCCTGTCAGGGTGGGCCACGTGTCGCACGGAGGCGCTGACGTCAGAGCAGTTCTCCGCAGTTAGGCAAGCCGATCTGCGCCGGAACGAAACTGCATGTCTATCCGGCTGGGTGAGCTGTCGTGACGACTTACTGACATCCGCGCAGCGCACGGCAGCTCGGCAAGCGGACCTCAAGAGGAACGAGCGCGCGTGCTTTTCAGGCTGGGTGAGTTGCCGCGAGGACCTTCTTAGTCCATCGCAACTAGCTTCGGTCGCTCAGTCTGATTCGCGACGGAACGAGTTCGCGTGCCTATCGGGCTGGGTGAGCTGTCGCAAGGACGTGCTCAGTACAACGCAGCTCGCGGCAGTCGTTCGTTCAGATCTCAGACGGAACGAGACTGCGTGCCTTGAAGGCTGGGCGAGCTGCGATCTCACGCCACTAACCGTCACCCAGGCAGCTGCGGTCGAAGCCTCTCGCCTGCGTCGTAACTACTTCACTTGCCTCTATGAACTGTCCAGCTGTGATGAGAAGAGCCTAAGCCCACAGCAGGTCGCAGAGCTTACTCAAGTATTCAATGCAACCGCTTCCGCCGAACAACCGACCAGCGGCGCCTGCGCAGAGAATGGTTCGTGCTATGGCGACCTCAGCACACTCACTGGTCGACCCAAAACAGTTTCGGTCAGTGGGTACTATCGCAAGGATGGTACATACGTTCGTGGGCACTATAGGTCTCCTCCGCGCGGTCGTTGAAGTCGCAATCGTTTCCGCCAACCTGAGTGACCTGACGATCTACCAAACCTCCGTGACTTCTACTTAAGAGCACCCAGCTTGCGCGCGAGGACAGCGAGCATCACCCGGTTGCGATGATGCGGCCGTCGCCGACCGCTCCGCGCATCGATCAACATCCGCCGAGATTTACCGGTCATCCGCTCAAAGTCATCTAGAGACACCTCCCGCAACGCCTGACGGATTGCCGGCCATTCGTCGTGGCGCGCGTCGGGATACTCGGTGTAGACGCTGTCAGCCGCGTGCATCAAACCGCTTTCTACATCCTCCAAGTGATTCGATTCCTTGCCCACGTACTTGATCGCGCGGATTCCTACGTGTCTCCGACCGAGCATGCCGATCGTTTGCCTATCGCTCGGAGTGCCAGTCGCATCCGCGCACTTCGATTCCGCGTGCCACTCGTACTCTTCTAACACGTCGCCATACGTTTTCACGCGCGCGACCCCCTCAACGCCGTAGTGCCCGTCGGTCGTAATCTGGAATGATCGGCCGGAGTACTGATCAATCCAATCCATCTGCGTCCATCGTCGAGGATCCGATTCAAAAGGGGCGACCAAGTGGAATCGTTCGGGGTCGACGCCTACAGGATGCCCGAGCTTCCGGACGTGACACGCGAGCAGGAAGTTAAACGGTTTGAGTTGCTCTGCATACGGCTTCTCGTCGTTGAGTTGCTGAAGCGGGCGCATCACGGCGGGACTGCTGATGGTGATGCGACCGATGGCTGGCCGATCTTCAAATGACAACCGCGCTGTGGGCAGGTTCAATGAGCGGCGGACGATATTTAGCCATGCATGGGCGATCCAGTTCCAATCGTCGCTGTCGGGGTCCGTGGGATTCAGCAGATGGCCGAGTCCATGCTCGGAGTGCTTTACGAGGGTCGGTTCATGGCTGGCGTCGATGGTGAACAACGCGTAACGCTTTGCGGAAATCGCGAGACAGTACAGCTGTCGCTGTTTGCCGCGCGAGTCGAAGTTGTATTGCTCGATCTTCAGAACCGAGCCGGAGACGGCAGCCGGGTCGTATGGGTTCAACGCTTCAAATCGTTTCGTGACTTGCGCGACTTGCACCCACGAGAGTGCCTGAATCGCGTCGCGTCCATTCTTCAGTCGATGAGGTCCGCCCGGACACGGGACGAGACCGCCGTGCCGCGTCGCGACGATCGCCATGGAATCCGTGTCCTCCATGGCATACGTTCCACCCAATTCCGCCACTTCGCGTTCAAGCATCGCGAGCATGAGGCGCGCACCTCCCGTGATTAAGGACGCGAGCGGCGGGAAACAATACTCACCCGGCACCTCGGGATGGGACACACGACAGGTAAAGGGTGTTCGATCGATGCCATGACACCGGACGCGCATCGCGGCGTCCGATTCCTGGCGGTGCATCTCCGCATAAATCCCATAGCTCGCGGCATTCGCGAGGACCTTCAACGCCTTATCCGCGCGCGCGCGTTCATCCGGTGTCCAGTCCGCGCGCCCGGACAGCCGCTTGCGCTCCTCGATCACCGTCCTGAAGAAATCATCTCGCCGAGGGTCGATCGCGATCACGCTTCGGAGGAACGTGGGCGTGAGCGTCTTCTGCTTTCCGTGCGCGGTGATGCGAAAGGCGTCCACGATTCGTGGCACACGCCCTGTGAGGATCACCGACGCGACAATGTCCGGCAGGGAAAACCAAAGCGCCTGCCGTTTGCCGTTCGTTTCGTGTGCGTAGAGATGAGTGATGGCCATTTGCCAATCGTGCGTCTCTGCATACTGGCTGCGTGTGGGCAGCACGTCACCATCGGGAACGATACGAGCGAACCCCGCCAACCGCGGCCACGTCTCACGCTCAAAGAGATCGTCGGGGCGAAGCCGCCGCAAGAACGCCTCAGTGTCGTCACGGCATTCCTCGACGCCGATTCGTTCCGCCGTCACATACCGCCAGAGCCCCATAAGACTGTTGCCGCTGGGATACATTGCGAGGAAGTCCACGTAGACCACGGGCACGACCGCTTTGCGAATGTGCGCGCTCGTCCGTCCACCACTGAATCCTGATTGCGCGTACCCGAGATACTTCGCAGGGAAGTCTCGCTGCCGTTCGAGAATCGGCGGAATCCCCATACCTCGGAGATACCCCTTCCCAAGTGCGGCGGCCGAATACGCCTTCGTTACCTGCAGCGGAATCGGGTGCGCGTCGTATTCGTCGAGCAGCTTTACTGCAAGCTCAGACGTGGCCAACACGTCGCGGCGGTTGTAGTCGATGTATTCCTCGGTAACGATCCCGTGGGTTGATACAACCTGCTTGCCGTGTTTGACACCAAACGTGTCGCACGCTTTCTGTAGGGAGTAGCCGCGGTCTGTCAATGCGAACGCCAGCGTTCGCAGATCGAGAAAGTGACCGCGGAAGACATAGCCTCGCGCCGGGCGTCCGGTCGTTGATCCGTCTGGAATCCGATCGGTGCGATCCGGTTCTTGGCGACCCGTAAACGCCACAAGGGAACGCTTGCTGTCGATGTGCTTAACAGCGATGCGTGGTCGAAAGCGATCGGGGCGTTCGAGGCCGCGTAAATCCATATACGACCACAGCCCCATCGAAAACCCTCCGGCGTATCGCCGTGACGCGGCCGTAGTGTCACACCCAAGTCGCGACAGGTCGAACGGAAGATTGAAGCCCACGACCAACGCGCGGCCCTTGTACGCGACCTTGAAGACGAGATCCAGAAACTCAGACCGCGTCAACAACCGCAACTCCGAATCCCCGTGCGGACCGACGTCCGCGCGATGCGCGCGGGCGTACTTGCGCAGAATCGACAGATCGCGAACGGGCAAGTCGTCCGCGTGGAATAACCCCTCTTCGACACATTCGCCGCGATTGACGAATCGATAACAACCGAAGGTGAGGGCTTGCGCGGCGTCTGTCCGGGTTTCCGTGTCGAATACCAGCATTGCTTCCGGACGCGTCCACTCTCGACGCTTCGGCACGTACGGCTTCTTGCCGACGGGCTGCGGGTACACGCGAACGGCGACCGCGAGTGCCGAAATAATCTTGGCCATCGTCGCCTCCCTTAGCGCGCGGGCGTGAACGCCTCTAACGGCGTTCCGAGCCAGTAAAAACGCCCCAGCGTTTCTGTCAGCCACGCGGATGCGGCTTCGAGCAAACGCGGTATCCAGAGGAACAAACGTTTTGCCAGATACACAACCGTGTCGTACACGCCTCGGAGACAGGCCGCGCCTCGCAGGAACGGATCCCCGTCAGGATTCTGAAGCGTCTGTTCCGGCCAATCGTGTTGACGGCCGGTGAGTTCCGCCACGTGATCGTTGGTCGGGATCCTCACCGTCGTCGAATCGTTGGCCGCACCAGCGACATGATGGGCGTCCGTCATGGCTTTACCTGCGACTGTCCGCTGGCATTGCTGACAGATGGTTGGTTGCGCCTCCTTGACGAGTGCTGCGGGGCGAGCCTCACCACAGCGGCAGCGCGCGCCGACTCCGGCCCGCCGTCGCGTTGTTGCGCGACGTGCAAATCGGTCTGTGGGTTTCGCTTCGGTTGTTCGTCTTCGTCTCGTCGTCACGTCACACCAACCTTCCGTCGAGCGTCCAACTGCCCGGAATCCCCGTCTTTTCAAGCACGTCGAGTTCAGGTCCGCTCATGAATGTGATCAGCGTCCGATCAGCGGTCTGGACATACAGGTCGTGGAACAGACAGAGGGCGGTCTTGTCGCCTGAGAGGTATCGATTTGCGGCCGTCCAATAACTGGCGACCAGCGCTGCTTGTCGCGAGTCGTCGACCAGCACTTCGATGACGCCCTCCGGTGCCAGCAACAGCACAATGCGCAGCAGCCGGTCGGCCTTGCGAGCGATCCACGTTCCATCAGCGGTCCGTTGCAACGCGTCGGCTGCAAGGCAACACACGTCTGATGGCGAGATGCGGTTCTCGCGTGCCGCGCGGGTCAATGGAACGCCTTCTCGCATACGCGCGACCGTAGCGGCTGCGCTTGTCGCCTTCTCTTGATCTCGCCTGGGGAGCGCCATAAACTCCGCGACGGTCCGCGCTCTGCGGATGGTCGAGCGTGGGTCTCGTCGATTTCGTGCAGCACCCATGTCACACCACCTTCGCGTACATCGACTCGAACGAGAGCACGCCCGCCGAGCCGAGGTGATTGAGCGACGCGCGATCTGTCAGTAGTTCGATTCGCTCGCCGTCAGCGGTCGTGACGTGACGACCCCGAAACCGATCCAGTCCAGCGGATTCACCCTTCGCCAGGTATGCGTGGACCGCATTCCAGTACTCGCCAAGCAATGTGGCGTCTTTGGAACTACGCAAGGTGATGTCACGGATACCATCGGCGGTTGGCATTCGCACGACGCGCTGCAGGCGATCAGTTGCGCGGGCGACATATCGACCGTTCGGAAGCCGCCGAAGGGATGAACCCGATTCCCAAACTACCGTCCTCGGGCTGACGCCGACTTTGCGCGCGGCCTGTGCAAGCGATAGGTGCTCGCGGCGCATAGCACCGATCACCTGTGAGACCTTGACGCGAGATTGTCGGCTCGCGGCTCGACGCGTTCGCGTCGTTGCACGGCGCGTCACCTGTCGCTTTCGGGTCCGTGCCAAGGGTTTCTTCGAACGTTGTCGTGCTGGTCTTGGCTGTTGCGCTGGTCGCTTCGCTCGTTTGGTCTTCTTCGCCATTGCCCCCCCCCCGGTTGTGGCTCTGAGTTCAGCCAGCCTGAGTAAACGGGTGACGGCGGTGACGTCGCAACCAGATTTGATTACTGCGTCGGCGTCGCAGTAGCGGTACAATGTTGCGACAGTGGCGCAGAAAAGAACCGTGGTTGTTGCGCCTGCGCGGAAGGCGAAGCGCCTGACGCGGACAGTTGTCGAGCGTCGGCTGCTTGAGGCGTATGTAGAGCTGTTCGACGAACTATTTAGAATGACGGAGGCAACAGCCGCTCAGATCGTCAACGCGATGTTCGCCGTTCCTCAAGACGGAGAAGTCGGAGACAGCGACTCAACGAAGGGAGCAATCGCCACCGTTCGACTGATGTTCGGTAGACGCGGTCGTGTCGCATTGAAAAAAGACGCGGCCAACATTAAGACCGAGGCCGAGTTGGAAAAGAGGATCGCGGAGATTCACAACGCGTCGTACGAGTTACCCAGCGGCGTGCGCAAGGTGCTAAAGGGGTTCGCAGCGCAACTGCCACGTCGCGGCGGGCCAGGACGAACCCCGAAATTGAACGCCGCTGAAGAGCAGAAGGCCTGTGATCAGATCGCTTTGGCCATTCGCCGGGGCGCTGGCGTGAAACAGGCATTGAAGGAGACCGCGGAGAAGAGCGCTGCGTTACTCGGAAAACGCGTCAGTGCCAGAACCTTACAGAAGGCGTGGAACAGGCGAAAAACCCCAATCGACACGTAACAATCGATCGGAACGCGGTTAGTGCGTCAACACCAACCGCGCCCCTGACTACCACAGGAGGTGCGCTCCGATGGCAGCTTCGCTCAACGTATCTCAACTTTCGTCTGACCTCAATTTCGCCGACGGACCGCGACCGCTGATGCCGACTCGCGGAGTCGTGACGTTATCCGGCTATGGCATCTCCGTGCGCGTTGATCGCGGCCATCTGATCGTTGAAGACGGCATCGGGTCGGCACGGCGACGGGCGCGTTTTCCACGCGTAAATCACGGGCTGCGCCGATTAATCGTGATTGGTGCTGATGGCGCGGTGTCGCTCGCCGCGTTGCGTTGGCTCGCGGATCAAAAGGCGTCGCTCGCTATGCTAGAACGCGACGGAACTGTGTTGTTGACGACCGGTCCTGTCGGTCCACGTCTCGCACGGCTTCGCCGCGCACAAGCCGCCGCATTGCATTCTGATGTGGGTATGCGGATTGCGCGAGACTTGATCGATCGCAAGCTCGCGGAACAGCACCGGATTATCAGTGACGCGTTTAAACGCACGGACGTTGCGCAGTTCATCGAGGAGCTACGCGCGCGTGTGCCGTTCGCTGGCGACGTCAGTTCGCTGCGCCTTGTGGAATCGCAAGCGGCGCACGCGTACTGGTCCTGTTGGCATGCGTTGCCGGTGGTGTTCCCGAAGCCTGATCTGCCGCGCGTACCCGAACATTGGCGTGTATTTGGCGCGCGCATGTCGCCGTTGACGGGTTCGCCGCGACTATCTGTGAACCCGCCGAACGCCATGCTGAACTACTTGTACGCCATTCTCGAGTCGGAAGCGCGGATCGCGGCAACTGCGCTCGGTCTTGATCCGGGACTTGGCGTGATGCATCTGGACGCAGATGCTCGTGACAGTCTCGCGTGTGACCTAATGGAACCAGTTCGCCCACTTGTCGATGCGTTCGTGCTGAATTGGATCATGCGTCAACCGCTTCGGCGTGAATGGTTTTTTGAGCAGCGCAATGGGAATTGTCGATTGATGGCGCCGTTCGCGGAACGACTGGCGCAGACGGCGCCGACGTGGGCGCAAGCACTTGCACCCATCACCGAACGCGTGGCGAAGGCTTTGTGGGCGACCTTTCGAAAAACGACTACGATTACTCGCGGACCCGCAACGCGGCTCACGCAACAGCATCGACGCGATGCGAAGGGAGCACCGCCGTTGGCCGTTCAACAACCGCAATCACCGACGCCTGTCTGCCGCGACTGCGGGAGGGCGATTCCACGCGGCGAGAAGTACTGCGCTGATTGTTGGAGGCACTGCGGACCTGAGCGGATGTTGGCGGTCGCGGCTAAAGGTCGGCTCGCAGCCCAGACGCAAGGGGCGCAGGCCGGCCGATCGGCTGCGCGGCGTCGAAATTTGGCGGCTGAGCACGCCTGGAAGGCCTCGGACCAACCCGAATGGCTCACTCCAGAGTTTTACGCCCACATGGTTTGGCCGCAACTCCACCATCTGAGCGCCGCTACGCTGGGGGCGGCACTTCACGTGTCGACACCCTATGCCGTGCAGGTTAGGGCGGGACAGCGTCGGCCGCATCCGCGACATTGGGTGACACTGGCACGACTTGTAGGTGTTCGACCGACGTGAGAGCGCTCTTGGTCGGCTTAATAGCTTTGCGGCGGCGACGAAGGAGCCTTAGGATCGTCTTGGGTGAATCGTCGCCAATGTCGCGAGGTTGCTCCGCGCGTAAGTGACGGTCGAGCACCTGGCCAAGCCCACACATTTTCCAACGAGGCAGCGGTGTTTCAGAACTGCACGCTAGAGCATTTCAAATCGGTCTACGACCGAATCACACTGCCGTTAGCGCGTTTGACGATCTTCGCAGGTGCGAATAGCTCAGGAAAGAGCACCGTCATTCAGAGTCTCCTTCTGACCACACAGACGGTTCAGAATCCCGTTCGGTCACGATCGATCGTGCTCAATGGACACATCCTGAAGATGGGTGAATTCGACGATGTGTTGTCGCACGGTGCGGAAACGAAGACTATTTCTTTGGGCTTTTCTCTGGCGGTTCCCCCGGAAGCGTCGTTCGCCCGGGGCGCCAGTTACGTGGGGCACAACCTGCAAATTCAATCCGTCGAATGTGAGTTCTCATTCTCCGCGAGTGCCTCAAAAGAAGATGGCGTTGGTTTCAGACGACTTCAGCCGCGGCTTGAGAGTTCCCACATCAGAGTCCGAGGTGCCACTGACGAACAACAGGACGTCGACATCACGCTGCTCCGAAGTCATTTGCCCGTTGGAGAACGCCTGCATTCCCTTCGCGTCGCACCGGAATCGGTTACTTCTCAGGAGTTATCCTCGTTGGAATATGAGGCTCAGGCTCAAACATCCCTCAATTCGATCCGAGGCTACTATCCGCTGCCAAGAAGTAGTCGTGCGGTGGGCGCTTCTTTATTGCACTTCATCCCCTCGATGCTTTCGGTTGTCTACGATACTGTCGATCACCAACAAGAGCGAGTGATTCAGCTGCTCACCGCTGCAGCTTCGGGACCCGACTACTACTACGACACATGGTCACCGAGCGAGCTCTCGACCGAGATATCTGCAGACGTTCTGGAGCGGCTCCGACCCGTCGTCATGCCGATCATCCACGAATATGTCTCGGAATCGGACGCACAGCGCTCACTGAACATGTTCGGCGGTGGAACGAGTTCATCGAAACTAGAGAAACTCGACGCGAAGTTCACCATTGAGCAGCTTCTCTCGTTTGTGCGTTCTATGCCGCTCCGTGATCGCCGACAAATTGTGGCTAGATTCGCTGAGCGCGAAAACGATATTCGCCTCGCAATACGGGGACACAGGCCGGCGCACTACGACCTCGCGATGGTGCCCCTTCCCCCAATGCTGGAAGGTGGTGTGAACATCACCGCTCAATTTTTCGCTAGGTACGTGAAGTACTTAGGCCCTCTACGTGATGAGCCGAAACCTGTCTATCCTCTCGCAGGTGGAGCCGATCCTAGGGACATCGGCTATCGAGGTGAACATACGGCGGCTGTCCTTGAGACCTACCGGAATGCGGCCGTAACTTATCTGCCCCCCGGTTCCTCGGGCTCCGTTTCGAGAGTCCCGCGGAATGCATCCCTCCATGAAGCGGTCCTCGACTGGCTCCAGTACATGGGCATCGCAGACGATGTAAAAACCGCGGACCTAGGAAAGCTAGGTCATGATCTGAAGGTATCCGCAGGCGCCGGTGAGATTGTTCATGACCTAACCCACGTTGGAGTCGGTGTGAGCCAGGTGCTTCCGATACTTGTGCTCGCATTGCTGGCAGACCCTGGGTCAACCTTGATTTTCGAGCAGCCTGAGCTGCATCTCCATCCGCGCGTGCAGACGCGACTCGCTGACTTCTTCGTGTCGTTGGCTACTTTGGATAAGCAGTGTCTCGTCGAGACTCACAGCGAGTACTTGATTAATCGACTGCGATTCTTAGCTGCAGTTGCCGAGGACGACAACGTTTCGCTTAGTACGCTGTTGTATTTCGTCGAGCGCGATAAGGCACATTCCCACTATCGCCCCATCCGAATCAATCAGTTCGGCGTTATTGACGACTGGCCGTCGGGATTCTTCGACGAGTCTGAGGAATTGGCTGCATCAATATTGAAAGCTGGAGCAGCGAAGCGCCGGGACCGCGTCAAGAGGTCCAATGGTTAGTGGTTATGTTGATGCTTTTTTGATCGCGTGCCCGTCGCATGAACAAGGGATAGACGCTTTTCACCAGTATGTCCTCGACTTACTTCGGTGGCGCGAAATACGCGAACAACGTGGCATCATGGTGTTCGCGTCAAGTCATGCCTACGATGTTCTGACCGCGACCGATTCCTACCCGTTGTGGGAGCCGTTAAAGAGGTCGTTGGCCGCACTTCAGGTCGAGCATGTTCAGCCGAAGGATGTTGTTGACGTAGCACATTCGCTTCTCACAAAGGCAGTTGTTATCGAAGATCAGCTTGGATTGAGTGACTTTCTGTACGACGAATGCGCATGTACTCTGCCTTGGGCGAGTGGTAGCCGAGACCAGCGTTTTGATGAATTCGGGAAAGATCTTGGCGTAGCCATCTGTTTCAATCGCCAGCGAATTGGTGATGACCAATCCAGACACCTGATCTTTACGCGTGGCTGCATCGCCGGGTCCACGCTCGCGATTCAAGCGAACGTAGAGGACGCGGAGGGACCGTCTCGGGACGAATATGCTTGGCCGGTGACTGCGAAAGGAACGTTTGGGATTGTCGTCGATCCGGCGACTGTGTTGGTGAGCGTTGACGTCGCTGAGATCTTTTCCGAAGCGATTCGCCGCCAAGATTCCGGCCTACTTGTCACTGCCCTCGTCGAAGCGTTGAGACGCCGAGAACGCGAAGATCGTCCGTGGTCCATCAACACGCATTTCTACACATCGATATGGGCGCTCATCGGGGCGGGGAAAGCATCGCTCATCCGAGCGGTCATTCGGGCGTGTGTCGAAACCGTTGTCGATGAGAACATGGCGGCGACCCATCAACTGCGGCGGGGCCACGGCGCAAACGAACCGCAGAAAATACGGGACGCTGACAAGGCTGGAGCCTGGCGGCGCGATATCGATCACGAATACCACCTGCATTATTGGGTCACATCAAACGGACCAGAATTGGCCGCCGTAGTGGTTCACGTCGACTCGTCGATTCCTGACTGAGCCCGGCGGAATAGACCCGTTTCGGTAATGGGGTGCCATTTCGCGCGCGCTAGCTCCTATCCCGTCAATGCGCATGAGCGTCTACTCGCGGCTGGGAGACACGAACCCTAGAATCGGCCGGGCTCGCTGCAGCTCGTGCCTCCCGCCGCAGGGATGTACGCGTTCCTCACGTAGTCCATAACCATGCGATCGGCACTGAAGCGCCAGCCCAATGTCCGGATCGCGCGCTTCATCCGGCCGATCCACTCGCGAGGCAACCCGTCCACGTCGCGGTGGTAATAGAGTGGCACGACTTGGTCGCGCAACACGCGCAGCAGCGCGCTTCCGTCGCGCGCGTCGTGCACCACCGTCGACGAGTGCACTTCGCCGATGCCGATCGCAAACCCGTTCAGGCCATCGTAGGCCTCTGCCCACCACCCGTCGAGCACCGACAAATTGAGTCCGCCGTTCAGTACGACCTTCTGTCCGCTGGTGCCGCACGCCTCGAGCGGCCGCCTCGGATTGTTCAGCCACACATCGACGCCCTGCACCAGGTAGCGGCCGACGTTGATGTCGTAGTCCTCGATGAACACGATCTTTCCGGCGAACCGCAGATCGCGCATCAGCCGCGCGATTTGCTGGAGCACGCCCTTGCCAGGCGCATCGTGGGGATGCGCCTTGCCCGCGAAAATGAACTGCACGGGCATCTGCGGGTGGTTGACGAGCGACGCCACTTCTTCGAGGTCCTGCAGAACGAGGTTCGCCCGTTTGTACGTGGCAAAACGCCGAGCGAACCCGATTGTCAGCGTGTCGGGGCTCAGCACGCGTCGCAGCGCAGCGATTACCTCCGCCGGTTCGCCCCGGCGTTCGGCCTGTTGAACGGCCCGCCGGCGCGCCACCGTGATGAGCTGCGCTTTCAAGGTCTGGTGGGTCTCCCACAGCTCGCCATCGTCGACTTCGTCGATCGCTTCGGAGAATCCGGGCTCGCTGCTGCGCGCCAGCCAGTCCGACCCGAGATGGCGGTCGTACAGGCGTTTCATCTGCGGCGCGAGCCACGATGTCACGTGGACGCCGTTCGTAATGTGGCCGATCGGGACGTGTTCCACGCGGCGGCCGGGAAACAGCGGCGCCCACATCGCTCGAGACACCTGTCCGTGAAGCGACGAGACCGCGTTGGCGCGGTGGGACAGCTTCAGGGCCAGTACCGTCATGCAGAACTGCTCGGAGGGATCGGACGCGTGAACGCGGCCGAGCGCCATGAAGGTGCCGGCATCAAGGCCGAGCGCGTCGCGGACCGGTCCAAGATGCTCCTCGACGAGATGCGACGCGAAGCAATCGTGTCCCGCAGGCACGGGGGTATGTGTGGTGAAGACGATCTGCGCCGACACGCGGCGCATGGCTTCGTACGCGTCGACGCCTTCCGTTTCCATGCGACGGCGCACCAGCTCCAATGCCGCGAACGCGCTATGGCCCTCGTTGAGGTGAACGACACCGGGGACGATGCCAAGTGCATTGAGGGCTTTGACGCCTCCGATCCCAAGCAGGAGCTCCTGCCGGATGCGGACGCGCTCATCTCCTCCGTACAGCCGCGCTGTGAGCTCGCGATCCTCGGGTCGGTTGCCGTCGATATTCGAATCGAGGAGCAGCAGCGTATTGCGGCCCACCGCCAGTTTCCAGACACGCGCCGCGATGGGTCCCGATCGCGTATTGATTTCGATGATCAGCGGTGCCCCCCTGTCGATCGCAGGCTGCAGCGGGAGCTGTCCGTTGTCCAGGTCGATATAGTCCTCGTGCTGCCACCCCTCGCGATCGAGCCGCTGCCGGAAATATCCCTGGTCGTAGTACAGCCCCACGCCGACGAGCGGAATCCCG
>Ga0208185_1000647_pt1 | contig 13428 bp, 20 predicted proteins | sample EasRivMeERMLT700_FD_187532 | JGI IMG/M metagenome (GOLD analysis project Ga0208185, IMG submission 187532) | Soil microbial communities from meander-bound floodplain in the East River, Colorado, USA - East River MetaG ERMLT700 (SPAdes) (version 2) | ecosystem: Environmental > Terrestrial > Soil... | reverse complement strand
CAGACCGGCCCGATGCCACGTTCTACCGAGTCGGCTTGTTCCAACTTCCTACCGCAGGACGCGCAGATCCCGTACTCGAGACCGAAGTTCTTGGCGTCCTCTTCGTTCATCCGATCGGTGATGATCAGCGTCTTGATGGCTCCGGGCGCGTACTCGTAGGTCCAGTTCACGCGCTCGAAGTTCTCGTTCAGCCTGTCGCCACCGATCTTCACAAGACGCTTCGCGTACCGACGCTGCTTGTCACGCGTCGTCTGCACCTTGTAGATCGTACCGTCCTTCTTGTAGACGCCGGGTTCCACGGCGTCGGGCGAACGACCCCCACCCTCGTTTCTCTTGACTTCACGATCCCTGCATCGCAGAACGGCGTCAACCTGACGTTCGGTCAACGATTCGCCGTTGAACAGGGCGCGCTTCTTGATGTCCACGAGGAACTTGAAGTTGCCCTCGTAGTGAAGCAGGAACGCGACTGCCTCTTTCAGTTTCTCGTCTACCATCAACGCCACCTCCCGTTCCCGTTCTTATTGACGGCGATGAACGGCGTCACGCTGACGCTGTCCACGTTACCGTCGGTCATGTATGCATCGGCGATGAGTCCGGCCGCTTTCTGCGACCGGACGTTCGCCGTCCCTGCGATTACCTTTCCTGCGGCGTTTCTTGCTACGACGTTCCATCGCTCTTGCTCGGTCATGGTGACACTCTCCTCATGATGTGCATCGCCTCGAAGTACGTGAACGGACCCTCCACCGTCACGCCGCCTTTCGCGTCGCTTTGATGGGTGATTATCTCGTCCACGTCCTCCCTGCCTCGTGCAAGAAGCACGGCCCTACCGAACGCCACGACGTAGAAATCGTGAACGCTGTAGTTCATAGTATCCTCCTTTAGCGGATCATCGATGATATGATCGGTGGCAGACGCGTGGGATCTAGCTTGAACTCCTCAGCGAGATCGTTGAGGTCCGCACCGTTTGTGATGGCGTCCAGGATGTCCTGTCGCAGCCATCCGTTGTCGAACTTGTTCGGTTTGGTCTTTTCGTCTTCGTACTCCTCGGGCATCTTACGATCGGGATCGAGTTCCGGCTTGTTCTCCGTCTCGTCCCCGCCGCCGCCCTCGTCATCGTCGCCGTCATCTCCGCCGTCATCGTCGTCGAAGTCCGGCATGCATCCGCGTGGCTTCTCACCCGGATCCGGTTCGAGCGGCTCGTAGTCGTGGAGATCCTGAGTCGCGCCGCTGTACATCTCGGCAAGCATGACGTTGATCATCGTTGTCCACTCGCCGTCCGAGACGTTGTTCGCCTTCTTGTACGACCACATGCAATCGAGGACGAAGTGACACATGTCCTCGTCAAGCGAGTGAGTGTCCAGCCGCTGGAATGCGTGCATCCACGCTTCCATCTCACTCTGCCATGCGTCGTATCCGCAACAGACACGCCATTGATCATCGGGGTCCACGTTCTGGATCACGTCCTGAACGCATTCGCCGTGACCTCGTTCGTGTCCTAGCGCTAGTGCGATGATACCGATTCGCGTGTCCGGTGTCTTGGTGATGATGACACGCGCCACGTCGAGCGGCTTCGAGAACTCGGTCACGCCGTCGATCTTCCAGACGCGACCGATGCTCCCTTCAGGCTTTCCGATCTCTACCTTCTCTGTGATCCTCATCACATGTCCGTCCCTTCGATCTCGATACCGACACGACGTTGCATGACGTCCTTGATCCAAGCTTCAACTGCCCAGGAGTTGGACGGTGCAACCTCGTCGAAGAACTCCGCGTTCGGTGGCGTCGTCGGATAGCCGTATGACTGACGCTCCGTGATGCCGCACTTCACGCGGACGCTCTCCGGTTGCTGTTCCTCAATCGCGAAGCCAACGCGCCGGAATGCGCCAGGATTCGCAATCCAAAAAGCGAGCCGCTCGATGTTCATCGGGCGACCCGCTTCCTGAACCAGAACCTGACACGAGATGATCTCCTTTGCGCCTTGCGAGTACGTCACCCAGACTTCAGCCGCCGCGCCCGCTGTTCGCAGCGCTTCCACGACCGCCATCACTGAGCCGCCTGTCGCCCTGATCTCGTCAGCGTCCACTCGTGAACCGATGGAACGCTCGACGCCGATCCGCAGAACAGGCATCGGCTTGCGCCGACGACGTACCTCGATCATGCACTCGGGATCTCCGTCCAGGAACCGGCCGACGTCCATGACAGAACCCGTCTCCGAGAACTTCATGGACGGCCGGCTTGAGTACCTGATCTTCGCGAGAACGCCGAACGCCTTCTTCACTGCGAGAGCCGACTCGGGATCGCCTTCACGAGCCATTCGCATGGACTCCTCGAACGATTCCCCGGCCCAATCGCCCCGCGAACCGGGACGACGTGACGCTCTCGCACCCGTCGGCGGCGGTCGCTCCGCCGTCTCGATCGCCTCTTCAACCGTGAACTGGTAGATGTTTGACATGATGTCCTCTCATGATTCGACCCGATTTCAGTTCGAGACGCCGATGTCGCGCATCAACGAACTGACTTCATCGAGCTTCAGTCCGGGCAACTTCGCCGAGAACGCCTCGCGAAGTGTGAAGCCTGCTGACACCATCGCAGCCGAGTGCATCGACGTCCGTGGCGAGACCACGGTGTCGCGGTAACGCGTCTCGACTAGCGTCCGCAGCTTGCCGACCTTCGCGAGGATCTCCCCCGACGTCAGCGTCTCGCGACGAACCGAACGCTCTCCAAGCCGATCGGTTGCGTCGTCGATGAACTCCGGAAGCAACGCGGTCACGTCGCCACCGAGATACGCCTCGGTCAGTGCTGCCTCAAGCCGATCGTCGATCGGGGTCTGGATGGTAACGAAGCGGTCCCGAGTTGCAAGGTCCACTCCAGCCCTCCCGATGAAACCCCGCTCCGGTCCCAGACCGGCGGTGTTCGCAGTCGCGACGCACCTGAAGTCAGCGTGCTTCTCGACCACCGTACCGCCACCGAACACGCAATGCTCGTTCGCAAGTGCGCTGTTCAGTGCGGCTGTCAGGTTCGGGTTGCCGTTGTCGATCTCGTCCAGTAGGAAGACCCCACCGAACTCGAAGGCATCCCAGAGCGGCGTGCGAACGTCCTCGCCCGTCGTCGGAGACTTGAACCCGAACAGCTTTGACTCGCTCATCTGGTCATGGCAGGACTGCGGGTAATACTTCAACCCGAGTGCCGTCGCCGCCTGCTTCGCCAACGTGGACTTTGAAGTCCCCATCGGACCCTGAAGCCAGACCGGAAGACCGGCGTTCAGCAACAGGATGATCTCGGGCAGGATGCGATGGAACATGGCGTCCGTCGGCAGATACTTCACAACCGACGAGACCCAGTCCTTATCGACCTTCTTCGCTTCGGGCTTCGGCGTCGGCGTCGGCGTCTTGTCCGGCTCCGGCGTCTTGTCATCAGGCGTATTACCCTGCTGATCGCCCTTCTTCTGCTTCTGCAACTTCGCCTTGCATGGCGGACACGGCTTGGACTTCAGCCAGTCGATCGCCTGAGTCCGTGTGATGTTGAACGTGTACTCGTGTCCGCACGCGCACGTGACCGTGACACCGTTCATCTTCTTCTCTCCCCTCGGTGCCTCGATCTTCGGCTTCGGGGCGCGCTTTGCCTGACGGGCTTCCTTCAGGCATGACTTGCACTTTCGGCTGAGACCATCAGCCTGCCGCGCCGACTTGTAGAAGTACTCATTCGTCGCGGGGAATGCATTGCGACACTTGGAGCATGTCTTGCTGCTCGATGCCATTCTACTCTCCTCCTATCGGGTACGCGGGCTGACGGAAGCCGCCAGCCGACGCACCATCTCAGCCGTGATTGAATCCTGACCGCCCATCGGTTGGGATGTCAGGTGATACCGTTCGCAGATCGGACACGGATACACCCGAAGTTTCCGGTCGTACGTGTCCAGTTGATACACCGCTTCTTCAGCGGCTCCTCGCAACGTTGCGAAGACTTGCTTCTCGGGACAGAGCATTTCCTATCTCCTATCTGCCGGTCATTTCCGGCGTTGACGGTGCGATGTAAAGCGGAAGATACAGTGTTGCCGGAAGCAGCCCGTTCGAGCCATGACGCACTTCCTTCATGAGTTTCGAGTACGGCTGCATCCGGATATGACGATCGATCGTCCTGCGGAACTTGCGGACTGTCATCGTGACTCCTCCTTCAGGATGGCGAATGCGGCGTCAAGCGAGTAGCGCTTCCGGTCGGCGAGTTCCTTGCGGATAGCCTTCTCGACCCGCGCAGGAATCGTGGCGTCGAGGAGCCGGCGTAGCGCTGCCGTGTCCATCTCCTGGATGGTGACGCCGTTCAGACTGGGAGCCTTCACCTGTCCCTTGTGAAACTTGACGTGCGAACGGTCGAACAAGTTCGTGGAGCTTTGCTTCCGTTCATGCTGCTGCTCAAACACCTTCTTAGTCATTGCGTGATCCTTTCCCTTGCGTCGTCGTGCATGATTCGACCCGATTTCCGTTACCGTTCGTTCCGCTCACGTTCGCGGATGATCTGCACTTCAGCTTGCAGTGCGATGAGTTGCTGTTCGGTAACGCCGTGACTCACGTTGAACTCGATCTCTGTCTTGGTCATTTCCTAACCTTCCCGTAACGTCAAAGGCGACGAGCCGAATGCCCGTCGCCGTGATGGTGTCCGTCTGGTTCAGCGGACCTTGCGGGTGATGATGTCAACGGTGAACGTGTCGCTTGAGCCGTACTGGATGCGATCCTCTTGCCGGATCGCGTCCCGACGTGCGACCGCGTCCTCGGAGTGATCCCAGACGCTGTCGATGTTGCCGTCGTTCAGCACGATGTAGACCTTGCCCTTGTTCATAACGCCTTGCGCTGTCATGACCGTTCCTTTCTTAGACGATTCGGTGTGCCCTTCCTCTTGCGCCCTTCGCGCCGTTCGCGTTCAGTGCGCGACCCGGCTTCCGCGTCCCCGCGGACTTCGGGTGATACGCCCGCCATCCCTTGTCGTCACGCCGCGTGGCGTTCGTCAAGTAGAACTGCGCGGGCGGCGGCGTGTTCTTTTCGGACACGATCCGCGGACCCTGACCCTTGCGCGTTGCCATTGCCTTCACCTCCTGTCTCAAGATTCGACCCGATTTCGGGCTGGCTGATCATCAGTGCGAACGCGCCACCGTTCGCAGAACGCGGCGGTCATGATCCGCCGCGCTTTCACATTGTGATTCGGATTCGCTGGCGATCGTGACCGCCGCAGGAGGATCCTCCCTACCCTAGCGACTCTGCGCTTTACGACCGTTGCTCGTTGCGTGCGTCTTGACGAGGAGCGGACCATGCTTGCCATCGCGGATGTGAACACGAGATGCATGCGGGAGCCGGAAAACGGTTTCGGGTTAGCAGTGCGTTGCCGTCGCCGTTTCTTTTTCGCTTACTCGAACGCCGAGGTACTGAGTCTGCGCAGAACTAGGATGCTTGCAAGAGCCGCTGACGTGGTCCGGGTTTCAGGGACGGCTACCAGATCGACCTTTCGGGATCAGGATTCATGTAGCGGTCACCGTTACGTATGCCACCGTCGGTGTCTTGCGATTTGGGAAAGTGCCCTAGCGAGGAGCCGAACCCTCGGTTGCTTCACCCGTTCCCCAGGCTGAATATTGCGCGCCCCCTGCTGGCGGCGCGTTGCGTGCTATGGGCTATGCCTGTACTAGTTCAAGTATACCCGCCAGCCTGGCGATGTAAACCCATGATCTGACCCGATCTCGCGTTTCTCCTGGTAGATGACCGAATTTGTGGCTTGCAAGACGTTGCGCTGCAACGATCTTCAAGGCTTGTAATTCCCCGATCTACCAGGAGAAACAGTCGGCCCCAGATCTTTACGACCGCGCAGGCACGGTCCTTTCATCAAAAGCGACATTAGCGACGAGGTTTTGGAAAACCTCTGTAGATCGTTGCGCTGCAACGGTTTCCAGCGTCCTTGCGCTGCAACGATCTTGGGCATATCCCGATTTACCAGGAGAAACAGGGGAGTTACACCCTTGTAGTTTGTGTCGGGTTTGTGGAGCTTGTCAAACCAGCGTCGGGTTTGTTGCACATGTGTTGACACACGCATCCGTCCTTGCGCTGCAACGATTTCCAGACATCGTGTCGTATTTGTCGCTGGTGTTGAGGCTGGTGGGGCTGGTGTCGCTAATGAGGACTTTTATCCCGATCTACCAGGAGAAACGTGGCGAGCCGATCTACCAGGAGAAATGGTCCTGGAGAGGGCCCTCCGTCGGTCTGCCTTGCGCTGCAACGATTTCCAGACATCGTCGTCTACCAGGGGAAATGGGACGCATATTGGCCGACACGGGCGGCTCGTCTAGCAAAGTGTAGCAAAGTGTAGTCGTGAGTTATACAGAGTTTATCAAAGCTCTCATCAGATCCGGTCTTCTGATGAGATACGCCGGCGGCCGGCTCAGCCTGGCTCATCAGATGTGTAGCTGGAAGCAGATGTGTAGCGAGTTCGTTCTCAGCCACCAGGAGATTACACGTCTACACGCCTAACACGTCTGAAATGGGGGGGTGGCTATGCACGTCTCGCCTCATGTATGGGGGGTGTTTAGGTGTGTTAGGTGTGTAGGTGTGTAAACGGGACTGAAGTGACTGGTAGATCGGGATGCGGTCCTTACACATCTGTTACACATCTGCACATCTGGCTCCAAAAAGGTTGCGAATCGCGCCTATAGTCACAGGGGAGGAACGATATCCCCCCAACATTCGACCCGATTTGTTGCTCCCGGTTAGTCTAGCGGTAGGACGCCTGACTCTGACTCAGGTAGGCGAGGTTCGAATCCTTGACTGGGAACGTCTGCTCCGTGCGCTCCGCCCTTTGAAGGCGGAAGGCGGCGGGGCCGATCGCGGGCGTGTCGTCGCGTAAGTTCGACGCGGGGTTTGGCGGTTCTCCCCATGAACCGTCACTCACGGGTTGTGTGCGTTTGGAAGCGCAACGTGGCTGTAACCCACGCGATGCACGAGCAGACCGGGTTCGAATCCTGGGCAACCCACGTTCAACTGAGGAGGAGCTTGATGGCTAGACTAGTGCGATACGACGTCGAGGCGTGGATTCAAGATGGATACGCTGACACGGTAAGAGAGAGCATCGAACGCGCTCTCGCCGCAGAGCAGGCCGTCGAAGACTTCGGAGTGGACGTTGAGGAGTAACGCTCGACTAGCCCAATGGTAGAGGCATCGGCTTCAAGTCCCGATCAGTCACGGTTCGAGTCCGTGGTCGAGTACGCGGAGTAGGTCATGGCGACCGCTCGGATTCCAAACCCGAAGGACAAGGTTCGATTCCTTGACGCCGCGCTCACGGGTGAGTAATGGCTAAATGGCAAAGCGACCAGTCTTAGAAACTGGGGTATGCAGGTTCGAATCCTGTCTCACCTACGATGCGGTGTAGTAGCCAGGTGGATATGTCAGTCTCATAAACTGAAGATTCGGGTTCGAGTCCCGGCACCGCGACGAAGTAACAACGGGGAAGTAGCTCCAATGGTAGAGCGCCTGTTTTGCAAGCAGGATGTTGTGGGTTCGACTCCCATCTTCTCCACGGTGGCACTGTAAGTAGGCGACGGCCGAACACAGCGTCCGACGCCCGTCCATTCACCGTCGCTCAGGCAACTGGCGGCGGAATCGGGCACAACGGAAGTCTTTGTTCGTGGGACGCTGAGGCCAATCTGGTGAGGCGACAAACGCCCTGGCGAGACGGTTCATACCCGGTGACGGCGGTATCACCGCACGTTGATTCGCGGCCTATTCTATGAAGATTAGGTTGCCCCGCGTCGGAGGGTTTATCGCCCTCCCGGACACGCCACCTTCATCGCTCCGTTGGTCTAACGGTTATGACACCGGATTCTCAATCCGGCAACGCGAGTTCAACTCTCGCACGGAGTACGAGCTAGCTGGTCCCACGCGCAGGCAATCCGGCACACGCCGGGGACTAAGCAGCCGGATGGCTCATACGGAATGTGAGGCAGTTGGTATGGCCGACGGCTTGTCAAGCCGTTGAAGCGGGTTCGATCCCCGTACATTCCGCGCGATTGGGGCGAGGCTCCGGCCCGTTTTTCGGTTCTCTCCTTCGCCCCAGTCTACGGACTGCTAATGAAACGGATATCATGACAGGTTTACACCCTGTTCTTCTCGGTTCGAATCCGAGGTGGTCCACGCTGATCTGCAAAACGGCTTCATCCCTCGCGCTACAGTTCTCCGCAACGATATCGCGGATGAACCGACTGGGACAAAGGCTTCGAAGCCGCAGGCGTAATGCGAAGCGCGTTCGTCGATGCGTAGCGGATCAGCACCTCCTGATAGTAGAGCGGATACTACACGACCCTGCGAAGGTCGAGACTCAGGTTCGATTCCTGATCGGGAGACCCGGTTGTGGGTAAACGGCGGCTGTTGACGGACGTCTTCAGTGTCGGCGCGTGGATTCGGTTCGCTACCGAGTTCCGGTAACCCTCCACACTTCCCGCGCACTGGAAGCGCGGCCGACGCTTCGAACGTTGGCTTGCTCGGTTCGATTCCGAGGCGGGGAACAAGAGGGGATGGCCCGTGCTCTGCCTTCCGGAAGGCAACATTGTGGGATCGAAGCCCACGCCTCTGACATTCACGGACTACGAGTCTCTCGTTCAATGGACAGGACAGCGGGTTCTTACCCCGCCGATCAGAGTTCGACTCTCTGGGGACTCACGCGACAGCACTCGCTGACGATACCCACTGGGTTGTGAGGAAGAAAGTCGTCAGTACGCCAGATGCAAAGGCTGCATCCGTCTTTCGTAATGATGGACCGATCGGTTCGATTCCGATATCTGGCTCGGTGACTGTAGTGTAGAGGTCAGCACTCCAGGTTGTGATCCTGTCAGCGCCGGTTCGATTCCGGTCAGTCACCCGCTTGAAACGGTAGGCGAAGTCTTGGGATGACGCGAAACTCACCCTGGCGGCCCGAAACTCGGCCCTGACTGCCAGGAAAGACTGGCAACGTGGGATGAGTCTGATGGTACGACGAGACATTGCCAATGTCTAAGCACGGGTTCGATTCCCGTATCCCGCACATACGCAGGGTGAAGCTCTTTGACCGAGCCTGACTTGCGAGCAATGTGGGGCAAACGCGCGAGTCGACCTGCGCCCACCCCGCTTGCACTGTATCGCGGTTAGTCGCCGCGTTGGTGCGAAGCGGCGACGGTCGGACGCCCTTCGTACGTCACTGGTTGTGCGGCTATCTCTGATAAGGATGGCGCGCTGGGTTCGACTCCCAGGCGAAGGACGCTCCGTTAGACTAACGGTCAAGTCCCCAGTTTTTCAAACTGGACGATCTCGGTTCGAGTCCGGGACGGAGTACGGTAGGGATGGTAGGCAACTGTCCGAGAAATCGGCGGACCTTGCATCGCACGCAAGTGCGGCTAGTGGCGCAGATGGCGTCCCGCCCTATCACACATGGGTATGGTATAGCGGTAGCACGCATGCTTTGGGAGCATGAAGCCTCGGTTCGATTCCGAGTACCCGTACGCCGGACGTCATGGCGTCCAGCGCGGTTTGTACCCGTGCGAGATCGGTTCGATTCCGGTGTCCGGCTCCACGGCTGTCTAGCTCCAACGGCAGAGCGGATGCTTGAAGCGCATCGCGATCGAGGTTCGAGTCCTCGGACAGCTACGTCACTCCAGATTCGTCTAACGGTAGGACGGCGGCCCTTGAAGCCGCTCGTGGTGGTTCGAATCCATCATCTGGAACTCAATCCGGGATCGTTCAATGGTAGGACGACAGGTTGTTACCCTGTTTATCGAGGTTCGAGTCCTCGTCCTGGAGCGCGTCGCTAGTTCAGTGGCAGAACATCCGGCTTTTACCCGGAGTGTCGTGGGTTCGAATCCTACGCGACGCACGTGACTACAATACGAAGATCCGGTGTTCCGATGACGTACGTGGATTTCAGCGAGGCGCTCAAGGACATCTTGAACGTACTCGGTCCACCTTGCAAGAACTGCTGCGAAGGATGCGCGGTTGAGATTGAAGAAGCTCGCAGCATTGCAGCAGAAGCACTCGCGCGATGAGCCAGCCGGTTACGGCCTCCGTCTTATATACGGAAGAGACTAGGTTCGACTCCTAGATCGCGTACAGGGAACCGCGTGGAGGAAGTCATGGAAGAGATAGTGACGGCAGTAGTTCGGGTTCGAGATGACGTGAAAGAGATGCTCGCGTACGTTGACGAGATGTTTCCTGAGAATCAGCGTATGCCTGAGCGTCCGACTGAACACAAGATGTATCCGGAAGCGCGCGCCTACAGCGGGACGAGAGGATAACGATGGAACACGATACAGGAGCACGTCCCGGTAACTTCGCTTCAGTAGAAGTCGAGCTGCCGACCGGCAACTTCGCCAGCTCTGACGTTGAGTTTGAAACAGGTACATTTGCCAGCTCCCTCGTTCTTTGGACAGGATAGCGGTGTTCTAAGCCGTAAGTCGGGGTTCGATTCCTCGCGAGGGAACGTTTTCGCCAGTGAAGTGTCAGAGGTTTGCACGCCGTCCCGGTACGACGGAAGAAACGGTTCGATTCCGTTCATTGGCTCCACCGTCAAGTTCGCGCGATGACGGCGCTCCGCCGAGATGCGTACTCTCGGCTATTCGGAAGGCACCGCTGAATGGTCGGCAACTGGTCTTGAAAACCAGGGTGCGGTAACACGTAGGCGTTCGATTCGTCTGCCTTCCGCGTGAAAGACAAACTGTACGTCATCTATGCTCTACCACTAAGAGAGATGCTCGCGGACATCAAAGAAACCGTGAGCATGACTCGTGATCTGTTCTATCCTAGGAGAAAACTGTGACAGACCAGAAGAAAGTAGACTCGCCGAAGGCTGCAAAGCCAAAGGCGAAGCCTCTCGTCGATTCCGAAGGTCTTCGCGTCGCGCATATTGCGGACGAGACGCCCAAGGAAGAGAAGTCCTTGAACGCCGCCGCGAAGGAAGCGCTCGACGAAGAGGACGCAAAGAATGCCGAGTGGGAAAAGTTTCTGGCCGAGCGGTAACGCTCGGTCAGTTTGATTGGTGGGGCCGTCTTATGTAGAGGACGGGTGAGAGAAGCGGATCCGGGTGCTCTCACAGCTTTGACCATCGCGCTATAGCGAGACTCCTCTGGTGCCTCTGTTGTCCGGACTTCGGTCCGCGGCGGCGGGCTGACAGCCGGGAACAGACCGGCTCCACGGCTGAGTGGGAGAGTGGCTATCCGGCGGACTGCAAACCCGCTCACATCGGTTCAATTCCGATCTCAGCCTCCGGTATACCGGGCTCGCGGGAGCCTGTCGAGCGACGAATCCCGCTACGGAAGGTTCGCCATAGGAATGGCACCGTCCCTGCTAAGGACGCAAGGGTTACACCGATGGAGGTTCGAATCCTCTGCCTTCCGCTCATCCCGAGAAGTGTTACGGCAGCACTCCAGTTTTCCAAACTGGCTGCGCGGGTTCGACTCCCGTCTCGGGGACGTGTTCAATCACAAAGGAGTTCGCTTGTGCAAACTATAGGCTGACGACTAAGTCTCGTCGCCGGAAGGTTTGCACATGGCGAAGAAGAAGGACAACTCCCGCAAGGGAGGACGTCGTAAGATCGGTCGCTCCAAGCGTCCGATCAGATGGCCGTTGATGCCGGACGGTCTTACCGTGAAACAGGCTTTGGCATGGTACGAAAGGAGATACGAGTGAACAAAGGGCGTGCTACACGACCCGTTCGACGTATGGGAACCGAGATTCATGCTGATCGCCGCACTCGCCGGCGTCGTACGCGAGGCGACGATGAACGAGAAGCCATAATGGAAGCGATGCGTGTGCAGCGTTGGCCGGAGGATGAGGAAGAACTGGAATTCGATGATTATCCGGAGAGAGCCCCAAGAAGAAGAGCCAACTACTGATGACAAGCTCGAATGGGAAGTCGAAGCCATCGAAAATGGCAACGGAGATCTGATCGGGTTTGTCGTAGTCCCAGCGTTTGATAATGACGACGACTGGGAAGAAGAAGAACGTGCGCCGAGACGTCGTGCAACATGAAGTATCGTCTGCGGCGGAAGCGCCAGTCCTGGATCGAGCGAGAAGCGGCACGAATCACGATGCTGGACCAGAACGAGCTACTAAACGATCGCGAAATCGCACTGATTCAAGCATGGCTCGCCGAACGGCGAGGCTTCCCGATTCCGGACGAAGACCGTCCGCGAGGACGGCGGCGTGCATGATGAAAACGGTCGCGCCCGCCAAACCCATCCGCTGGATAGTGGAGGTCACCGACGTCCGCGACACGGCGAAAAGCTGGCCGGGATATTCAGCGCGCTTCGTATTCGAGGGCGAGGACGCCGCGATGAGAGCGTTTGTCTGCCGCGAACACGCTGAGGAGGCTGGCTTTGTGGCGACGGCCGAAAGGATGAAGAAGGTATGACGGAGGAGCTGGAACGAATCAAGAAGCAGGCCGAGGAGATCGAGCTGAACAGACGATGGGTTGCAGAGATGCAGGAGCAGCAACGTCGTTTGCGAGAGCTTCGAGCGGCCGAACTGGAGCCGGAACCTGATGTTCCGGACGAGGAACTTGAAACACGACGCTACGAGCCGATCTCGCAGGCCGAGGTCCAGGAAATTCCGTGACGTACGGTCAGGTTTGGCCGTGCCGTCACTGTCCAGTCGCAGAGCGAGACTTGCCATCTGATTTTGGCAAGGACGGCGTTCACGGACTAGCGCGCATTATCGCGCACGAAAGGAATCATCTTGCGGAAGTCAAGCAAGAACAAGATGGACGCGGGGGAACGAGACGAACGGTTTCCCGACACACCGAAAGAAGGACTTCGCGGTAGGTATCGCGCACTGGCACGTCGGCGCGCCAAGAACAAGATGGCTCGCCGCAGTAGGAACAAGAACCGTTGAGAGTGCTCCGGGTCTGCTCTCATAATGGATGCAAGGAAATCGTCGAGCGCGGGATGTGCCCCGCGCATAGACGCAAGTCCCGCAAGGAAGCTGACAAGAGAACGGGACGCGTTCGAGGCTCCCGTTGGTCCCAACTCCGTCGTGCAGTCCTGCGCGACAACCCATTCTGTGTCGATGGCCGGACGTGCCGCGGAAACGCGACGTCCGTAGAGGTCGATCACATCACTCCGCTCTCCGAGGGTGGACACCCGACGGCGCGCTCTAACCTTCAAGGCGTCTGTCACGAGTGCCACGTTCTCAAGACAACCGAGGAGCAGCAACGCGCGAACGGTCGTCGCGAAGGCTGATGAGAGTACTGAGCCCGCGATCGTTCCAGCGCAACGAATCCCATGCGTGTCATAACTCGTGCCGAACTACACGACTGTAGTTTGCGAGAGCGACGTCTCGAAATCGTTGCAGCGCAAGGGTAACCGACACTGTCTGGAGATCGTTGCAGTGCAAGAGTCTCCAGCCTAGTCAACAGGATTCGTTCACGCACAGGAAATAC
>Ga0208185_1000643_pt1 | contig 13462 bp, 14 predicted proteins | sample EasRivMeERMLT700_FD_187532 | JGI IMG/M metagenome (GOLD analysis project Ga0208185, IMG submission 187532) | Soil microbial communities from meander-bound floodplain in the East River, Colorado, USA - East River MetaG ERMLT700 (SPAdes) (version 2) | ecosystem: Environmental > Terrestrial > Soil... | reverse complement strand
AGAGCGAGCACGGCGGCCGGGTCTACGCCTCTACCGAGGACCTGTGCGCCGACTCGGGGGTCGACGTCGTCTACATCGCCACTCCCCATCAGTTCCACGCCCCCCACGCGCGCCTGGCGGCGGCGCGCGGGAAGCACATCCTGGTCGAAAAGCCGATGGCGCTCTTCCTGCAGGACTGCCGCGCGATGATCGACGTCGCGCGGAAGGCTGGGGTCGCGCTGATCGTGGGCCATAGCCACAGCTTCGACGCCCCGATCCTGCGAACGCGCGAGCTGATCCAGACCGGCGCCTACGGCGCGGTGCGCATGATTACCGCGCTCGACTTCACCGACTTCCTCTACCGCCCGCGGCGCCCCGACGAGCTCGACACCGAGTTCGGCGGCGGCGTGGTGTTCAACCAGGCGGCCCACCAGGTCGACATCGTGCGCCTGCTCGCCGGCGGCAACGTCCGCAGCGTGCGCGCGTTCACCGGCAAGTGGGACCCGGCGCGGCCGACCGAGGGCGCCTATTCCTGCCTGCTGGGCTTCGACAACGGCGCCTTCGCGAGCCTGGTCTACAGCGGCTATGCGCACTTCGACTCCGACGAGTTCATGGGGTGGATCGGGGAAATGGGACAGGAAAGGGATCCTGGCCAGTACGGGACGGCGCGGCGCGCGCTGGCCGGCAGCGATGAGCTCGCCGTCAAGAACGCGCGCAACTACGGCGGGCCGGAATTCAAGGAAACCCCGCCGATCGCGCACCAGCACTTCGGCGTGGTCGTCGTCTCCTGCGAGAAGGCCGACCTGCAGCCCCTGCCCACCGGGGTCATGATCCACGGCGACGACGAGCGGCGCTTCGATCGGCTGCCAGCGCCCGAAGTGCCGCGCAAGGAAGTGATCGACGAGCTCTACGCCGCCGTCGTCGAAGGACGCGCGCCGCTGCACAGCGGCGAGTGGGCGATGGCGAACCTGGAGGTGTCCCTCGCGATCCTGCGTTCGGCGCGCGAAGGCGTCGACATTCCGCTGCGCAATCGCTAGGGAGACCTCTAACCGATGCCGGCGCTACGCCTGACGCTCGCCTGCTGGGACTACGACCGCACGCGCGCGCTGATGGACGGCACGGTGGCGCCCGACGGCATCGAGCTCGTCTACCTGAACCAGCCGGTTGAGGAGACGTTCTTCCGGATGATGCGCTACCGGGAGTTCGACTGCTCGGAGATGTCGCTCTCCTCCTACGTGGCTTCCCTGCAGGCGCAGAACCCTCCATTCGTGGCGATCCCGGTGTTCCCGTCGCGCTTCTTCCGCCACTCGTGCATCTTCGTGTCGGCGAAGAGCGGCATCCGTCAGCCCGCGGATCTCAAGGGCAAACGCATCGGCGTGCCCGAGTACCAGATGACCGCGCCGGTGTGGATCCGCGGCATCCTGTCGGACGATCACGGCGTGAAGGTGACCGACGTCGAGCACTACTCCGGCGGCGAGGAGGAGCCCGGCCGCGACGAGAAGCTGAAACTGGATTTACCTCCCAACATCCGACTGAGGGCCATTCCTGGAGACAAAACCCTTTCGCGGATGCTCGCCGACGGCGAGCTGGACGCACTGGTCACCGCGCGCGCGCCCTCTACGTTCCACCAGGAACCGGACAAGGTGAAACGGCTGTTCCCGAACTACGTGGAAGTGGAGAAAGACTACTACCGGCGCACGAAGATCTTTCCCACGATGCACACCGTCGTGATCCGGCGCGACGTGTACGCGAAGAACCCGTGGGTCGCGCAGTCGCTCTACAAGGCGTTCGCCGAGGCGAAAGCAAAGGCTTATGCGCTCTACGACCAGACCGCGGCGCTGCCGGCCATGGTGCCCTGGCTCGTCGCCGAGCTGGAGGAGGCGCGGCGCGAGATGGGCGAGGACTGGTGGCCGTACGGCCTCGAGCCCAACCGCAAGGTGCTCGAGACTTTCCTGCGCTATCACCACGAGCAGGGGCTGTCCCGGCGCCGCTTCACGCCCGACGAGCTCTTCGCGCGCGAGACGCTCAAGTTGTTCAAGGTCTGATGTACCGCGGAATGGACCGCGCGGCGCTGGACGCCGCGTACAACAACGGCGCCGCGGTCGCCGACAGCCCGAAGATCGTCGCCGACTGGGAGGCGCGCAGCGCGCGGCTGCGCGCGAAGCACCCCGAGGGAATGGACTTGCGCTACGGCCCCGACGAGCGCAACCGCATCGACTACTTCGCCGCGCGGCGCGACGGCCCGGTGCTCGCGTTCATCCACGGCGGCTACTGGCAGAACCGCGCCAAGGAGCTGTTTGCCTTCGTCGCCGAAGGCCCGCTCGCCTGGGGCATCAACGTCGCCCTGATCGGCTACACCCTCGCACCGCAGAAGCGGCTCGACGGCATCGTCGCCGAGATCCGCGCCGCGCTCGGCTGGCTGCATACCGCAATTGCGCTCCTGGGCGGAGACAAGTCCAGGCTGTTCGTGTCCGGCTGGTCGGCCGGAGGGCATCTCACCGCGATGGCGATGGATCATCCGGCCGTGAAAGGCGGGCTCGCCATCAGCGGCATCTTCGAGCTCGAGCCGATGCGGCTCTCCTATATCAACGAGAAGCTGGGGCTCGATGAGGACGAGGCCCGGCGCAACAGCCCGGGACCCACCGACAAAGCGCTATTCATTGCCTACGGCGCGGACGAGCTGCCGGAACTTTGTCGACAGTCAGAGGAGTATTCAAAAAAGCTTAGTAATACAACCCTATTGTCAGTACCCCGGCGCAACCACTTCACGGTGCTTGAGGAGCTCGCTTCCCCTCAAGGTGCCCTGACCGCGCTGGTACGAAAGCTTTAGAATTTCCACATGAATCGCTTTCTCGTCGCCCTTGCCTCAATTTGGGTGACCACCGCCGCGGCGCAGTACCCCGACAAGCCAATCCGCCTGATCGTGCCGTTCCCGCCCGGCGGTGCGGCCGAGCTCGGCGCCCGGATCTTCACGGTGCCGCTCGGCCAGGCGCTCGGCCAGCCGATCGTGATCGAGACCAAGCCCGGCGCCGACGGCGCGATCGCGGCCGATGCGGTGATGAAGTCCGCGCCGGACGGCTACACGATCTTCTACGCCACCAACACGGCGTTCAACTGGGTGCCCGCCACGCGCAAGAACCCGCCGTACAACCCGGTGACGGATTTCACCCCGGTTTCGTTCGTCGGGTATTTCGGCTTCTTCCTGTTCAGTCACCCGAGCGTGCCAGCCAATTCGGTGGCCGAGCTCCTCGCGTACGCGCGCGCGAACCCCGGCAAGATCAACTACGGCTCGGGCAACAGCACTGCGCAGCTCTTCGGCGCCCAGCTCGCCCAGCTCGAGAAGCTCGACATCGTGCACGTGCCTTACAAGGGGGACGGGCCCCTGGTCATCGACCTGCTTGCCGGCCGCGTGCACATAGCGTTCTCGACTCCGGGCACCGCAGCACCGCAGGTGAAGGAAGGCAAGCTGCGCGCGCTGGCGGCGATGTTTCCGAACCGCAGTGCGCTGCTGCCCGAAGTTCCCAGCGCGGCCGAGGCCGGGCTGGGCAAGATGTCGCTCACGCCGTGGGGCGGCGTGTTCGGCCCCAAGGGAATGCCGAAGGAAGCGGTCGATCGCCTCGCGCGCGAGCTCGCGGTGGTCCTCAAGCGCGCCGAGGTGCGCGAGGCGTTCGGCAAGCTAGCGTTCGAGCCGAAAAGCTCGACGCCCGAAGAGCTCAGCGCCATCCTCAAGGAGCAGATCGAGGTCTGGGGCAGCACCGCGCGCGAGGTCGGCATCAAGCCCGAATAAGGGGTCAGGACCCTTTTTTCGAAAAAGGGTCCTGACCCCTTTAAAGCAGTCCTCGGCTTCGGCGAAATCGCCGGCGAGGAATCGTTCGAGGTCGGAAGCGGGCTTCGGCACGAAAACAGTCTGGGGATGGCGCGTAAACGCCGTTTATCCGGCAGGTAAAGTTACGTAAAAGCAGCTCCCCTCGCAGCGCGCATCGCCGCCGTGCCGGCGCGCGATCTGGCGCACCAGCGCGAGGCCGAGCCCGGTTCCGCGCTTGGAATAGAAGGGCTCGAAGATCCGCTCGCGCTCGGCCTCGGGGACGCCGGCGCCGGCGTCGCAGACCCTAAGTTGGTGGTTTTTGAGATGAATGTCTATCGGTGGCGCGCCATGGCGGCGCGCGTTTTCCAGCAGATTGCGGATCATGCGGCGAAGGAGCCGCGGGTCGCCGCGGATGACCGTGGGCTCGCCCTGGGCTTCGACGTCGTAGCGCGCGGCTTCCTCCGCGGCCAGGGCGAGCAGATCGACCTCTTCCGTATTCTCCAGGGAAGCGACGGCGTCGAGCCGGCTCGCCAGGAGCACCTCGTCGATCAGCGCGTCGAGCTCGGCGATGTCGCGCTCGACCTCGCGCTTGTCCTTGCCCAGCTCGAGCGCCATGCGAATGCGCGCGAGCGGCGTGCGCAGCTCGTGCGAAGCGTTCGCCAGCAGAGACTTGTGCGCGCCGACCAGCGCCTCGATGCGCGCCGCAGCGCGGTTGAAGCTCTCGGCGAGCCGCGCGACCTCGTCCCGGCCCTCGACCTTGACGCGCGCCGAGAGCTCGCCCGCGCCCAGCGCGTCGACGCCGCGCTGCAGCCGCTCGAGCCGCTGGGTGAGGCGCCGCACCACCGGGTAGGTGCCGACGCCGACCGCGACGAGGATCAAGGCAAGCGCGAGCAGGAACACCGGCCCCCTCCGGTGCGGCGGCCGCGAGACGAACCAGCGGCCGTCGGCGAGCTGCGTCGCCCACATCCCGTGCTGCCAGCCGGCGCGCCTGGGAGCGGGCAGCGGATCTCCAATCGCGGCAAGCGGCGTTCCGTCCGCCCCGAACAACGAGAAATTCACGCGCGCGCCGCGCGCCACGCGCTCGAGCGCCGCCTGCTGCTCGGGGGGCGGCGCGTCTGCCGGCGCGAGGACATTGCGCGCGATGACGCCGAGCTCGCTGCTCTCATGCGGCTCGGCAAGCGTGCGCCAGAGAACGCCCGCAGCGATGGCAAACACCGCCAAGCTCGCGAGCACCGCGAAGTAGATGCGCAGGTAAAGCCTGCGCATCAGCGCTGCTGGAATTCGGGGTCAGGGTGAGAATTATGTTTGCGCGTACGCGGCAACATAATTCTCACCCTGACCCCGAATTCCTCCATCAGGTTTGCTGCTTGGCGAAGACGTAGCCCGCGCCGCGCACGGTGATGATGCGGCGCGGCTTCTTCGGATCGTCCTCGATCGCTGCGCGAATGCGCGAGACGTGCACGTCGATCGAGCGGTCGAAGGCCTCGAGCTTCTCGCCCTTCATCAGGTTCATCAGCGCGTCGCGCGAGAGCACGCGCCCCGCGTTCTCGGCGAGCGTCACGAGCAGGGTGAACTGGAAAGAGGTCAGCGCCGCTTCCATGCCCGCCACGCGCACCGCGCGCGAATCGCGGTCGATTTCCAGGCGTCCGAAGCGCAGCAGGCTCGAGCGTGCGGAGGCCTTGCCTCTCCTCAGGATGGCCTTCAGGCGGGCGAGAAGCTCGCGCGGCTCAAACGGCTTCGGCAGATAGTCGTCGGCGCCGATCTCGAGCCCGACGATGCGGTCCATCGCCTCGCCGCGCGCGGTGAGCATCAGCACCGGCAGGTCCCATTGCGCGCGCAGGCGCCGGCAGACCTCGAGCCCGTCGATGTCGGGCAGGGACAGATCGAGCACCAGCGCGTCGTACGGCTCCTTGCCGAGCCGCTCGAGCCCGCTCGCGCCGCTCGCCGCGGTGGTGACGCGGTAGCCGGAGCCGCCGAGATACTCCGAGACCATCGCGGCGAGGCGGGAATCGTCCTCGATCAGCAGGATGCGGTGCGCCACGCGGGCACTATATCAATGCTCTATATCCACCTGCGCACCGAGTCTCGATAACTCGAGTACTGCTGGCCGAACCTGCGTTCAAGGTACCGCTCCTCTCTTGGAACCACGACGCGGGAGACCAGCGCAGCCGCAAGGATCAGCGTGGCCACCATCCAAGTGCTGCTGATCCAAAGCGCGATTCCGAGTTGCCCGACAAGAAACGAGAGGTAGATGGGATTGCGGCTGAAACGGTATGGCCCCGTCGGGACGATGCTCGTCGTTGGCTGGTTCCCGGGCACCGGCGTACCGGCGGCGCGGAGCGCGCGTACCGAGAGCAAGAACAAGAAGATGGAGGCAAGAACCATCGTGCCGCCGATCGGAACGGCGGCGGGAAGCGCAAACGGTAGCGGCCAGAGCCAGGTCAACAATGCCCCGGCCATGATGGAGCTCGAATAGACCAGTGGCGGCCGGACCCAGCCGAGATTGGCGACGTCCGTCAGCCGTGCCACCGTCCGTGGCGTCTCGCGAAGTGCGCGGCCAGTTCCTTGCGCTGCGCCGGCGTGAGCACGTCGGCAGCCTCGGCGATCGCGCGCGTGAAGCGCCGCGAGGCGTCGTCGGCGAGCTGGATCTTGCGCGCGCGCAGCGCCTCGAGCGCCGCTGGATCCACGCGGTCCTGCGACAGGAGCTCGATCGCCTCGCGCCGCCCGGCGTGGAGCTGCCCGCGCAGCGGCATCAGGTCCTTCGCCGCCTGCTTCACGATCGGCTCGAGCTTCTGCTTCTGCTCCTCGGTGGCGTCGATCTCGACGTAGAAATGCTTGAGCATCCGGTCGAGCCGCTTTTCCAGATCTGCGGGATCGATCGGTCCGCCGCCATGCCGGCGGCCGTATCCGAACGCCTTGAAGCCGATGCCGGCGGCGAGCCCGCCCGCCAGCGTGGCGAGGGTGATACGCCTGAACTTGTTCATGACTGCTCCTTCCTTGGGACAGGTTGATGGATGGATACGCCGGTGAGCGGCCTGCGGAAGACCGCGCAGTAGCTTTCCATGGGGCCGCGGCCCGGCCAGTCGCTGATCAGCTGAACCAGCTCGAAGCCGCTTGCCTTGATTTCATCGATCACGACTTGTGCAGGAACGCCCAGCGAGCCGCGCCGCCAGAAGAACGGCGGCGGCAGATCGATGATCACGAGCATGCCGCCCGGTCGCAGGGACTGCAGCAGGCTGGCATTGATGCTCGAAGGGTCGGTCAGGTGGTGATACACGCGCCGGAGCACGATCGCGTCGCAGCAGCTTGGCGGCAGTCCGGTCTCACGGCTTTGGGCTTCTACTACGGTGACATTGTCGGGCCCGGCGCGGCCGGCAGCTTCGCGCAGCCGCGCCAGACGCGCCGGATCGATTTCAGTCGAGAAGACGCGTCCGCTAGCCCCCACGTCCCCCGCGAGCGCCAGCGTGAGCTGGCCCTTGCCGGCGCCGACGTCGGCCACCACCATCCCTTCCTTCAGCGCCAGTACCTGCCGCAGGCGCGGCATTTCGGGGCCGCCGGCCTGAAAACCGAATCCGCTCCAGCTTCCACAGCCGGTGCACACGAGCGCTAGGACCAAAGCGATTGCCTTTCCCATCCAGGCTCAGCATGCCGCTCTCAGGTAAACCGCTTGTCTGCCGCGAGTAAAGTACTGTAAAGCTCAGGACACCGGCTCGAGGCGCGCGAGCACGCCCTGGCTCTCGTCGGTGAGAACGTAGATCAGGCCATCGGGGCCGACGCGCACGTCGCGGATGCGGCCGAGCACACCCTTCAGCAGGCGCTCTTCGCTCACCACCTTCTCGCCGTCGAGCCGCAGGCGCACCAGCATCTGGTCGCGCAGCGCGCCGACGAAGAGGTCGCCCTTCCAGCGCACGAACTTGTCGCCGGTGTAGAACGCCATGCCCGAAGGCGCGATCGACGGCACCCAGTAGTAGAGCGGCTGCGCCATGCCTTCCTTGCGCGCGCCTTCGCCGATCTTCGTGCCGATGCCGTAGTTGACCCCGTAGGTGATCACCGGCCAGCCATAGTTCACCCCGGGGCGCATCACGTTCACTTCGTCGCCGCCCTGCGGGCCGTGCTCGTGGGTCCACAGCATCCCGGTCTGCGGATGCAGCGCCGCGCCCTGCATGTTGCGGTTGCCGAGGGTGAACTTCTCCGGCTTCCAGCCCTGCTTGCCAGCGAACGGGTTGTCCTTGGGCACGCGCCCGTCGTCGTGCAGGCGGATCACCGAGCCCGCGTGGTCGTCCGGGCGCTGCGCGCGCTCCGGCTCGCCGCGGTCGCCCAGCGTGAGATAGACGTAGCCCTCGCGATCGAACACGATGCGCCCGCCGAAGTGATTGCCTCCCCGGCCTTTCGGGCTTTGGCGGAAAAGGACTTGCACGTCCTCCAGCTTGTATCCGGCAAGGCGCCCCCGCGCGAGCTCGGTTCCAACACCGTCGCTGCCGCGCGCCGCATACGCGAGATAGACGAGCTGATTCTTTTCGAACTGGGGATGCAGCACGACGTCGTGGAACCCGCCCTGCCCCTGCACCGTCATCGGCGGCAGCCCCTCGATCGGCTTCGGGTCCAGCTTGCCTTGCGCGACGACCCTGAGGCGCCCCGCCTTCTCGCTGATCAGCATGCGCCCATCGGGCAGGAACGCGACCGACCAGGGCTGCTCCAGGCCTTCGACCACCTTCACGACGCGGAACGAATGCTCGTCCGACCGGTAGGTCTGCGCGGCCACGGGCAAGGGAAAAAGCGGCAGCGCGCATAGAAGCGCGAGCAGGATCTCCCTCGTCCGGGCGATTGTCATGGGAATCGATCTCCATGATAACGGGATTGCAAGTGAGACTATTCCTCGGCCTTGCCGCGGCGGCGCTACTTCAGGGTTGCGTCTTCTATCCTCGCACCACGACCGTGCATGACGAGGAATGCAGGATCGACACGCGCCGGATGACGCTACGCGCCGAGCAGTTCGGCACCTTCGCTTCGTGCAGCGGCAAGGAATGCACCTCGATGCTCGTCGTAATCGGCGCCGTGACCGCCGGCAGTGCGGTCGTATCGGGCAGCATCGTCGTCGTCGGCAACGTCGTGTACTGGGTTGAACGTCAGAGCAGGTGCAGGGCCCGCGATCTGGATTTCCATATTGTTACTGCACCGGCTTTCGATTCCACGACGAAAAGATAACCCGATATTCATCAAATGAGTGTAGCCTGCGCGCGAGGGAGACTGGTGTGTACGATTCTGTACCTTGCGTACGTGTCGTCGATGACGATGCGGCCGTACTGAAGTCGATTGGCCGCCTGCTGAATGCAGCGGGCTTCGCGGTCCGCACTTTTCCCTCGTCGCAGGACTTCCTGCAGCAGCACGACCGCGACGCTCCCGGCTGCGTGGTGATCGACCTGTCGATGCCCGGCCTGGACGGTCTGCAGCTCCAGCAGGCGCTCGTGCGCTCCGGCGATCCATGCCCGGTGATCTTCATCAGCGGCTACGGCGACGTCCCGAGCAGCGTGCGCGCGATGAAGGCCGGGGCGATCGATTTCCTCACCAAGCCCTTCGACCAGAGCCAGTTCCTCGCCGCGGTGCGCACGGCGATCGACAAGGACCGCACCGCGCGCGCCACGCGTGCCGAGCGCTCCGCGGTCGGCGTGCGGGTCGCAGGTCTCACGCCGCGCGAGCGCGACGTCATGGTGCACGTGATCGCCGGCCACCTCAACAAGCAGATCGCCGCCGAGCTCGGCATCGCCGAGAAGACGGTGAAGGTGCATCGCGCACGCGTGATGAAGAAGATGGAGGTCGCTTCGGTCGCCGACCTCGTCTGGCAGGTCCGACGCAACTAAGGTTTTTTCGGAGCCAGCTTTAGGGCCGCAGCGCGGCGCTCCTCCAGCGTGTCGAGCTGCAGCTTGTAGGCGATGTAGTACTTGTAGACGTTGCGCACGTAGACCACAGTCTCCTGCCCGACCCGGCGCGCCGCGATCAGCTCGACGTTGTTGAACCAGACGTTGGGGTCGAGGCCCTTCGCCGCCGCCTCGGCGCGCAGGTTGGCGACGCGCCCCGACCCACAGTTGTAGGCCGCGATCGCGAGCAGCGTGCGGTTCTGCTCGTCGAGCCCCTCGGTGTCGAGATGGCGGTCGTAGATCTGGCGCAGGTACTTGACGCCGCCGTGCACGTTGGGCTCGACCTTGGTGATGTCGCCCACCTTGAGCGAGCGGCCGGTCTCGGGCATGAGCTGCATGATGCCGATCGCCCCCACGTGGCTGCGTGCGTTCTGGTCGAGGCGCGACTCCTGGTATCCGAGCGCCGCGACCATCAGGTGGTCGAAGCTGTAGCGCTCGCCGTACTTGCGGAAAAGCGCGATCGTCTGCTCGAAGCGCTTCCAGTCCGCTTCCGCTGTGGCGTGTTGCACCCGCTTGAGGTAAGCCGGATAGGTCTTGAACCGCTTCGCGCGCGCGCCCGGATAGCTGCGGATGTACTCGTTCACCACGGCGGCGAGCTTGGGGCTGTCCTTGCGGAACGCCCAGCCGGTGGCGCCGGCGCTCGACAGCGCCAGGTCCGGCCGCGGCTTGATCTTCGGCAGCAGGCCCGCCCAGGCCTCCGCCTTCCAGTCGTCGACCACGATCACCTTGAGGAGGCCCGCGCCGAGCATGTCCATCATGTCCTCGTCCTCGAGCGCCTCGGGAACCAGCACCAGCGTCATCTGCGGCTTGGCCAGCGCGCGAAAGCGCTTGTTGAGGCGCATGAGGCTGTCGTGATAGCTCGACGAGCGGCGCACGTGCACTTCGTGGCCGGCGAGGTCGTCCAGCGTCGCGAGCGCGGGCGACGCCGGCCCGGTGACGACGATCTCCACCACTTCCTCCGTCACCGGCACCGAGAAATCGACGCGCTTCGCGCGGTCGGCCGTGACGGTGAGGTTGCCGGCGGCGAGGTCGCCGGTCCCCTGCAGCAGCCCCGGCAGCAGCTCCTCGCGGGTGGTCGGCATCGCTACCACGGTGATCGGGCGGGTTTTCAGCTTGTACTTTCGGTTGAGGAAGACCTCGAACTCCTTGAGCGAGTCGGCCACCAGCCCGCGCTGCGCGCCCTTGTCGTTGAAATACAGCGTCCTCGAGTAGGGCACGAGCACCCGGACGGTGCGCCGCTCGAGCATGCCGTCGAAGTCGCCCTGCCACATCTGGAGCTCGGGCTCGAGCGAGGTTACCGGCTGGGCATGCGCCGCCGCGGCGAGCAGTAGCCATGGGACCAAGGTCCAATTGCCCACCCCCCGCCGGGTGCCTCTAATGGCGATCCAAAGGAGAAACGCCATGAAACGCACCATACTCGCCGCCGCCCTGCTTGTCCCGGCATTGGTCCTTGCCCAGCCCCGCGGCGCGATCGTCACGGACAAGATCGAGGCCGTCGTCACCGTCACCAAGGTGGACCAGAAGGCGCGCACCGTCACCATGCGCGGGCCGCGCGGCAACCTGGCTACCCTGGATGTGCCCCCAGAGGCGCAGAACCTCGACAAGGTAAAGCCGGGCGACCGCTTCAAGGTCACCTACGCCGAGGCGGCGGTGATCGCACTCACCAAGGGCGGCCAGCCGACCGCGACCGTCGAGGAGCAGGTACAGCTTGCGCCCAAGGGCGGCACCCCGGGCGGGATCAAGGTGCGGACCTACCAGATCAGTGCCGTGGTCGACGCCATCGACTACAAGAACCGCTACGTCGCGCTGCGCGGGCCGAAGGGCAACACGCTCGCGCTGCCGGTCTCCGCGGATGTGAAGAATCTCGAAAGCGTGAAGGTCGGCGACAAGCTCACGATCGCGTACACCCAGGCGCTGGCGCTGGAGATGGTCCCGCAGGAGAAGCCGAAGAAGCCGGCGGCGAAGAAGAAGTAGCAGCATGGATCTCGAGAGCATGGGAGCGACCGCCACCGCGGTGCTCACGGCGTTCGCGCTGAAGGTGCTCGGCGCGCTCGCCGCCTGGATCATCGGGCGCTACCTGATCCGGCTGGCGATCCGGCTCACTCAGGCGGCGCTCGCGCGCCAGAACGTCGATCCGACGCTCCGGCGCTACCTCGGCAACGTGCTCTCGGTCGCGCTCACCGTCGTGCTGGTCGTCGCGATCCTCGGCTTCTTCGGCATCGAGACGACCAGCTTCGCGGCGCTGCTCGCCGCGCTCGGCATCGCGATCGGCGCCGCCTGGGCGGGGCTGCTCGCCAACTTCGCCGCCGGCGCCTTCCTGATGGTGATGCGGCCCTTCAAGGTGGGCGATTACGTGCGCGTCGCCGGCGTCGAGGGCAGCGTGCAGGAAATCGGCCTGTTCGCGACGACCATGGTGACGGGCGATAACGTCGCGACCTTCGTCGGCAACAACAAAATCTTCGCCGACATGATCCAGAACTACTCGGCGAACCCCTGGCGCCGGGTCGACCGCAGCGCGCAGCTCGCGCACTCGGTCAACGTGCCCGACGCCGTGCGGCGGCTGAAGGAGGCGCTGGCGCGGATCCCGAACGTGCAGAAGAGCCCGCCGCCCGAGGTCGAGATCCTCGACTTCACCGCTCGCGGACCGGTGCTCGCGGTGCGCGGCTACACGCACAACCAGCACTACTGGCAGGTGTACTTCGACATCAACCGCGCCATCGTCGACGCGTTCGGCAGCGCTGGCTATCCCGTGCCCGAGGAGCACGTGCACCTGCGGCGCACCGCCTAGCGCGCTGCGGTCGACAGAAGGGCATTCAACCGGTCCGAGACCGCGCGCGCTTCCAGCACGCTCATGTGCGTCTCGTTGTAGCCCTCGACGCGCACCGCGCCCTGCTGCGCCGCCGGCCGTAGCTGGCTCGCCACGGTAACGGTGCCGTCGCTAGCCTCGCCGAGCGACACGCCTTCCTGCCGGAAGGTGAACAGCAGGTAGTGCGGCACACCCGGGTCCTTCTCATAAATGGACTTCAAATACGCGCTGCCCGGCGACATGTCGATCCACACCCGCACCACCTGGGGCGCGGTCTTCACGCCGACCTCGGCGCCCTTGTGCCCGTCCCACGGCGTCGCGATCGAGATGAACAGCGGCACCGCCGCGCCGCCGCCTTCGCGGTAGCGCTGCAGGAAGCCGCGCGACACCAGCCCGCCCATGCTGTGCGCGACGACCGCGAATGAGGTGAAGCCGTACTGGACCTGCAGCTTGCGCATGGTCTGCGTCAGGTGGTCCGCCACCTTCGCCAGCTCCGCTCCCGACGGGTAGTAATACGCCCACGGCTGGAACCGGCTCCGATCGAGGCGTTCGATCAGCGTGCGGAAGTCCCGCGGCGTGCCGTTGACGCCGTGCACGAACAGCACCGGCACCTTGGTGCTGTCGTACGCGCCGAGAAAATAGATCCCCGGGTGACCCTTGAACAGGAAATCGAACGGCCGCCACAAGCCGTCTTCGGCGACAGCCTCGTCGAAACGCGGATCGGAGAGATTGGAGACCTCGCCCACCGCGGTGACCTGCCCGAGCGAGAGCTCGAGCTGCTCGCTGAAGGTGCGCGCCTGCAGCGCCGCGATGTCGATCGTCTCGTCGAGGCGCGAGCGCCCGGCGGCTGGGATGCGCAGCGCGAGGTCGGTGCGCCGCTCACCTGTCTTGCAGGTGAAGAGCCCCTCGCGCTCGAGGCGCAGGTAGGGCTCGTCGCGCTGGTGCTTGAGGTCGCGG
>Ga0208185_1000642_pt1 | contig 13480 bp, 8 predicted proteins | sample EasRivMeERMLT700_FD_187532 | JGI IMG/M metagenome (GOLD analysis project Ga0208185, IMG submission 187532) | Soil microbial communities from meander-bound floodplain in the East River, Colorado, USA - East River MetaG ERMLT700 (SPAdes) (version 2) | ecosystem: Environmental > Terrestrial > Soil >... | reverse complement strand
GAATGCGCTGGATGCTTCTGAGTGCAACGCCGGCAATTGTCGTGATCGGCATGATCGGATTTGTGTCCGCTGAAATTCAACACTTCACGATTTTTTGGTCTTTGCCATGGACTTTTTATTTTCTCTCCTGGCTTGTGGCGTTGACTCGCATGACCCATGCCAGAAATTCCGCGCGCGTTTTGGTGCAGGCGCTGGCCGTGGTTCTTCTTTTGCCCTTGCTTTGGTGGATCACAGAGTTCGATCGGTTCGAGCGGCCCTGGACCGATTTCTCAATGTTCATGATGGCGCTGTTGGTGGCGGTATTCGCGTTGCACCGCATGACGTTGCCGTTGCAGGGCTCTCTATTGGCGCTCGTCTTGTTGCTGATGCATTTGCAAATGCCGCTCGAGGACTTCTGGGCGATTCTTGTACATGTGAGCTACAGTGTGGCGACCTGCTGGGGATGCCATGGCGATGTCGTGAAAGACGCACCCGAGCGGGACCGTTTGCCGGAGTTTTTGCTGTGCGTGCTTGCTGGATTTGTTGTCGGCGTGGCGTTGTACCTGGTCGTTTTGGAATTCATTCTCAAATCGATGGAACGCCAACCCATTGTCGATTACACCATTGTGTTGGTGGCCGGCGTTGTGGTGCGAATAATGCCGTGGCCCAAAAGTGCGGGCGAGCGCGACCGTGGCTGGTTTGACATGGGAGCAACATGCGAGCGTGCTGACGAAGGTCGGCATGGTGATGCGAAATGAGTAACTTGCCCGAGGATGCCGTGGATTCGTCGCGCCCGTTTCCATCGATGTTGCTCATCGCGCTGCTTGCCGTGGGCCTCGCCATCAGTGGCGCGGCTCCGTTCTTGGTAGTGCCGATTTGCCTCGAACACATCCCTCGGCCAGGATTATTCGGGCCGCTTGTGGACGTCATCGTTGGCTGCATGTTGTTTTCGTCACCGCTATTGGGGCTGCTTTTGGCATGGCTCTCGTCGTTCGGCCAATTTCGGAGTTGGAATTTCATTTGGCTACTTGGGGCCTGGTCCACTGTTCCCGTCGCATTAATTTCGGGCAGATTGGAAAGACGCGCCGACGTCGATATGTGGATGTTCACGAGCGCCTACGCTTGGACAATCGCGGTTTTGTTCATGACTTTGGTTTTAACATTGACGAGACTTAGTCGAACGACGACATCGCGCCCTTTCAACCCCTTGTTTCTGTTTGTTTTCGTCGTTTATGGATGCGCAGTCGGATTGGGCGTCACGATTTGGTGGCTCGAATCCCAGCCCGAATTGCCGTGGACGATGCCGGAAATCGACACAGTCGTCATTTGTTGCTTGGTCGCGACGGGAGTACTTTTCCTAACCGTTTATGGTTATGTTGGACGCTGGTCGTCGCGCTTCTTGATAGAGGAATCTTCGACATGGACGCCTTCACCCGGCTGGTTACGCCGTTTGCGCTGGTTGCTGCTAGGCGGAATGCCAGCATGCGTCATTATCGGAGCGACTAGTTACGTGAATACGGATTTGGCGCCAATTCCGTTTTGGTGGCTGCTCCCATGGACCTTTTATTTCGTTACGTGGATGGTGGCGTTATCCCGGATGACCCACGACCGAGCTTTCTTGAGCGTGTGGTTGGCACAAATCCTTGCATTGCCTCTACTAATACCCGCGCTTCTGTTGGCTCGTGCGTTGGATCCGCATGGGACACTGCAGTGGGGAATGGCAATATCCTTGGCGGCCTTTTTGATTGCTGCATTCATGCCACATTTCATGACACTGGCAATTCAAGGTGCGCTGTTGGCGGTCGTGTTGCTGCAGTTGTATTCGCAGTTGCCGTTTGGCTTGGATTGGGCGATTCTTGTTCACGTCAGTTTCAGTGTAGTTACTTGTTGGGGATGTCACGGCGATGCGGTCAAACACGCCGCCGCGCCGGATCGCTTGCCGGATTTCTTGTTCTTTGTCATCGCGGGCATTTTTGCGGGCATCATCGTTTACGCTTTCGTTGTACCGCGCATCTTTGCCATGGGTCCGGGGCCAATCCTTGAATACACCATCGCGGTCGTGGCCAGCGTCGTCATTCGCGTCATTCCCTGGCCCAAAAGCGCCAGCGCATGAAAAAGCCCGACGATCGCCATATCGTCGGGCCTTTTGTTCAAACACGATACCTGACTATCGATTCTCAATATCTCGCTTCGAATCCTTGCGCGACGCCGTCTGAATCTGGCCGCGCAAATAATCCACCGCCATGTCGAGCTGGCGATCGCGGAACTCGGTCTTCGATTCTTGCGGTCCGGCTCGGATCAATTCCGCTTCGCGCAGATGATCGTAAAGATCATCGTCCTCCTTCCGCGATAGCTTGATCTCGAAACCCTTGTCCGGCGACACGCCCCATTCGTCTTTCTCGCCCCCCTTGGTGCTCGACTTGTTGAGGTTGCGATTGCTCGGCCGCCAGAAGGTCGAGCTGGTCAGCTTGATGATGCTCTTGTTGTCGAAGCCGTGAATGTGCTGCACGCTGCCCTTGCCGAAGCTGCGCGAGCCCATGATGATCGCCCGGCCATGATCTTGCAGAGCCGCGGAGACGATTTCACTGGCCGACGCGCTGCCGCTGTTGATGAGGCAGACCATCGGGAACGTCGTGAAGCTGCCGTCCGATCGGCCGACGTACGAGGTCTCCGAGCCGTCGCGGTGGCGCACGGTGACGATCAGGCCGTCGTCGATGAACAGGTCCGCCATCTTGATCGAGCTTTCCAGCAGGCCGCCCGGGTTGAAGCGCAGATCGAGGATGAAGCCCTTGATGCCTTCCTTGGAGAGCTTGCGCATGACCTTTTCGAGTTCGGCGTAGCTGTTTTCGGAGAACTGCGTCAGGCGCACGTAGCAGATCTTGTTGGCGGGATCGATGACGTAGTTCCACGCGTCCTTCTTGTCGCGCTTGTGGCCCATGACGCTTTCGACTTCGATGGTGGCGCGGATGAGCGTGAACTCGATCGGCTTTTCGGCGCCGTCGCGTTCGACGATGATCTTGATCTTGGTGCCGGCCTTGCCCTGAATCTTCTTGACGGCGTCTTCGGTGCTCAGGCCCTTGGTCGGCGTGATTTGCGGCGTGTCATAGGGCGTGCCGGTTTGCGGATCGACTTCGGAGACGATCGTCGTGATGATGTCGTTCGCCTTGAGGCCCGCCTTGTGCGCGGGGCTGCCGTAGATCGGCGTGATGACTTGCAGCTCGTCGCGCACGTCATTCTTGCGAATCTGCACGCCGATGCCGCGGAACGAGCCGGCGGTGTCGTCGCGGAAACGGCGCACGATTTCCGGCGGGATGTAGCCGGTGTGCGGGTCGAGCTTGACGAACATGCCGCGCAGGGCGTAGGTGATGTCCTGCCCCTTGGCGAGATCCTCGCGCACGCCGAGGTGCTGGCGAGCGTCGGTGACGAGCCGGAGCAGCTCGGCGTCCGACAATTGCTTGACGCGATCGAGCCGTTCCTTGAGGTGCGACGGCACTTTTTCTTCGATGCCCTTGAACATGCCCGTGATGGCGTGCTCGATGAGCGGCTCCTTGGCGACTTTCTTGTAGTAGTTGTCATTCACGAGGTCGGCGGCACGAAGCATCGTGATCGCAAACTTGCCGGCGTCCTGTTCGGTCATCCGCGTGGATTCGAGCACGCCGTCGCGTTCGGTGTTGAAGGCGGCGACGTCGATCTTGCCGTCCACGAGTTGTTGATACGCTTTGCGAAGCTTTTGCTGCGCTTCAAGCTTCGGCATCTTGACGAGAAGGTTGTGCCCCTCCTCGGCGATTTTCTTGTCGAGGTTCTTGTCCTTGACGAGCGCGTCGAATTTCTTGACGCGATCGAGCGATTGCGGCCGAGCCTCGGAGTTGTAGCCGACGACGAATTCGGTCGCTTGCGCTTCGAAGACGCCGGACTTTTGATCCTTTTGTTCCTTGGTCGTGCCGTGCGTCTTGGCGAGTTCGGGCAACGCCTTGCGAACGTAACGAGCCAGTTCGGTGACGGTGATGTTGCCGTCCGCTTCGTAGCCTTCCGAGTCGGCCTTGCCGTTCAAGGCGTTGAGCAGCGTCTGGGCGAAAATGCCGTGCTTTTCCAGATCGAGCGATGGCTTGCTGGCGGCGCCGGCCATGAAGATGACCCGGCTCGGCGATTCCTCTTTGCTCTCGTCGCCGAGGCCGAGGAACTCGCGATAATATTTGGCCGTGGTCGCATCGGGCATTTTTTCCGTGCCCGGATCGAAGCCGAGGAAGTGCACATCGACGAGGGCGACGACGCGCTGGCTGGGCAGCTTCTCCATGACGTGTTCGATCTCGCTCGACGACAGGGCGTCCTTGGTGCGGTTCTTGAAGGTCGAATCGACGCCGAAATAGCAGGAGCGTTCGCCGACGGGCGCCCCCTGGCCGAAGATCGCGAAGATGACGAGGTCGTCCTTCTTCGCGGACTTTTCGAGCCATTGCAACGCCTTGGCGATGTTCTCCTTCGTCGCTTTCTCGGTCGGATAGGGAGCATTCGCGACCGGGCCGGAGCCGAGCAGCAGCTTGACGTTTTCCTTGGCGACGCCCAGGTTTTCCTTGGCAAAGTACCAATCGACGATGGCCTTGGCGTCGGCCTCGGCGTGCTTGCGCGGTTTGATCTGCGGATCCTGGAATTTATCGATGCCTATGGCGACGACGAACGGCGTGCCGGTGTTTTCATCCGCGCGGACCATCGGAGCAGCAAAGCTGCCCAGAAAGAGAAGCGCCACAAAGCTGATGCGCTGGAGCATACAGGTTCCTTTCGACAGGTGTTCCTCGGACGTAACGTCGCGAACCAACGTGAAAGACGAATGACCGCCCCGGTTTTTCACCGGGTGTTTTTTATGGTAACCGAAGCGTGAAGAATTGACAAAGGCAGTTTTTGGAAAGGGGGGAGGATGGGGGATATGTAATGACGGCGAACGAAAACTCAGTCCCTCTCCCCCGGCTTTGCACAAAAACGAAGAAGGTGAACCACGGGGAACACGGGGGTCACGGGGAAAAGCCAAGCAATATTCTGAACATGCACTGTGCGTTCGGTTTCTGTCATTGCCTGTTTGGAATTCCCCCCGTGTTCCACGTGCCCCCCGTGGTTCAAATTTGAGTTTTTGTGCAAAACTCCTCTCCCCCGGCTACGGCGGAGAGGGGAGTTTTGATTACCACGCGAACTTCTTCTTGTGGCCGCCGACCTTGACCCAAAGGCTCGTGTTGTCAACGCCCGCCGACAGGCTGCCGCCGACCCAACCGTACACCGGGACTTTCACTTCGCCCTCGGCCTCCGCGGAGCCGGCGTAGGTGACGCGGCCGCCTGAGATGCCGAACTTGAGCGTCGTGTCGATGTGGCCGCGGATGTAAGTCGATCGGAAGCTGTCGCTCGTCGTGCCCGTGAACTGAAAGCCTTGAGCTTGCGTCTTGCTCATGGTGACGGTCGCCGAGCGTTCGAGTGAGCCGAGGTCCGCTTCGGCGCTGCCCTTGATGATGAAGTCGCCGTTGGCGAACATCTGGCCGGTCAGGCCGATGTTGAGGGAGAGCATTCTCACGTTGGCGGCGATGTAGACGCCGGAGTAGAGCACCGGGGACGTGGACCGAGAAAGCGTTGCGACGTTGAGTGCCGAGGCGCTCGAGGAACCCAGAATCTGTGCGGCCGGGCCGACGACCGGATAGTTGTGAGCGATCAGGATCTCGCCCGTCACGGCGAGGCCCATGTACTTGTACGAGCCTTTCATATCCATGAAGAACTTGCCGCCGCTCTGGACGGCCACGTCCAGGTCCACCGCGTAGGGGGAGGCGAACGAGGCCAGAGGCGTACCCTTGAACGGGTTGACCGTGCTGCCGCGGAAGTAGAAGCTCGCGGTCGGGCCGTCGTAGATCAGCGACGCCTTGCCGACGGAAAGCATCAGCAGGTTGGTGTTGCCGATGGTGTTCTCGTTGGCGTAATTGAGCACACCGTCGATGAAGCCGTCGGGCTTGGTGGGCATCATGAGGATCTGGTTGCCGACTTCCCAGCTCAGGTCCTTCTGGAGTTCGCCGAGGAGGTTGATCTTGAGGGTGCCGTTGATGCCGACGCTAAAGTTGCGGAAGAGCTGGCCGATGCCGTTGCCGAGCGTCGAAGCGCCGGCGTTGAGGGTGTCGAGGAAGGCCGCCCCGCCGCCCGTGCCCACCTGGGCGAAGATTCCCGCGAGGCCGGCCGCGGTGGCGCCCTGGCCGCCGAAGAGCTGGCCGGTGCGGTTCGGATCGAGATTGAAGGTCACGTCGCCGACGACCTTCGACGGCACCAGGGTGATCGACGTGGTGTCGAACGAGCCTTGCAGCGTCAGGTTGCCGCCGATGTTGCCGGAGTATTGCGTCGGCGTGTTGATCGGCGTGAACGGGATCAGGCCGTGCCGCGACATGCCGATGCCGTTGACTTCGACCGGCCCGAGCTTGAGACCTTTCACACCGGATTCGATGAAGAGAGCCGGGTCGGCCGGATCGCACACGACGCTGACGACGTTCGTCATGCCCGCCGAGCGGATTGAGCGTGAAGTACATGTAAGGAATCGCGTTGTTGACCGGAGCGCCGGTCCCCTTCACCTTGGTGCTCGAACCCAGGCCGATGCCGGCGATGCCGCCGAGATTGCCGGTGATCGTCACGCTCATGTCGAGCTTGCTCAGATCGAATCCGAAGGCCGAGCCGGCCATGAAGGGCGAAAGCAACGCCCCGGTGGAGACGCTCGTCTTGAAGGCCATGCCGGAGATTTCGCCGACGTTGGCGCCGAAGGTGTTCGCCCTGGTCGTCACGATGAAGGAGTTGCCGGCGGCGACGTTGAGCGTGACCGGACCGGCGGCGGTCTCCAGCGTCACGCCGCTCGTGGCGGTGTAGGTCGAGGCGAAGCGGCCGTTGGTCGCCTGGGTGACGGTCTGCGTCCAGTTGCCCTTGAGGCCGAAGCCGTAGCCGGTGGGTCCGACGATGTCGAGCTGGCCGTTCTTGAGGAAGGCGTACATGGAACCCTTCTGGGCCAACGTTTCGAAGCTCTGGATGCCCTGAGCCAGCGCCAGGCGATGCAGTTCCAGCGAGTATGCGCCGGACGTGGCAAGCGTCGGCGCGGCGGACCTTGTCGTGCCCAGTTGAGGAGTGGCGCCGGCGATCTTGATCTGATAGGTCCCGGTTTCCGGAGCGACGAACCCGTACGCCGGATTGGTGCTCATGATGCCGGTGGTCGGATTGGCCGACGCGCCAATCGTCGCCAGCACCATGCCGCTCGCGTTCATGATGGTCATCAACGACGACAGCTTCAGCGTCGAAGCGGTCTGGACCTCGGCTTCCAGGAAGTCGCCTTGCTGAAGCTGAACCGAGAACAGGTCCGAATCGCTCGCCCCGGTCAGCAAATCGGCCAGCACTTGCCGCGGAATCGTCGTCAGGTCCACCGGCTTCGCGGCGGGCTGCATGGCATCGATCTTTTCAGTCGGCATAGTGAGAATGACCTTGCTCAATATCGGCGGCCCATCGAGCACAATACACCCGCCAATCCCGATTCCCGCGTGCGTGGTCATGACGAGGCGATCTTCGAGGGTTTCAAGTTGCGGACGATAGCCGCGCTTGTTGGAGATTGGGGAGGACTTGCGAATGGTTTTCTTGGAGAAGAGGAAGCTGAACATGGCTCGTTCCTTTCATTTTGGGTTGTTTGTTCTCACCTCGCATTCTTGTACGGGGGGTGTGACATTCACTTTTGGAAATGGGGCGGTATTCGTCGTAACATGTTGATACTACAACGCTTAACCCGTAGGTCAGGCTTTCCAGCCTGACCCGAACCACCCAGAATCTCTGGATCTCAGCTTTGCACAAAAACTCAAATTTGAACCACGGGGGGCACGGGGAACACGGGGGGAATTCCAAACAGGCAATGACAGAAACCGAACGCACAGTGCATGTTCAGAATATTGCTTGGCTTTTCCCCGTGACCCCCGTGTTCCACGTGGTTCACCTTCTTCGTTTTTGTGCAAAGCCCTGGATCTCGGCAAAATGCGTCAGGCTGGAAAGCCTGACCTACCAAAATAGCGTTGTAGATCCTCACCGCCACTTCTCCAGTCCAATCTCCACCAGCAGCACAACCAACAACCCCATGCTGATGATGACGTTGACCTGAAAAAACGCCTGGTTGACGCGCGTCAAATCGTCGGCGCGCACCAGAGAATGCTCGTAAACCAGAAGCGCTGTCACGCTGCCCAGGCTGATCAGAAAAATCAACCCGAGCGGCGGCGACGCGAGCATGTAGAGCGTGACCAACAGCGCGATCATCACGGCGTGGCAATACTCCGCCAGCTTGAGCGCCCGCGGCACGCCGAGCGCGGCGGGGATGCTGTGCAGCTTGGCCTGGCGATCGAAGTCGGCGTCCTGGCACGCGTAAATGATGTCGAAGCCCGCGACCCAGAACAATACCGCCAGCCCGAGGACGAGCGGGATCGGCCATTCGTCAAAGCCGCGAATCGCGATCCACGCGGCAACCGGCGCAAGCAAAAGCGACGCGCCGAGCCAGAAATGCGCGAGCGCGGTGAATCGTTTCGTCCACGAATACGCCATGACGAAAAGGAGCACGGGGCCGGAAAGGTAGAGGGGCCAGGAGTTGCCTTCAAGAAGAAAGATTGATGTGCAAGCGACGAAGCCGGTGCAGCAAACGAGCGTGAACAGCCAAACGCTGACGACGCTCAGCTGGCCGCTCGGCAGATGGCGCACCGCGGTGCGCGGGTTTTGCGCGTCGATATCGCGGTCCGCCAAACGGTTGAACGCCATCGCAGCGCTGCGGGCGAACACCATGCACAAGAGAATGCCGGCCAACTCGATCCACGAGAACGCGTTTTTGTTGTACCACGCGAGAATGGCGCTAAAGAGAGCGAAGGGAAGCGCGAAGAGCGTGTGACTGAAACGGATCATCTCCAGGAATCGTCGCACCGTTTGCATTCGCGCGGAGAACTCCGGGTTCGACCCCCGGGAATCGCTGCGCTCATCCCGGAGCTTGCACCATTTGACTGTGATCTTCAGTCAGCGTAGCGATATCCGGGGTGCGGACCAGCTTTTCGATCTTCTCGGAAAGCCGGCCGCCGATGCCGGGCAGCTGCTTGAGACCCTTACGCCCCTCGCCGGCTACGAGGTCCTCGACAGGCCGATCGAGACCCATGATGGTCTCCGCCGCCCGCCGATAGGCTTTGACGCGATAAAGGTTGGCACGATCCGCTTCGAGCGAATGAGCCCAGGCCAGCAAATGGCGTGCGACCGATCGATTATCCATAGATGATTCTCCTCAATGGACTGGTGTATATATTGTACCATCGGCAAAAACGAAAAGCAAGACATTAATGGAAAAATGTACACTATATATAATCGATACGCACCCCGCTGGGCGGGCACGGACCGGATGCAATGAATGCACGTTTTTGTTGTCGTAAGTCCTTATTCCTTGGCAAAATTCGTTGCAAATAGCACGTCCCATCGCCAAATTCATTGCAAAGTGTGGGTGTTCCATCGCTTTGTGCAACGAATCCGCGAGAACCTGAGGCGCCAACGATGCAAATCGTGACCTAAACTTCAAGGAGGCTTTTTTCGACCCCGACACCCCGTAGATCTCCCCATGCGACGCAAACTCAACGTTCGGCTCCTCGCCATCGTCTTCGGCACGCTCTTGATCGTCGGCGTCGGCGTGCATTTTTTGCACGCCTTCCAGCTAAGACAAAACGCCTATCGGCTCCTCGAACGCGGCGACCGCGCCCTTGCCGCCAAGGAGTACGACAAGGCCCTCGATCAATTTGGCCAATATCTCTCCTTCGTTCCCGATGATCCCGACGCCGTGCAAAAGTACGCCCAGGCGCTCGACGCGCGGGCCAGCACGGACGCCGAGCGCGAACGGCTCACGTTGCTCATGGAGAAGGTGCTGCGCGTCAAGCCGAACGAGCACGCGTTTCGCATGCGGCTCGTGCACAACCTCATCGACCTCGAACGCATTCCGGAGGCGATCGACAATCTTCGCAAGCTGCAAGCCAACTGGGCCGACAAGGCCGAGCTCTTGCACATGCTCGGCTGGTGCTACGAGGCGAAGAAGGATTACGCGGAAGCCGTGCTCGCGTTTGAGGAAGCCATCAAGCTCAATCCCAAGCGGATCGAGACCTATTCGCTGCTCGCGGAAGTGTTGCACGATCGCCGCGGACTGCCCGATGACGCGACCGTGGTGCTCGACGCCATGCTTGCGGCCAACACGAATTCACATCAAGCACATCTGGTGCGAGCCTATTTTTTGCGCAAGCGCGGCGACGACAAGGCGGCGGATCGCGATCTGTCGGCCGCGTTCAAGCTGGCGCCGGATCGGCCGGAGGTATTCCTCGCGGTCGCCGATGCCGAGCGTGCTCGCGGCAACTGGGACGAAGCGAGCCGGCTGTTGCAGGAAGGCCTCAAGAAGCATCCGGATCGCGTGGATATTTACAAGCTGCTCGTCGATGTCAAGCTCAACGCCGACCGCCGCGGCGAAGCCATCGATGTCGCACGCGCCGGCCTGGATCGCGTGCCCAAGTCCAATGAACTCGCGGTGCTGTTGATCGACTTGATGATCGACGAAAAGCACTATGGCGAAGCCCGCCAGCGCATCGATCAGCTCATGAAGGCCGGCATGAAGGCGACGTTGCCGAACTATCTGCGTGCGCGTCTGCACATGATCGACGACGAATGGAGCGACGCGATTCAGCTTCTGGAGCAAGCGCGGCGCGATTTAGGCGCGCGTTCGGAATGGAACGGCCGCGTGAACGTGCTGTTAGGCATTTGCTTCCGCAACATCGGCGATCCGGATCTGGAGCTGGAAGCGTTTCAACGCGCCGTCGAGGAGGAGCCGACCTGGCCTCCCGCCAGCATTGGCCTGGCGTCGGCGTTGTTGAGCCGCGGTCGCGCCGATGAAGCGTGCCGAACGCTCGAACTGGTGCGCTCAGCCAAGAATCTGCCAGCGTCCTACTGGACGTTGCTGGCGCGCGGCCAGATCGCCAGGCAAATGCGGCTGCCGGAAGGGGAGCGCAACTTTGACGCCGTCGAGGAAGGCCTCGAGAACGCCGAAAAAAGCGGTCCGCCGACCGTCGATTTGACCTTGGCGCACGCCGAACTTTTGGCGGCACGCGGCGACGTTGCCGGCGCTCAGGCATTGCTCGAGAAAGCTCGCAGCGAACACTCAAATGAAATCGCGATCCGCATCGCCCTCGCCGAATTGGCGGGCCGGCAGCAGCGGTTCGACGACGCCGACAAGATCCTCGCCGCCGCGACCGACATCGGCGATCGACTTGAGTTGCGTCTCGCCAAGTGCCGCCTCTTCAGCATACGCGGCAACGCCGCCGATCGCGACAAGCTGGCGCGCATTGGCGATTATTTGCCAAGTACTTTCACCGCCGACCAACGCGTTCGCTTGAATCGCACCCTCGCTGACGCCTGGCAACGCCTGGGCGCCGCCGACCGTGCCGAGAAGGTGCTGCGCGAAGTCGCCCGTGCCTTGCCCAAGGACCTTCGCAGCCGATCGTTGCTCCTGGAGCTGGCTCTTGAGAAGCAACAGCCCGCCGCCGCCCGCGTTTGGCTCGAACAATTGCGTTCGATCGAAGGCGAAGCCGGCTGGCGCTGGCGGGTCGGCGCAATTGAAATCCAGATTCTCGAAGCACGCGGCCAGCGCGCCGGCCTTGCCGAAGCGCGTTCGCAATTGCTGGAATTCGCAGCGCTTAACAAGAATTCGCCGCGCGTGCCGCTGTTGGCCGCAACCATCGCGGATCAGGAAGGCCATTATCCGCAGGCCATCCTCGACTATTCCCACGCCCTCGACATGGGCGAGATGCAGCCGCGCATGATGAAACGTTTGTTGCAGCTCTTGATGGAGCGTCGCGAGTTTGCCAAGGCGGAAGCGGAACTCGGCAAGTACGAGCAGCGACTGCCGTTGACGTCGGATCTGGCTCGCCTGGGCGCGGAGATCGCCGTCGGCATGCGCGATCGGCGTTATCACAAGCTGGCGATCGCGCGGGCCGAGCAAGCCGTGTCGCTGCCGGCGCGCGATTATCGCGATCTCCTCTGGCTCGCCCGCATCTACCACGCGGCTGGCAACAACGCGAAAGCGGAGCCATTGCTGCGCGAAGGCATGGCGACGGCCGGCCATGCGCCGGATGTCTGGATCGCGTGGATGAATCACTTGGCCATCACGAATCAACGCGACCAGGCGGCGCCGGCGCTTGAGAAAATGAAGAAGGAAGTCAACGAACGCCACGTCAGTCTCACGCTGGCGCGATGTTACGACGCGCTGCGTCAACCGGTCGAAGCGGCGGACGCGTTCAAGGAAGCCGTGAGCGATCGCACGGGCGACTTTGCCGCGCTGGCGTTCGCCGCCGATTTTCATCGCCGCGCCGAACACGCGGACGAAGCGTTCGATCTCTATGTTCGCCTGCTCGATCCGGCGCGCGCCGCGCCGGCGGAATTCAGCGTGCCGGCGCGACGGCACCTGGCCGTCCTGTTATCGGACAAGGGTACGGCCGAAGCGCGTGCTGGCGCGCTCGAGTTGCTCGACGAGAATCAAAAGCTCCGTGGCCCAAACAGCGCCGACGCACGGATCCGCCTTTTCGTGCAGAGCCGAGTGTCCAAGGCGGCGCGCGAGACCGCGCTCGCCAAGTTCCAGGATTCCTTGCGCGAGTTGCCGCCGACGCCCGACGAACGCGTCCTTTTGGCACGCATGTTCGAAGCCGCCAACCAGTTCAATCAAGCGCGGACGCAACTGGCCGAGGCGGCGGATGAGAATCCAACGTCGCCGCAGTATCTCGCGTTTTATGCGAACATCCTGATTCGCTGCGAAGACCTCGACGAAGCCGCTCGCCAGCTCACGCGCCTGGAGGCTTTGGAGCCCGCGAGCGAACGCACGAATGCGGTTCGCCAGGCGTTGAAACGCGCCCCGTAGCGCCGGCGTCCCGCCGGCACTAGAATCCTTTAGCCGCAAAACTCATAGCGCTTGAGTCAAGTTCCGGCGAGCCGAGCGGCGTAAGCCGCCGGTTGAGTTTGCGAATCCTCAACCGGCTCCTTACGGAGCTCGGCTCGCCGGGGCTGAAGTGTCAACCTCGCTAGTTATTCCTTGCCGATCTTCTTCGTCGCCGCCTTGAGGGCGGAAGTGAGCAGATGCTTGCGATAGCCCTCCTGCAACTTTGAGAATTCGCTCTCCTGAGCCGCGATCACTTGCAGGGTAACGCTGCCCATCTCGTCGGTCGATTCCTTGCCCCAGCGGACGCGGCGCGGCGGGCTCGTCGGATTGCGCGGGTTTTCCGCCGAGTTGTCGTACGTGATCTTCACGCTGAGCTTGGTCCCCTTCGGCAAGTCAACGAAATCCTGGAATTGATATTGCTCCTGCCACGCGAAATCCCAATCGGGAACGTGCAACAGCGTCTTCGCCTTGCCCTCGGGCGGCGTCGCCGTCATCGTGAATTCCTTCGCGAGATAATGGGCATGGGCACTGATGCCGAAG
>Ga0208185_1000641_pt1 | contig 13484 bp, 14 predicted proteins | sample EasRivMeERMLT700_FD_187532 | JGI IMG/M metagenome (GOLD analysis project Ga0208185, IMG submission 187532) | Soil microbial communities from meander-bound floodplain in the East River, Colorado, USA - East River MetaG ERMLT700 (SPAdes) (version 2) | ecosystem: Environmental > Terrestrial > Soil... | reverse complement strand
TCACCGCCGGCTGAAGATGGTGGTGGGAGTGCACAAGGGCGGCTGGCAGGAGGATGCGCGCCGCGTGCGCGCCGTGCGCGAGACGATCGGCCCCGACGTCGAGCTCATGATGGACGCCAACTACAAATTCAACCCGGTCGACGCCCGCCAACTGTGCCGCGCGATCGAGGACTGCAACCTCACCTGGTTCGAAGAGCCGGTCTACCAGAACGACACGCGCGCCATGGCCGACCTGCGGAGCCACACCGGTATCCCGATCGCCGCAGGGCAGAACGAGGGGCACCGCTGGCGGCTGCGCGAGCTCGTGCTGCACCACGCGGTGGACATCCTGCAGCCCAACGTCTGCTATTGCGGCGGCTTCACCGAGGCGGCCAAGGCCGGGCATCTCGCCCAGTCCTTCAACCTGCCGATCGCCAATGGCGGCGGCTGGCCACTGCACAACCTGCACACCATGGCCGGGCTCATGAACGGCTGGCGCGTCGAGTTCCACCTCGACATGCAGGCGGTCGGTGAGCTGCTGTTCGTCAATCCGCCGCGACCGGAGAATAATATCGTGAAGGTTCCCAATAAGCCGGGCCTGGGGTTGGAGCCTAATCGCGACGTGCTCAAGGACACGCTGTCAAAGGAGTGAACGGTGAACGGTAAACGGAGAACAGCGGGCGAACCGCGCGGGTCTCCCCGTTCACCATTCGCCGTTCACCGCTCACCCGTCGCGTGAACGAAGACGCGAGCCTGTGGGCTCTATTCGGGTCGAGCTTCCTCGCCGCGACGCTGCTACCGGGCGGCTCCGAGGCGGTGCTGTTCGGCATGCTCAAGCTATATCCGGAGCAGTTCTGGCCTGCCCTCGGCGTCGCCACCCTCGGCAACACGCTAGGCGGAATGTCGTCCTACCTAATCGGGCGCCTCGTGCCGCAGAAGAAGGATCTGCTCGGATTGCCGGCGCTGCAGAAGTACGGCAGCCCCGCGCTATTGCTGGCCTGGGTTCCCTTCGTCGGCGACCCGCTGTGCGTCGCTGCCGGCTGGTTGCGGCTCAACCCGTGGTTGTCAACGCTGTTCATGGCAATGGGAAAGTTCGCGCGCTACGTGGCGGTCGCCACCGTCGCGTAAGGACGTGACTCGTGCCGGCGGCGCTGGGATAATCAGTTGCCGCCTTTCCGCGATGAAACGAGATGCCAGCCGAAACTTCCGCCGCGCCGGCCAGGAACGACTCGCTTTTTCGGGAGCCGAAGTCGTCGCGGCGTCGCGGGCGGTGCGCCCGCGAGACGGCGTGAGGCACCGTGATCGGTGAGTCCAGATTGTGAATTGTGCGAGGGCGATGGCGGCGATTTGCTGTGGCGCGACCGGCAATGCCGCGTAGTCCGTGTGAACGAGTCCGGCTATCCCGGCTTTTGCCGCGTAGTATGGAACGCCCACGTCCGGGAAATGACCGACCTCGACGCAGGCGAGCGGGCGCGATTGATGCACGTCGTGTTCGCGGTGGAATCGGCGTTGCGACAACTGTTGCACCCCGACAAGATCAATCTCGCTAGCCTGGGTAATACGACGCCGCATTTGCACTGGCACGTCATCCCGCGCTTCCGCGGCGACCCCCACTTCCCAAACCCGATTTGGGGCGTAGAATTGCGCCAGCTCCGTCCCATAATCCGAGATTTCTCGACGTTCAATCAAGCTCTTGCAGATTGGCTGTCACGGCTCTAAGCTAGCGTGGTTAAAAGTCGAACAGTGCGGTGTTGATCCAGGATTTGGCCTTTATTGTGGGGTGGGTGATTTAGTTCACGTACATTATTGTTATGGTTGGGCTAACCTATTGATGGAGCGGTGTGTTGGTCGCTGCGGACCATAACCACCCGAAGAGGTGGGGGCAACGTCTGCAGGGTCTTGCCGGGCTGGCGCCAACGACTCCGGGGAATTTGTTGAAGCATCGGTATGGTGCGGAGATCCAAGAAAGCCTGAACTGCTTATGAGCATCGTCCCGCTGACTTCGACATTGCCTTCCTTGCAGTTTGCCGACGCCCCGGGCTGCAAGCGCTGGATCGAGCAGCTCACTCTCACCAACGTCCAACTGACACAGCAAGTCCTGACCGGCCAGCTTGCCAGCCTCTCCGCCGCGGCAATGGCGCCGGTTGAGCGGCTGAAGATTCTCGAAGTGCTGCGGGAACCCGTACACTTCGTGCAGGGCGAATCGTCCAAGCGCTATGCCGGCAGGCCGCTGCCGCTCGACGACGGCGAGGCGGCGATCTGGAACAACGTCCATTTGTTGTGGCAGGAGGTGAGCCGCAACTACCAGCAGTGCCTCAGGGCTTACCGCGAGGGCGATCTCGCAATCGCACCCTATGCCGCCCTGATCAGCATGCGCTGCCTGCGCCTGCTGGGCTTCCAGATGATCGACTACTACCGCGTCTACCGGCAACCGCCGGGCGTATTGTGGCGCGCGCTGCACGAACTTTACTCGTTTGCCGAGAGTCATGGCTTCGCTCGCATCCGCGTCCAGGACAGCTTTTCGAAGCGCGATCCCGATTCGAGCTGCGCCGAGAGTTACGTGCAGGTGTTGCTCGCCCACCTTGCAAACCCGTTCGCGCTATCGGTGCGGCAGACGGCGTTCGTCGCCCGCTGGCTCGAGCGCTGGTCGACACTTATCGGCCTGTCCACCCAGCCGCTGCCGACGAGTTCAGTCCCTTCGCTCGCTGTCGATCTCACCGGATCGAGCGGTGTGGTGCCTGGAGCAAGCCCCGATGCGCAGCCGCAGTTTCGCTACCTCGATCTCGAGCAGTTGTCCAAGACACTGCGCCAGACCATAAACCTGCTCAAGCAGGGACAGACACCGGGGCAACTGGGGCTGGGCGAAGACGCGCGGCAGCCCGGATGCGAGAACTTGCTGATGCTGCTCTACGTGCAATGGTGCCGGGCCGGCAGCGCGCGCGCCGAAGACCGGTCCGATGGCAAGGAGCAGGCGCAGGTCTGCCTCGGGTTGGCGGCGGCGCATCTTCACGTGGGCGGCCGCGAGTTTCGTCAGCCGGGCGAGTTGAGCTCGCGCGAAAAGCAGGATCTCGACACTTACGGCTACATCACCCGGCTCGAACACGCGACCGGCGGAGCGGTCGCGCCCGGGCTCGAACAATGGCAAGTCCTGAACCAAAGCGCGTCCGGTTTCATGTGCATGCAGCGCGTGCCGGACGGGAAAACCCGCATCAGCCACAACCAGTTGCTCGCTTTGCGCCGCGCCGACGGGCGGAGTTTTCACACCGGGATGGTGCAGTGGCTCAGGATGGAAGAGAGCGGCGAGCTATACTGCGGAGTGCGGCTGTTCCCGGGTACGCCGCAGGCGATCTCCGTGCGGCCGTCCAATTTCTCGCCCGCGAGCAACGGCCGCTACGAGCGCGCCATGCTGCTGCCCGAGGTGCCCTCGCCCGCCACGCCCGCTACCTTGATCCTGCCGGCCGGCTGGTTCCAGAGCGGCCGCTTTGTCGAGGTCTACTCCGACCGCAAGCAGGTCGCGAAACTCCTCAACCTGCTGGAAAAAGGCGGCGACTTCGATCGCGGAACGATCATCGTCGTGTAGCGACGATGATCGTTAATCGCTGAACTCGGTGTCGGTACTGGATTCGAACAGAAAGCGCCGTTCATTTGCCTCCCCCAAGGCAAAACGGCGACCCGAAGGCCCATTCTGCGTTTTTGATGGCCTGCGTCTACTGAAGGTCGGCCTGCCAAAGGAGTTTGTCGGGTCATAGTCCGACAAACTCCTGTCTCGTCGGTTATGATGGGCGCCTCCGGAGGCGCCATGGCGGGACTCAACAGGGGCATTCCACTGCCCACCGAGATCAAGCTGCACCAGAAATCGAGAGTGCTCGAGGTCGCGTTCGCCGACGGCAAGACGTTCCGGTTGCCGTGCGAGTTTCTGCGCGTCTACTCGCCGTCCGCGGAAGTGCGGGGCCATGGCCCCGGTCAGGAAGTGCTGCAGACCGGCAAGAAGAACGTCGAGATTACGCGCGTTGAGCCGGTTGGTCACTACGCGGTCCAGCTCACTTTCTCCGACAGCCACGATACCGGCATCTATTCTTGGGATCTGCTCTACGACTACGGCGTGCGCCAGGAAGAAATGTGGCGGCACTATCTCAAGCGCATGGAGGCTGCCGGCGCCAGCCGCGAACCGCAGAAGCCGTGAATCGTGAATGGTGAATCGTGAATCGAATCCCGGCTATAGCGCACGATTGACGATTTACTATTCACGATTTACGCCTCCACGATGAACAAGACCACCGACTTCGGTTACCAGAAAGTCCCTGAGGACGAGAAGTCGCGGCGCGTCGCGGGCGTGTTCGATGCCGTCGCCTCGCGCTACGACCTGATGAACGACCTCATGTCGGCGGGCCTGCACCGGGTTTGGAAACGCTTTGCGGTCGAGATAAGCGGGGTGCGCGCGGGCGAGCGCGTGCTGGATGTCGCCGGCGGCACGGGCGACGTGGCTCTGTTGTTTTCCCGCCGCGTCGGCCCGCAGGGCGAAGTCGTGCTTACCGACGTCAATGCCGCCATGCTCGGGCACGGACGCGACCGCCTGCTGGACGCGGGCAAAGTGCTGCCAGTGGTACAGTGCGATGCGGAGAGGCTGCCATTCGCCCCGGGCCGCTTCGATTGCGTAAGCGTTGCCTTCGGACTGCGCAACATGACGCACAAGGAGGCGGCGCTGGCCGAGATGCGGCGGGTACTCAGGCCCGGCGGCCGGCTGCTGTTACTGGAATTCTCCAGGGTGTGGGCGCCGTTGCAGCCACTTTATGACGCGTATTCGTTCGGGCTGTTGCCGCGACTCGGCAAGCTGGTAGCGAACGACGCGGCAGCCTACCGCTATCTTGCAGAATCGATACGCATGCATCCCGACCAGGAAGCGCTGAAAGCGATGCTGGAACGAGCTGGCCTGGAGCGGGTCGAATACTTCAATCTGGCCGCGGGCGTGGTCGCTGTGCACCGGGGATATCGCTTCTGATTCCTGCACTTGCGGCACCACAAGGCGGCGTGGTTGACCCGGCGCTGACCGGGCGGAACGACTGACCGCTCCGAATCGGTATAATCACTGCAGGAGGAAACATGAAAAAACTACTCGTCGCTGTTCTTGCACTCTTCTCCCTGTCGCTGATGATGGAAACCGCCGAAGCGCGGCGCCTCAGCGGCGGCCGCAACATGGGCATGCAGCGCAGCGCCCCCGCCCAGCAGCAGGCGGCTCCGAAAGCGCCGGCCCAGCAGCAACAGGCCGCGCCCGCCACACCGGCACAGCAACCCCAGCCCGCTGGCGCTTCGAAATGGCTCGGCCCTCTCGCCGGACTCGCGATCGGCGCGGGACTTGCGGCTTTCTTCTTCAACAACGGCATGACCGGACTGTTGACGGGGCTGCTCATTGTCGGGCTCCTCGCCGCGGCTGCGCTGTTCGCGGCGCGCGTCCTGATGCGCGGCAGGGTGGCGCAGCAACCGTTGCAGTACGCGGGCGCAGGAGCGACTGAGCGCTCCGTTGCCGCGCTGCCCGGTGGCGCCGGTACCCATTCGGTCGCGGCCACTACCAGCGGCGCCCCGCTCGAGTTTGACACCGCCGGCTTCATTCGGCAGGCCCGGCTCAACTTCGTGCGGCTGCAGGAAGCCCACGACAAGAAAGACCTCTCGATGCTGCGCGATTTCCTCGCGCCCGACGTCTACCGCGAGATCGAAGCCGACATTCGCGCGGCAGGCGAAGCGAAACACGCGACCGAGGTGTTGACGCTCGAAGCCGAAGTTCTGGACGTCACGGAAGAAGCAGGTTCCTACATCGTGAGCGTACGCTTCTCCGGACTGATGCGGGAAGACACTGGCGGCGACGCCGCGCCGTTCACCGAGATCTGGCACCTCGAAAAGCCGGTCGCGGGACGCGGCGGCTGGTTGGTCGCCGGCATCCAGCAAGCGTAACTGCGTGACCCGTGACTGGTGACGGGTTGCGGCTAGGCGTTCATTGTCCTGGCCGGTCACGGGTCACCGACTCATGCTCGACCCCGCTGCCGCGGCGTTCATCAATCACCTGCTGCGCGGCGCGAGTTGGGCGCGTGATGAACTCGAGCATTTCTCGGGCAAGACCGCGCGCTTCGAGGTCATGCCGCTCGCGCTGTCGCTGACCGTACTGGGAAGCGGGGAAGTCGCGCCGGCCGCGGCCGACGCCGCGCCAGCCGTCACACTCAGTCTCACGCCCGGGCTCATGCTGCGGCTCGCGGCCCGCGATGAATCGGCCTGGCGCGAAGTCGGGATCGCCGGTGATACTGCCTTCGCCTCGGCCATCAATCATCTCGCGCGCAACCTGCGCTGGGATATCGAGGAAGACCTGTCGCGCGCCTTCGGCGACATCGCCGCGCACCGCATGGCGGAAAGCGGCAGGACTCTTCGCCGCTGGGGCGAACAGGCGTTTCTGAACACCGGCCGCTCCTTTGCCGAATACTGGACCGAAGAGCGGCCCCTGATCGCGAGCGCGCGCGACCTCGATGACTTCAACCGCACGGTGGACGAGTTGCGCGACGACGTCGCGCGCTTCGAAAAGCGTGTTGAAAAGTTTTTGAACCGCCAAGTGGCGCCAATTCCGGACGCCTAGCGCCGGTTTGGCTCCGCGTGTTGGAACGGACGAATTACTCTCCGTTCAACACGCGGGATCCCGAGAATCAAACACCCGTAGCCGGTCACGTTCACCCGTTCCTGTCCGGGCGGTTACAATCCCCCGCATGCATCTGTTTCGACTGCTGAAAATCATCTCGGTCAGCATCCGCTACGGGCTCGACGAATTCCTCGGGCACGGCCGGGCGGGCACGTTGCGTGCGCTCATCGGGACCCTGTTCTTCTGGCGATCGCTGGCGGCGCCGCGTGCGGTGCGTCTGCGGCAGGCGCTGGAGGCGTTGGGGCCGATTTTCGTCAAGTTCGGCCAGATCCTCTCCACGCGTCGCGACCTGCTCCCCGCCGACATCGCCGACGAGCTGGCGAGGCTCCAGGACCGGGTGCCGCCGTTCCCGACCGAGGACGTAATGGCGATCCTGCACCGTTTCTACGGCAAGCCGGCAGACCAGGTATTCAGGGATTTCAGCCCGACGCCAATCGCCAGCGCTTCCGTCGCCCAGGTGCATCTCGCGCGGCTGCCCGACGACACCGAGGTGGCGGTCAAGGTGCTGCGTCCCGGCATCGCGGCGGTGATCGCGGGCGACCTGGCGCTCCTGCACGCCGGCGCCGCACTGGTCGAATGGCTGTGGTCCGACGGCCGACGGCTGCGCCCGCACGAGGTGGTGGATGAGTTTGCCAAGCACCTCGAGGTCGAGCTCGACCTCCTGCGCGAAGCCTCCAACGCGAGCCAGCTCGGGCGCAACTTCAAGGACTCGCCCCTGCTCCTGGTGCCGCTGATCCATTGGGACTACTGCTCGAGCGAAGTGATGGTGATGGAGCGCATGCACGGCACGCCGGTCTCGCAGATCGACGCGCTGCGGGCGCAGGGCGTGGATATCCCGCGGCTTTCGCGCGCCGGCGTGGAGATCTTCTTCACGCAGGTGTTCCGCGACGGTTTTTTCCACGCCGACATGCACCCCGGCAACATCCTGGTGACGCCCGAGGGCCGCTACGTCGCGCTCGACTTCGGCATCATGGGCACCTTGACCGAGCTCGACAAGAATTACCTCGCCCAGAACTTCCTCGCCTTCTTCCGCCGCGACTACCGGAGGGTGGCGCAGGTGCATATCGAATCCGGCTGGGCGCCGAAGGACACGCGAGTGGACGACTTCGAGGCCGCGATCCGCGCGGTGTGCGAGCCAATCTTCGCGAAACCGCTTCGGGAAATCTCTTTCGGGCGGGTGTTGCTGCGGCTGTTCCAAACCTCGCGCCGCTTCAATATCCAGGTCCAGCCTCAGCTCGTGCTGCTGCAGAAGACGCTGCTCAACATCGAGGGGCTGGGGCGCGACCTCGATCCCGAACTCGACCTGTGGCAGACCGCCAAACCCTATCTCGAGCGCTGGATGGCGGAGCAGGTCGGGTGGCGCGGCCTCGTCGAGCACGTACGGCAGGAAGCCCCTTACTGGAGCACGCTGCTTCCCCAACTGCCCAGGTTGCTGCACCAGGCGCTTGAGCGCCAGGCGCAACCTGCGGCAAGCCGCGAGACGGAAGACTTCCTGAGCGAGAAGCGGCGGCAGAACCGGCTGCTCGCGGTGATCGCCGCCCTGCTCGCGGTGATCGCCGCGATACTGCTGGCGACCCGCTGAGGCCGCCGCTTGCTCCGCGACTTCCCGATCTATAATCCGGCTGTCGCCCTATCCCGCATGTCATAGCCGGGCTTCATGCTGATCACGTTCGTCATCGCCTACCTCGTCGTCTCGCTCGCCGTCGGGCTCGTCGCGGCGCTGAAGGTACACAGCGCGAAGGACTACATCACCGCCGGACGCACGCTGCCGATCTGGGTCGTGTTCGCCACCGTGTTCGCCACCTGGTTCGGCGCGGAAACCGTGCTCGGCATTTCCGCGACCTTCCTGCGCGAAGGCCTGGGCGGCCTCGTTTCCGACCCGTTCGGCGCCTCGCTGTGCCTGATCCTGGTCGGGCTGTTCTTCGCGCGCCGGCTCTACCGCATGAACCTGCTCACCATCGGCGACTACTACCGCACTCGCTACAACCGCGCTGTGGAGGTCGTGACCAGCATCTGCATCGCCCTCTCCTACCTCGGCTGGGTGGCGGCGCAGGTGACGGCGCTGGGGCTGGTATTCAACGTCATCTCGAACGGAGACATCACACCGGGCGCCGGCATGATCATCGGCGCCGCCGTGGTGCTGGTCTACACGCTGTTCGGCGGGATGTGGTCGGTGGCGTTCACGACCTTCTTCCAGATGATCATCATCGTGCTGGGCCTGTTCTACATCGCCTGGCTGGTGAGCGGCATGGCGGGCGGCACCGCCGCCGTCATCGCGCATGCGGCCGAGAACGGCAAGCTCGAATTTCTCCCGAAGTTCGAGCTGCGCGACGTCATCGCCTTCATCGCTGCCTGGGTCACCCTGGGCCTGGGCTCGATTCCGCAGCAGGACGTCTTCCAGAGGGTCAATGCCTCGAAAAACGAGGGCACGGCGGCGTGGGGCTCGATACTGGGCGGCAGTGCCTATTTCCTGTTCGCCTTCGTGCCGCTGTTTCTCGCCTACGCCGCGACGCTGATCGATCCCAAGATGGTCGCGGACCTGATCGGCAGCGATTCCCAGCTCATCCTGCCCATGCTCATCCTCAACCACCTGCCGCTCTACGCGCAGATCATCTTCTTCGGCGCCCTGCTCTCCGTCATCATGAGCACGGCGAGTGGCACGCTGCTCGCGCCCTCGGTGACGATCTCGGAGAACGTGTTGCGCGGGATGTTCCGGGAAATGTCCGACGCGCGCTTTCTGTGGATGACGCGGGCAGTGGTGGTGGGCTTCACCGTGCTCGTCACCGGCTACGCCGTGTATACCGATGCCACCATCCACAAGATGGTCGAGAACGCCTACAAGATCACGCTTTCCGCGGCGTTCACGCCGCTGGTATTCGGTCTCTACTGGCGCCGGGCCACCACGCAGGGCGCCGCGGCCGCGATCGTTGCCGGGCTCGCCACCTGGATCACGCTGGAGCTGGCGGCGCCGGATGCGTTGTTTCCCCCGCAACTGTCCGGCCTGCTGGCCAGCGTCGCCGGCATGGTCATCGGTTCCCTGCTGCCCCAGTGGTACGGGCAGGCGCGCGGCGGCGAAAAACCCGAAGCCGCGTAGCAGCCGCCCCTGCGCGACCGTCACAGCCGGCCGTGGCCGCCACTCTCCCGATACCGCGCCACGCCTGGTTCAAGGCAGCGGTGTTTGCGCTGCTCGTCTGCAACACCGCGATCTTTCTCACCACCGGCACGGCCAGCGAAGCCCTGGATGCCGCGGCCTGGCTGGTGCTCCTGGCGTCGTTCGAGTTCGAAACAGGTTGGGACGGCCGGATGCGCGAGGCATCCGGGCCCGCCATCCTGCGCGGGGTCAGGCTGGCCGCCGCCACCGCAATCCTGGCGGCGGCGATCGGCTACGTCCGTGCCGGGGAATGGCTCGATGCCGGCAATATCGGGCTGTGGATCGCGGTCGTGGTGCTGCTCGAAATCGAAATCCGGCGTCCACACGCCGTGGCAGCGCACCGGACGTGGTTTGCCGCCGTCACGACGCTGCTGTATGCCGGGCTGGGCGTGAACGTCTTCGTCTGGGCGGGCCGCGGCGAGTGGTTCGACGCTTACGACGCCCTGCTGTGGCTGATCGCGTTCGCGGCGATCGAAATCGACGTCTTCAAGGTCACGCGGCGCGTGACGGCTGGATCGCCGCCCGGGTAGGATACCTGTATGCTGAACACGCTGCTGGTTTCGCTGGCGATCACCGCCGGCGTCATCGCTCTGGCCGGCGTGCCGCTGCGCTGCTGGCAGTTCGCCACCGGGAGTTTCCGGTCCCGGATTCCGCAGCACGCGCTGACGCGGGCGGCATTCAGGCTGTTCGCTTTCATCATGCGGGCCGCACTCCCGGGCAATCAACCCGGAAAGGCCTTATTGAATTCGGCGACAAACCGCGGAAATTCCGCCTCGGGCAGCGAGTTGATCCCCGCCGCCGCCTGCCTGCCGCCGCCGGTTTCAAACCTCTGGCACAGCGCGTCCGCGCCGCGTGGCTGATCGAGCGGCGCGCGTACGCTCACGGTGTAGCCGCCGCGCCGGCTGACCAGCAAGGCATGCGCGCGCCGCGGGAACCGGCGGGCAAGCTGGTTGGCGAAGAGACCATGGATGCGCCGGCTCCACGCCGCATCCGGCAGCACGTAGACGGCCGCGCTTGCGCTCGCGGCCTGAGGCGCGATCGCTCCGACGCGGTCAAGGTCATCGACGAGCGCGTGCTGCAGCGTCTCGAATACCGGCTCGCCCTCGATGAAATCGCGCGGATCGGGATAGCGGCTCACCGTCGCGAACAGGTCCGCGGGATGGTAATGCAGGTCGTCCACGGTCTCGCCGTAGGCGTTGTAGTTGATGGCCTCGCCGAGTTCGCGCAGGCGGCCGACATCGCCTTCGTCGAGCTCGATCTCCGCCGCCGCGCGTTGCGCCGGCCCGGTGAGGTTGTCGCCAAAAGCCGCCACTACCGCCCACAGGCGCTGGCGCCCCTCGAGATAGCGGTCCACGATCAGGCTGGTGCAGGTGTCGGGCGCCGGGTCGATCAGCGCCCTGAGATGAGGGTGTCGCGGAATCTCGCCCGCCGCATGGTGATCGAAGTAACGGCAGCGGGCGCCCGCCGTGAGCAGGCGCTTGAGATCGACGGCGTTGGTCCGCAGCGAGATGTCGAGCACGGTAAGCTCATCTCCGGCGCCAGCGTTGACGCGGTCGAGCAGGCGCACATCGCGCTTGACGCCGGTCACCAGCACGCTGGCGCGCGGCTCCTCCAGCCGCAACTGCTGCAGCGCGCAGATGCCGTCGGCATCGCCGTTGAAGATGTCATAGAATTGCATCAGGAATTCGCTCGAACCTTGCTGTTCCACCCGCGAATTCGAGTGCGACGCCCGCCCGCGGGGCGCGCCTCAATTCGCGTTTTTGAGTAACGATGAGTCACGCCTCACCTCAGGATGAGCCGGCTGGACCGCGCAGCGGTGGCTTCTCGCCGCACAGCGTGCGGCTGGCGTGGATCCTCTCGCTAGCTTACCTGCTCGTCATCGCGTATGCCAGCCTGCAGCCGTTCCGGGACTGGCGCGCGCCGCCGCCGGAGGTCCTGCATTTCCTGTTCTCGGCCTGGCCGCGTTACATCACGCCGCAGGACGTGACCGTGAACATCGTGGCCTATCTTCCGCTCGGCTTCCTGTTCTCGATGGTATGCGGCGCGCGTTTCGGGCCGGCGCGGGGCGCCATCGCAGCAACGCTTGCCGCGGCCATGATGAGCCTCGCCATGGAAGCGGCGCAGATGTTTCTCCCCGCCCGCATTGCCTCCAACGTCGACCTGCTGACCAACACTCTGGGGGCATTGCTCGGCGCCATGGCCGCCCCGTTGTTCGCGCCGGCGCGGATTCTCGGCGGCAAGCTCCATGCCGCGCGTCACCACCTGTTCCGCGACGGCATGCAAGCCGAAGCCGGGCTGGTGATAGTCGGCCTGTGGCTCATCACGCAGTTACACCCGACGGTGCAGCCTTTCGGCACCGGCAGCATCCGTGCCACATTCGACCTGCCCGCCTATCTCGCGCATACGCCGTCACTTGCCCTGGGGAGCGAAGCCGTAGTGGTACTCCTCAGCCTCACCGGGGTCGGGCTCCTGGTATGCGCGCTGATGCGCGGTGCTGCGCGCCCGCTGCCGGTGATGACGACGCTGATCGCAGCCGTGCTGTTCATCAAGATTTTCACCGCGGTTGCATACAGCCTCCCGTCCGCGCCCCTGGCGTGGTTGACGCCGGGGGTCGCGCTCGGCCTGCTGGTCGGGTCGGCACTGCTCTACGGCGCGGCGCACCTGCCGCGCTTCGCGCAACTGGCGTTGGCGGCCGGTTGCATCGCAGCGGCAACGACGGTGATCAATCTCGCTCCCGATAACCCCTATCACAGCGTGCCATCCCTGCTGCTGACTAAGGGAACCAGCCACTTCCTGAGCTTCTCCGGTATCGTGCGGGCGCTGTCGGAACTGTGGCCGCTGCTGGCAATCAGCCACCTTGCCTGGGTCCTGGGCGCGCGCGCGGCGGGTCGCGCGCGCGATCCGATATAATTCGATCCTTGCCGCCGCGACGATCTGCCGCAGCACCGCGAGATACCCGCTTATGAGCTACTACCAACGCCACGTGTTCTTCTGCTGCAACCAGCGCCAGGAGGGGGAGCGGTGCTGCAATAACGGCGGCTCGCAGAAGATGCGCGATTACGCCAAGGACCGCGTCAAGCAATTGAAGCTTTCGGGCGCCGGTAAGGTGCGCGTCAACCAGTCGGGTTGCCTCGACCGCTGCGAGGAAGGACCCGTGATGGTGATCTATCCCGATGCGGTCTGGTACACCTACGTCGACCAGGGGGACATCGACGAGATCATCAACGAGCACCTCGTCAACGGCCGCATCGTCCAGCGCCTGCGCATTTAGCGCCTGACGGCCGTGAATGGTGAATAGTGAATGGTAAATGGTAAGTGCGGCGCGCTGCGCCCCGGTTTTCCATTTCCTATTCCCTATTTCCTATTTCCCGCTTCATCATGGAAGTCCGTCCCATGCCCGCCGCCTCGCTGGCGCGGGTGCTGATAGCGGGCCCGGCGGGAAACATCGAGACCGACGTCAACGATCCGGGTGACCCGCGGCGCGGCATCGCGCTGATCGCGCACCCCAACCCGGTGCAGGGCGGCACCAAGGACAACAAGGTAGTGACGACGCTCGCCAAGACCTTTTTCGCGCTGCGCCATGTCGCGGCACGCCCCAATTTCCGCGGTGCCGGCGCCTCCGCCGGAACGCACGACGAGGGGCGCGGGGAAACCGAGGACCTGCTTACCGTCGCCGCT
>Ga0208185_1000638_pt1 | contig 13501 bp, 13 predicted proteins | sample EasRivMeERMLT700_FD_187532 | JGI IMG/M metagenome (GOLD analysis project Ga0208185, IMG submission 187532) | Soil microbial communities from meander-bound floodplain in the East River, Colorado, USA - East River MetaG ERMLT700 (SPAdes) (version 2) | ecosystem: Environmental > Terrestrial > Soil... | reverse complement strand
CCGACGGCTTCGGTCGCCTGCTCGGCTTTTTCACCGATAAAGTGAGCCGCGTCTTTGGCCTTCTCCACGACGCCGCCGCTTTTGTCGGCCGCGGGTGTCGCGCACGCATCCGTGCCTCGTTCCCAATCGTTGCCGTATTCCGAAATCACTTCCGGATAGTGTTTTTGAGTTGTTGTGGCCATGCTTCATCTCCTTGTTTCGCCGCGTGTTTTGCTTCACCAAACTTAACTTCGCAAACCATGTGCCAAGCAGATCGAGCCGATATGTGGATGCAGAAACGTAATTACGCCAAGCGAATAGGCAGTAGAATGCCCATCGAAGGGAATACTTGTTACCATGCCAGTGATGTTGCGCTTTGAAAATCAATTGGCATTCATTTAGCGTGAGATCCGAGCCAACGCCCGCCCCGATTACAAGACAGGAAACGACATGCGCTATCTGGCCCTCGCTTGTGACTATGATGGAACGCTGGCCCACGATGGCCGCGTCAGCAAGACGACGGTCGCGGCGCTCAAGCGATTTCATGCCAGCGGTCGCAAATTGATACTGGTCACGGGCCGCGAATTGGACGAGTTGTCCGAGGTGCTCCCCGAGTTGCATCTTTTCGAACGAGCCGTCGTCGAAAACGGCGCGGTCCTTTACAACCCGGCCACGCGCGAGGTCAAGACGTTGGCGGAAAAGCCGCCGGACACCTTCGTCCGTTCGCTGCAAAAACGCGGCGTGACGCCCCTGGCCGTCGGCAACGTCATCGTGGCCACGATGAAGCCGCACGAAACGCACGTCCTCGAGGCCATCCGCGATCTCGGCCTGGAATTGCAAGTCATTTTCAACAAGGACTCCGTCATGGTGCTCCCCGCCGGCGTCAACAAGGCGACCGGGCTTCGGGCGGCCCTGGCGGAACTGGGTTTGTCGCCGCACGAAGTCGTCGGCGTCGGCGATGCTGAAAACGATCACGCGTTCCTGTCCATCTGCGAATGTGCTGTGGCTGTGCAAAACGCGTTGCCGATGATCAAGCAACGGGCCGATATCGTCACGTCCGAAGATCACGGTCATGGCGTTGAAAAGCTGATCGAGAAAATGCTCGACAACGACCTCGAAGATTATCATGACCGGCTTACGCGCAATCGCCTTCTGCTCGGTAATCGCGAAACCGGCGAGGAGGTCTGGATCCCGCCTTATGGCTGCAATCTTTTGATCGCCGGCCCGTCAGGCAGCGGGAAATCGACGATTTCCAAGAGTCTGCTGGAACGTTTGCAGGAATGCCGTTATCAGTTCTGCATCATCGATCCGGAAGGCGATTACGATGCGTACGAAGGCGCCGTCACCATCGGCGACAGCAAGCGCGGGCCGACCATCGACGAGATTCTGCAGTTGCTCAAGAAGCCGGAAGTGAACGTCGTTGTGAACCTGGTCGGCGTGTCGCTGGCGGATCGCCCGCCGTTTTTCGTGTCGCTGTTGCCGCGCCTGCAAGAGATGCGCAGCCGGCTGGCGCGGCCGCACTGGCTGATCATTGACGAGGCGCATCACCTGTTGCCGGCGGCGTGGGAACCGGGGCGTCAATCGTTGCCGCGCGAGCTGGACCGCGTGGTGTTTTTGACGGTGCATCCGGAAGAAGTCACCCCGCCGGCTCTTGACAGCGTGAACACCTTGATCGCGGTCGGCAACGAGCCGGATGATACGATCGCGCGCTTTTGCCGCGCGGTGGGTGATTCGAGTCCGGCGAAACTGCCGCCGTCGAGCAAGAATGCGACGCCGGAGGCAGGGGCCGTCGTCGTCTGGCAGAGGCGGCAAAAAACGGCGCCGTTTCGCGTCCACGTTCGGCCGACGCGCGCCGAGCATCGACGACACACGCGCAAATACGCCGAAGGGGAATTGCCGCCCGAGCGTTGCTTCTACTTCCGCGGCGCTCAGGGCAAATTGAAACTGCGCGTGCAGAACTTGATTCTCTTCAACCAGATCGCCGAGGGAATCGATGACGCAACGTGGTTGCATCATCTCAAGAACTGCGATTACTCCAAATGGTTTCGCGCGGGAATAAAAGACGACGAGCTTGCCGATGAGACGGCGAAAATCGAAAAGGCCGCCAACGCGTCGGCGAAAACCACGCGCCGCCAAATCAAAGAATTGATCGAACGCTACTACACATTGCCTGCGTCGTCATCCAAAAGCAGCCAGACGGACGCGAAAAAGGCCAAGTAGCGCGTCACCTTCCCAAGGCGCGACGACTCCTTCTCACCGATGAGCAAACCCTTGCCGACCGGCAATTGGCAATGATGCAATACGTCGCCCATTGCATTCATTTCGTTGGCACGTGTTTTGCCTAATGTTTCCAATTCTCACCAATCGTCATTCGCCGGTCACGCACGGATTCGGGCGAGCCGGCGATCAATGGAGGACATCCGATGCACAGGTTTTTCGTGGCGGCGGGATTGGTCATCGCGACGGTGTGCGGATCGGCCGACCAAGGCAAGCAATCGATTGTCCCGGGCGAGTCGCATAACAAACATGCCGCGCACCTGATGAAGTGCGCCGAGGAATGCAACATTTGCCAGCGCGCGTGCGATTCCTGTGCGGCGCATTGCGCTCACATGATGACGCACGGCAAGAAAGAGCACCACACGACGTTGCAGACGTGCCTGGATTGTGCGACGCACTGCAGCGCCGCCGCGACGATCATGGCGCGCCAGGGCCCGTTCTCGGATTTGATCTGCAAAGCCTGCCTCGACGCCTGTGCCCGCTGTGGGAAGGAGTGCGAGAAGCACCCGAGCGATCAGCAAATGAAGCAATGTGCTGAAGCGTGCCGACGTTGCGAAAAGGCTTGCCGCGACATGCTCGTTCACATGAATGGCGCGAATCTCGAGCGCGGAAAATAGATTGCCAATTGCGGTCGTTTTGAGATTGCGCATTTTGCCCCGAAGGGGCCGAAACAAATTAGCCCAGGGCAACGCCCTGGGTAAAGCGTGCGATACATGATCCGCCCTGAAAGGGCAAAACAACGCACCACGGGCGATCTTGTTTCGTCCTTTCAGGGCTTTGCGATATTTACGATGCTGACCCAGGGCGTTGCCCTGGGCTAACTTGTTGCTGCACCTTCGGTGCGAAACGCGAACTTGCGGCGGTGACGGTCAGGTCGGCGCCCGCGTCTTTCCATGTACCCGTGTCTTTACCTTTAACGTCCAAGGAGATTTCTCATGACCAAGGTCAATACGCTCATCTGTATGTTCGCAGCGCTCGCACTCGCGGGCTGCACCAGTCAAAGCAGGCCCGGCGGCGGCCCGCAAAAATCCACCGCATTCACGATCGACGGGCCCGCGACGACCACGTCGATCAAGCAAGGCGAAGCGAAAACCGTCAGCCTGAAAATCAATCGCGGCAGCGATTTCAAAGAAGCCGTTCAACTGAAAGCCGACGCGCCCAAGGGCATCGAAGTCGTCCTGAGCGACTCCGCCGTCAAGCCGTCCGACAAGAATGATGTCAATCTCAAAGTCGCCGTCGGCGCCAGCGCCGAGCCGGGCGAGCACATTATTCAAGTCACCGGCACCCCCGACAAGGGCACCGCAACCACACTGGATTTGAAGGTGCGCGTCACCGAGCGAGCGGATGCCACGAAGCTGGAATTCAAGAAGCACGATACCGTCACCATCAAGCAAGGCGAGACGAAGACCGTCAAAATCATGATGGATCCTGAGCCGAAATACACGATGCCCATCAAGCTTCAAACCGATGCGCCCAAGGGCGTTCGTGCGGAGTTGCAGTCCGACTCGGTCAAGGCAACCAACGATTCCTCGGCTGACCTGCGGATCACAGCGGACAAGGACGCATCCATCGGCGAACACACGATTCGCGTCACCGGCACTGGCGACGCCGCGTCGATCAAGCCGCTGGAGTTCAAAGTCAAAGTCGTCATTCCGTAACCCTGGGGGCCTGAACGTCGGCGAAAACGTACTCTCGCGCTTTCGCCGGCGGTCGGCTTCACTCAAATGAACACATCAAAGAGATTCGTCGCTCTTATCCGGGTTCAATCTGTGGTTGATTTCGCGTTCGGTGCGGGGCAAAGTTGTTCGACGCGCTGCAGAAAGGTATCCAGCGGGAAGGGCTTGTTCAAATAGTCGTCCACGCCGAGCAACTCCGCGTAGGCGCGGTGCCGATCGCCTTCATTCGCGGTCATCATCATCACTTTCGGGCTAGCGGCACTTCGCAGCTTCAATGCGTCCAGAACGAGAAAGCCGCTCTTCTTTGGCATCATCATGTCCAGGATGACCACATCGGGCTGTTCGTTGACAGCCTTTGTCAGGCCGGCGTCGCCGTCGTAGGCGGTGATGACGCAATAGCCACGGTCTTCCAGGACGAGTTTCAAACCGTCCACGATTTCCCGGTCATCGTCCACGATCAAGATGGTCTTCGCCACGGCCATGTCGCGCGCAACTCCTACAATAATTCCCGCGTGGGCGTCTCGCCCTCCGGTAATTGTAGCATACTTGTCGGCGAGGTTGACAGATGACCAGGGCGCCCGCGTCCGCAGGATGGCGCATGCCGGCCGAATGGGAGGCACACGAAGCGACGTGGCTCGCCTGGCCGCACGAGAAGAGTGATTGGCCCGGCAAGTTCGCCCCGATTCCGTGGGTTTATGGCGAAATCATCAAGCACGTGCACACGGGCGAGTTCGTTCACCTGCTCGTCAACGACGCCGCCAGCGAAAAGCAAGCACGCTCTGTTCTGAAAAAGGTCGGCGTCGATTTCGAACGCATCCGTTTTTTTCACATCAAGACCGATCGCGTGTGGACGCGCGACTCCGGGCCTGTTTTTTTGACCAACCGCGCCGGCGAACTGGCAATGACCGACTGGCGCTTCAACGCCTGGGCCAAATACGCCAACTGGAAAAACGACGACAAGGTTCCCGCACGCATCAACAAGCATCTTGGCCTCACGTGTTGGCAGCCGACTCACAACGCAGAGCGCGTCGTACTCGAAGGCGGCAGCATCGACACCAACGGCGACGGCTTGCTGCTGACCACCGAGGAGTGCTTGCTCAGTCCAATTCAAGCGCGCAATCCGCACTTGACGAAGCAGGAACTTGAACAGGTCTTGTGCGAAAACCTCGGCGTCAAAAAGGTGCTTTGGCTTGGCAATGGCATCGCCGGCGACGACACGCACGGGCATGTCGATGATCTGGCGCGTTTTGTGGACGCGAACACCGTGGTCACTGTCGTCGAAGCGAATCGCGCGGACCCCAACTTCGCGCCGCTCGAGGACAATCTTCGCCGCCTAGGTGAAATGACGGACACGCGTGGCCAATGTTTGAGTATCGTGAAGTTGCCAATGCCAGCGCCGCTCGTTTTCAACGGCCAACGACTGCCGGTCAGTTACGCGAATTTCTACATCGCCAATGAAAAGGTGCTGTGTCCCACGTTCAATGATCCGATGGACCGCGTCGCGCTGGGCATCCTGAGCGACTTGTTTCCGACGCGCACAATCGTCGGCATTCACGCCGTCGATCTGGTCTGGGGCCTGGGCACGCTGCACTGCATGACGCAACAGCAACCCACAGCGTCACTTCAAACGTAAGAAATGCCGATATCAACGACGTGCACGCGGCCAGTAAACTCCAAGGAAGCCGAATTGCGGAAGCCGAGCTTGGGCGCGACAAACGTGACCGTATGTTCGGCGCGAATCGTCGCCCCGAGCGGCAAGCCGGTGTCGCAATCGAGGCCGGACGGAATATCGACGGCGAGCACGCGCTTGCCGCTGGCATTGATCCGGTCGATCACGCGATCCAGCGGCACACGCACACTTCCGGTCAGGCCGGTGCCGAAGAGCGCGTCCACGATCCAGTCTGCATTTGCAAAGACGGCGGTTAGCTCATCCAGTTGATTCTCAACGTCGGCGATGATCCGCAGCGGGCGCCCCATTTTTTGCACGATCTTGAATTGCAGCAACGCATCCGCGGTCAAATCCTCCGGCATCGCAAACACCAGACTTTCGGCATCAAATCCCCAGTTCACGAGATGCCGCGCCATCACCAGCCCGTCGCCGCCGTTGTTGCCCTTGCCGCAACAGATGACGACTTGGCCGTTGACGCCGAGCGACTGCAAGATCTCCGCAGCGCCGCGGCCGGCGTTTTCCATGAGAACCGAACCGGGAATGCCGAGCTTTTCGATGGCGTGCTGATCGAAGGCACGTACTTCGGCGCGCGATATGAAAAAGTTATTCATGGCGTTGCAACGGCGTACGACCCGCGAGAATCGCTGCGCTCATCCCGCGGCTTGAGGATCATTTCTTCATTGCGGCGCGCGTTTCCTTGACGATGGCGACGTATTGCTGCGCCAGCTCGCGAATGCGGGCGAAGTTGCCCGCGGCGATGGCGGCCGGCTCGACCATTTGCCCGCCGACTCCCAGGCAACAGGCGCCCGCTTTCAAGAACGCCGACGCCGTCGTCAGATCGACGCCGCCCGTCGGCATGACGCGCACCTGCGGCAGCGGGCCCTTGATCGCCTTGAAAAACGCGGGGCCGACCACGTCCGCGGGAAACACCTTCACGATGTCGGCGCCGGCTTCCCATGCGGTCAAGATTTCCGTCGGCGTGAAAGCGCCAGGCATGACGAGCTTGTCGTAGCGCTGGCACAGGCGGATCACGTCAAGGTTGATCGTCGGCGCGACGATATATTCGGCGCCAGCTAAAATTGCCGCCCGCGCGGTTTCCGGATCGAGAATGGTTCCCGCTCCCAAGAGGACGCGGTCGCCGAGTGCGGATCGCACGGCCTTGATAACGTCGAGCGCGCCGGGCACCGTCATCGTGATTTCGGCGACCGTGACGCCGCCGTCCGCGAGAGCGCGTACGACTTCGACGAGTTGCTTGCTGTCCGTCGAACGCACGACGGCGACGATGCCGCAATCGAGAACCTGACGTAGTTGATCTTCTTTGCTCATCGGTCAATCATACCTTCCGCTCGCCTCGATGGGCCAGACCGCCTCCACTTTGCCCTTGCGAACGCCGAGGCACTGGCGATGCAGGTTCATCGTCGCGCAACAATGAGCCGGGATGACCTCGCGGCGATCGCCGACCTTCGCGGGCACCGGGTCGCACTCCACCTTCGTATGCTCTTCGGAGAGCCGCGTCACCTTCTCTTCGGATTTGCCGCGAATGAGCGGCATGCCGAAATCCTTCGAGATCGCCTTGGAACCGGCGTCGAGGTTGTACCACTTGGGACGAACGCTGACGACGGTGGCGAGGATCGACAGCGCACAGCCGAATTCGGGGCGGACCGTGTGATAAATCGAATCCATCAGTACGAACGAACCGGGTTGAATCTCGGTGACGCCTGGAAAGCCGGCGACGAACTCCCACGTTCCCGTGCCGGCGCCCGTGACCATCGGCACCGCGACGCCCGCTTGCTCGATGAATCGGCGCGTGGCAACAAGTTGCTCCAGACTTTGCAGGCATTTCGCCTTTTTCTCCGTCATGTTCTCCATCAACTGAAGATGGCCGTCGTAGCCTTGCAGTCCGTCAAAGCGCAGTCCGGGGCTCTTTGCAATGCGTTGCGCCAGCGGCACGGCGGCTTCGCCCGGCGGAATGCCGCAGCGGGCCATGCCGATGTCAATCTCGATCAAGACGCCCAGCGTCGCGCCGGCGGCGCTCATCGCCTTGCTCAGTTGCTCGACGTTGTCCGTGTTATCGACGCACACGCGCAGCGTGACGCGTTTCGCCAGATTGGCGACGCGCTGCATCTTCTGCGGGCCGACGATCTGATTCGCGATGAGGATGTCCGTGATGCCCGCGTCGGCCAGCACTTCCGCTTCATTGAGCTTGGCGGCCAGGAACGTCGCACCGCCGCGTTCCTTGATGTAGCGCGCCAGCCCGCCGCACTTGAGCGACTTGAAGTGCGTCCGCACATTGACGCCGCGCGCCTTACCCGCGTCGAACATGCGTTTCAGGTTGGCGTCGATGATGTCGAGATCCAGGAGCAATTGCGGCGAATCGAGGGCGTCGAGCGGCTGGCCGATGAGGGAAGGCATGTGCGTGGTTCCGTGTTGGAGGATTAATAACACGGTTTATTTTATGGCTAGTGTCAGTGCAAGCCTTGATATTCGGGTTGTAGGACGGACATTCCTGTCCGTCCTCTCGCCAAGGGACGGACAGGAATGTCCGTCCTACGTGCTGTTGAACCCCAAAATGTAGCGTTGACGAGGCAGTAGGCCGAGATTTGTTTAGCTGCTTGGTTCACCCTCAGTGTCGGCGTAAAGGAGCATCCGTGATTACTCCAAAACACCGTTTTCGCCGGACTCGTTTTCTTGAATGGCTTGATCAATCTCCGCGGAATGAGCGGCGGCGTATTCCCAGGCGGCTTCCAAATCATTCGCCAGCAATCCTTGCACGGCGGCCATGATTTCGGCGTCGGTAAGCCTCAAACGCTGATACGCCACCAGACCCCAGACCGTGATGCGCGTATCTCGTACGCATGCATCACCGCCGCAACGGTCCGGTCGCTTGGAAATCCAACTTGCAGTTAACGGCATGGGTCCCCTCCAAATCAAATGATAACGGATTCGTATTCGCGATGCAACGGATCCGCCTCGCTATAGAATGACCGCACCATGCTCGAAGTCCGTGACCTTCGCAAAAACTACGGCAGGAACCCCGCCCTCGCCGGCGTCTCGTTCAAGGTGGAACCGGGCGAGATCTTCGGCTTGCTTGGGCCCAATGGCGCGGGCAAGACGACGCTCATGTCCATCGTCTCTGGACTTCTTGAGCCCAGCGCGGGCCAGGTGTTCCTCGGCGACACGGAGTTTCACCGCAGCGATCGCGACCTGCGCCGCATGATTGGCATCGTGCCGCAAGACGTCGCGCTTTACAACGAACTGACGGCACGCGAAAACCTGCACTTTTTCGGCCAGCTCTACGGCATCGACGGCAACGTGCTCGAACGGCGCGTGAACGCCATCCTCACGGCCATCGGCCTTGCCGACCGCGCCGACGAGCGCGCCGGCGCCTTTTCCGGCGGCATGAAACGCCGGCTCAATCTCGGCGCGTCGCTCGTGCATGATCCAAAAATCCTTCTCCTGGACGAACCGACGACCGGCGTCGATCCGCAATCGCGTAATCACATCTTCGAAGAAGTGCGGCGTCTCAACGCGCTGGGCATGACCATCGTCTACACGAGCCATTACATGGAAGAGGTGCAAGCGCTCTGTCCGCGCATCGGCATCATCGATCACGGCAAGCTGATCGCATGTGATTCGCTGCAGAACCTGCTCGCCCAACTGCCCGGCCGCTTGCGGCTTAGCGCTCGCGCATTGCCCGAAACGGCGCGGAAACGCCTGCAATCGCTTGACGCGTTACGCATTACGGCGCCGAACGCCGAGTCGATCGAGATCGAATGCCGCGATGTGAAGCGCACCTTGATGCAGTTGGTGCCGATCTTGAATGAGGAGCAAGTGGAGATGACGAGCCTGGAGACGGAGGAGCCGAACCTGGAGCGAGTGTTTCTGCATTTGACGGGGCGGGCGCTGCGAGATTAATAATTGAACCACGGGGGACACGGGGAGCACGGGGAAATGCAGAGTAATTCAAACTCTCTTTCCCCCCGTGATCCCCGTGTTACCCGTGGTTCAATTCACGCGCACAACTCGCGCACCGGCCGCGCGTCTTCCGGCAGGATCGTCGTCGGCCGATCGAACACGTCGCGCACGATCGTGTGCGGGTCGATGCCCATGTTGTGATAAATGGTCGCCAGGATGTTGCGATAGTGAACCTGATTGCGCGTTGCGTAGGCGCCGATGTTGTCGGTGCCGCCGAGCATCTGGCCCGTGGGCATGCCACCGCCGGCCATCAAGCAAGTGTTGACCGGGGCCCAGTGATCGCGGCCCGCGTCGCGATTGATCCGCGGCGTGCGGCCAAACTCGCCCCAGACGACGACCGATACATCGCGATCAAGTCCGCGTTGGTGAATATCGTCAATCAACGCCGAGACGCCGGTGTCGAACACGGGCAGATTGTTTCGCAGCGAACGGAAGTTATTGCCGTGCGTGTCCCAGAAACCGTAGGCGACGGTGACGCAGCGCACGCCCGCTTCGACCAGTCGGCGAGCCATGAGCAGTTGATCGTTCCACAACGGCGCGCCGTCGCCCTGATGCCGCGGCGAACCAAAACCGTAGCGATCACGCACGTGGCCGGATTCCTTCGTCAAATCGAGCGCGTCCACGAGACGATTTGACGTCAGCACTTCAAAAGCTTGACGATATGAAATGTCCATCCGCTCCATCGGCTGCGCGTCAAGGGAACGTCGCATCTGATCGATCGATTCGAGCAGTTGCCGACGGCCGGAGAATTCCTCTTGCGACAACTGGCTCAAGCGCATCAGGTTGATCTGCTCATTCTCTACCTTCGCGCCGGCGTGCGCGGGGCCGACGAAGCCGGGGCCGGGGATGTTGTACGGCCGATGCTGCATGACTGGGAAGAGATCGACATACGCCGGGATGACGGGCGACGAGCGGCCCATCACTTTCGAGATCACGGAGCATACGTTCGGCTTGCTCTCGCGGCGCGTGACATCCATGCCGTAGCCGGTCAGCGTGTGAAAGCTCGAATGCTCGTCGCGCAGGCCGACGATGCCGCGAACAACGGCGAGCTTGTCCATCATGCGGCCAAGCTTCGGCAAATGTTCGGAGATCTGAATGCCGTTGACGTTCGTCGGCCGCGGCCGAAATTCGCCGGCGATCTCGGCGGGGGCGTCGGGTTTCATGTCGAACGTGTCGTGATGCGACAGGCCGCCCGACAGATACACCATGATGACGGCTTTGTTCGAGCGCGTGCCGGCTTCTTGTTCGGCTTTGAGAAGCGACGGCAAGCTCAGGCCGCCCATGGCCAGGGCGCCGATCTTGAGGAACGAGCGGCGGGAAACACCGTCGCAGTAGCGGCTCTTTTGGCCGTGGATTGTCAGCATGGGTCCGTGCCCCCTTTTTGCACCAATAAATGAACGTACCTTCTACGTCCCCATTTCCATCCAATAGTATAAACACCAGCAGACGGCCGGTGTATCGAATTTCGCCGGAAAATTCATTAGCGAGCCACGGGGTTTATCCCCGTGGTATGGACTTTCAATCCACGGGGATAAACCCCGTGGCTCGCCAGGGAGAACTTATGCCCGCGAACACACTCGAAGACATCGTCAACATGATCCGTGTTAAACCAGGCAAAAAATTCCGCCTGAAGGACCACGATCCCGCCTGGGCCGGCGATCTGGATGTGCCGAAAAAGGAACGCAAGGCCCTCGCCGAGAAGATTCTGACCGACGACGTCACCGCCCTCGCCGAGTCGCAGAATCTCCTGTACGCGTCCGACTCCTACTCGATCCTCATCGTCCTGCAAGCGATGGACGCGGCCGGCAAGGACGGCACGATCGCTCACGTCATGTCCGGCGTCAATCCGCAGGGCTGCCAGGTCGCGTCGTTCAAGCATCCTTCGAATGAAGAGTTGGACCACAACTTTTTGTGGCGTTATGCCAAGGCGCTGCCCGAGCGTGGCCGCATCGGCATCTTCAATCGCTCCTACTTCGAAGAGGTGCTCGTCGTCAAGGTGCATTCGGAGATTCTCGCCAACCAGCGGATTCCGGGAGCGAAGCCGACCAAAGAACTCTGGCAAGCCCGCTATGACGACATCAACAACTTCGAGCATCATCTGTCGCTGAACGGCACGGTCATCCTCAAGTTTTTCTTGAATGTCTCCAAAGAGGAACAGGCCAAACGTTTTCTCGCCCGGCTCAACGATCCGGCGAAGTACTGGAAGTTCTCCGCGTCCGACCTCAAGGAGCGAGGCTACTGGGACGACTACATGGACGCATTCGAAAGCTGCATCGCCGCGACGAGCACGGAGTGGGCCCCGTGGCACGTCATTCCCGCCGATTACAAATGGGTGAGCCGAGCCATGGTCGCGAATGTCGTCGCCCGCACGATCAAAAGCCTCGACCTGAAATACCCCGAGGTGACGAAGGAAAAGCTCGCACAAATCGCGGCGGCGAAGAAACAACTGGAAGCGGAGGCGAAATAGTTTCGTTTGATGCAACAGCGAATACGCCGCGGCCGCTCGCCTGAATCGCATCAGCATAAATCGTTTTCTGAAAATAGGTTGCGCCGTTTCGTTGCATGAGATTGAAAAATCGCGTTTCGTTGCACTTGGCTTGGGGGGTCTATGCAATGAATCAACGAAACGGCACAATCGTTCAAGTGTTCCGCGCGGAACGTCAAGGCACGAATAACGCAAAACCCTATCAGGCAAAAACTTACAAGCTGGACCAAGAAATGCCGCAAATTATTTGAAAATCGTGCGCAAGCACGATCAGCCCTTGCGTCCATGGCGTGTAAGACGTGCGACGCCCAGCATAACTCGCACGCGTCGACCATCGCCGACCTTCCACTTTGGCACCAACTCTTCCCCAATAAGAAGGCGCCCGGGGGCGTTCCCCGGGCGTGCTTCTTTTTTCGTCAACTGCAATTCACAACCCGGCGATGCCGCAGGAGAGGAGAAACCTTACTTCGCAATCAAAGTCTCTCTGCGTGCTCCGCGTCTCTGCGTTTCTAAAAAAAGTACTCCGCGCCATGAGTGAACGACATCCAATTTGGAAACGCAGAGACGCAGAGAACGCGGAGATCAGTAGTGGCACGAATTCTCTTCTTCCTTCGTGGTTTCGTCTTTCGCAATTTCGTGATTCGCACGCAAAACAATCCGCACCGGTCCGTTTGGCCGCAGCACCAACGCCGCCACCGGCTGAATCGTTTGACCGGGCTGCAACTCCAGCTCAAACTCGCGCAACATCATGGCAATGATGATGCGCATTTCCAGCATCGCGAACTCGTTGCCGATGCATTGATGCGGGCCGGCCAAGAACGGGAAGTACGCCCCTTTGTGCTGCCGGGCGGCGCGTTCCGGTGCGAAGCGTTCGGGGTCGAACTCGTCCGGCCTTTCCCAGAACGCGGGGTGCCGATGCGTGATATAGGGACAAAGAACGACGTCCGTGCCCGCCGGGATGCGATAGCCGTCAATCTCATCACCGTGAACGGGCTGCCGGGCGACGGCCCAGATTGGCGGATAAAGCCGCATCGACTCCTCAATCACCATGCGTGCACGTTCGAGGCGCGGAACGTCGGCAAAGCTGGGCGGCCGATCGCCGAACACCGTCATCGCCTCCTCGCGCACCGCTTGTTGATGAGACGGGTGCGACGCCAGCAAAAACGCCGTCCACGTCAACGCGGTCGCCGTCGTCTCGTGCCCGGCCATGAAGAAGGTCAACGCTTCACTGCGGACCTGATCGTCGGTCATCGTCGCGCCGGTTTCTTCGTCCCTGGCCTGCATCAACATGGAGAGCAAATCGCCGTGATCGCGTCCCTCGCGCCGCCGATCGCGCACGAGCGTGAGCACGATTTCGTTCAGCGTGCGTCCGGCGCGTTTGAAGCGGAGATTCGTCGGCGTCGGGACCCACGCGGGAATCGTCGTAAACGGATGGCGGAA
>Ga0208185_1000637_pt1 | contig 13517 bp, 15 predicted proteins | sample EasRivMeERMLT700_FD_187532 | JGI IMG/M metagenome (GOLD analysis project Ga0208185, IMG submission 187532) | Soil microbial communities from meander-bound floodplain in the East River, Colorado, USA - East River MetaG ERMLT700 (SPAdes) (version 2) | ecosystem: Environmental > Terrestrial > Soil... | reverse complement strand
AGCTTGCGCAGCCGCGAGATCTGCACGTCGATCGAGCGGTCAAAGGCGCCGAATTCGCGTCCGCGCGCGAGCTCCATCAGCTTGTCGCGTGAGAGCGGTGAGCGGGGGTGCTGCACCAGCACCTTGAGTAGCGCGAATTCGCCAGTCGTGAGCGACACGTCCTGCCCGTTTTTCGTCAGGCTGCGCGCCGCGAGGTTGAAGCGGAAGGCCCCGAACTCCACCACCTGCACTTCGGTCGTGGGCGCGCCCGGTGGGCCCGCGGGCGGACGGCGCCTGAGCACCGCCTGGATGCGTGCCACCAGTTCCCGGGGATTGAACGGTTTGGGCAGGTAGTCGTCAGCCCCCACCTCGAGCCCGACGATCCGGTCCACGTCGTCGCCCTTCGCGGTGAGCATGATGATCGGCATGCTCTCACCGGCCCCGCGCAACCTGCGGCAGATCGAGAGGCCGTCCTCGCCGGGCAGCATGAGGTCGAGGATCATCAGGTCGTAGCGCTCGCGGCCGAGCTGGCGGTTCATTTCAACGGCGTCGTGCACCACGCGCACCGCGTAGCCCTGCTCGGTGAGGTAGCGGTTGAGCAGGTCGCGCAGACGGGCGTCGTCGTCCACGACGATGATCTTCATCTTGGGTTCGGCCATGGCGCAATCCTAATGGCTGGCAGGGCGAATGGGACGGGCATTTGTAAGAGTTTGTGTCACCACCAGAACGGGAAACAGATTGTTACAAAAAACCGCGGCTTGCGTAATGAGTGCCCCGGCAGGGTGCGCTAACCTAGCAGGCGTGTGGCCGGCAGGTTATGCCGGCGGCAGGATCCTTATAATGCAGACGGGGACGCGCGGTTGGAGCGTTTGGTGGGGCTTGGAGGCCATGTTGTTGAGAGGTTTGATTCTGGTGACGGTTGCATCGGTGCTGCTTGCGCCGGCGCTGGCCGACGCCCGCGATTCGCGCCCGGGTTTCGGGGCGAGGCTGCAGGCCCCTGGAAACCAGGATATGAAGAAGGCGCCCAGCCCTCCCATGCGCGGTGATCACGGCAAGCGGGTGGAGCATGACAAGGGCCACAAGAACCGGCTCACCGAGCAAGAGCGGCGCGAGCTGCACCGCGACCTGGATCGGGCCAACCGGGAGATCTACCGGCGATAGCCGCTGCCCGAGGCGGCCGGCGCCAGACAGGAGAATGACCATGAGCATTCCTGCAATGACCGCAATGGCCGCAGCGATCGTCATCATGGCGTCACCCGCGCTGGCAGGTGGGGGATCCAGATCGCAGGCGCACGGCGTTTCGACGCAGCAGGTCCATACGGCGCGAGGCGCGCCAGCGCGAAATCACCACGGCGTTCAGAGCCCGGTCCATGACCGGTTTGGCGGTCCCCGCTACGAGCAACGCCCCGACCCGAATCACCAGAACCCGTATCGCCCCATGTACTCGCTGGATGCGACGCCTCCCGGGCAGCCGCACCCGTACTTCCAGACGCGCAAGGACGGCTTTGGCTACCCGGCGTCGCGCCCGGTCGAGGTCTACCTGGGCAACGGCATCTACGTCATTCCACGATAGACGACTCCTCGCCTTGCGTACTCGCCTCCCTCAGCGTCTCCGCGGTTCGGTTGCTGTCATCGCGGTTCTGGGAGTTCTTGGCGGTTCCGTAGCGTCCTCTGCTCACGCCGCGACGCCGCTCGGATTCGACGACGCCCGGCATCTCCTCAACCGCGCGAGCTTCTCCGCGGGACCGGCTGAAATCGAAGCCTTCGCCGGCCTCACCCGCGAGCAGGCGGTCGATCGTCTGTTGTCATCGGCCGGGAAGCCGGCGGTCACCCCGCCGCCGGCCTGGATGGGCACACCCTTCGAATCGCTGCGGCGGTTCCGGGGCATGAGCCCGGAGGAGCGCAAGCTCGCGCTGCGTGAGTTATTCCAGAAGGCTTTCGAGCTGCAGTCGTGGTGGCTCACGGAGATGCTGGTGACGCCCTCGCCACTGACCGAGAAAATGACGCTCTTCTGGCACAACCATTTCGTGTCGAGCCAGCAGAAGGTGCGCTCGCCGCAGCTGATGTACGGCCAGAACGTCCTGCTGCGGCGCCACGCGCTCGGCAATTTCGGCGCCTTGCTGCACGCGATCGCGCGCGACCCCGCGATGGTGATCTACCTCGACAGCGCGTCCAACCGCAAGGGGCAGCCCAATGAAAATTTCGCGCGCGAGGTGATGGAGCTCTTTACCCTGGGCGAGGGCCACTACACGGAGAGCGACGTCAAGGAAGCTGCGCGGGCCTTTACCGGCTGGAGCGTCGAACCCGACCGCGGGGAATTCGTGTTCCGCCAGCGCGCGCACGACGACGGGGTCAAGACCGTGCTCGGGCACACCGGCAATTTGGACGGAGACGCGGTCCTCGACATCCTGCTGGCGCAGCCGCAAACCGCAGAGCTCATCGCGACCAAGCTGTGGCGCGAATTCGTGTCGCCCCATCCGGATCCCGGCGAGGTGAGGCGCGTCGCGCGGGTGCTGCGGGAATCCGGCTACGAGATTCGCCCCGCCTTGCGCGCGTTGCTGACCTCCGATGCGTTCTATGCGCCGGTCAGCCGCGCCGCACTGATCAAGTCGCCGGTCGAGCTGGTGGTGGGTACGCTGCGCCAGTTCAATTTTTCCACCGGGGAGCCTCTGCCGTTCGTGCTCGGGGTTTCCCTTCTCGGTCAGAACCTGTTCGCGCCCCCCAACGTGAAAGGCTGGCCGGGCGGCGAGATGTGGATCAACTCGACGACGCTGCTCGGGCGCAAGGCGCTCCTCGACCGGCTGTTCAGGGTCGAGGAGCTGCGGGCCATGGTGGCGGACGGCGGGACCGTCGAGACGCCGATGGCCGCGGCGCGCATGGGAGCGGGGCGGCAGCGCTACATGCAGGCGTTGCTCGAGGTGCAGTTCGACGGTGGGAAGTGGCTGGCCCAGTTCGAAGGCCGACCGGAGTGGGTGCCCCGGGTCGTGCTCGCCGCGGCGCCGGTCAGCGGGGTACCGCCGGCGGCGGAGGGAATCGAGCTGATTCGCCACCTGGTGCTCGATCCGGTGTATCAGCTGAAGTGATGAGTGATGGGTGATGAGTGACGACGGGCGGAAACAGGCATGAATAGGCGCGATTTCCTGAGCGCAGTCGGGGCGGCCACGATTTCGGCATGGATGCCTGGCACCGCATTTGGGCAGCGCCCGGGCGCGAGCTACGACCGCCTGCTGGTGCTGGTGGAGCTGAAGGGCGGCAATGACGGCCTGAATACGGTTGTGCCCTACGCGGATCCGGCGTATGCCCAGCTGCGGCCACGGCTCGCCGTGGCACGTGACCAGGTGCTCCCACTCGATCAGCAGGCTGGACTCCACCCGTCCCTGGAGCCGCTGATGGCGTCGTGGAGGAATCAGGAACTTGCTGTGGTACAGGGCGTGGGCTATCCCGGCCCGAACCTGTCCCATTTCCGCTCGATCGACATCTGGGATACGGCGTCGGGGAGCAACGAATACCTGACCGAGGGCTGGCTTGCCCGCGCGTTTGCGGCCGCGCCCGCCCCGGCGACGTTTGCCGCCGACGCCGTGGTCGTCGGGGGTGCGGAAATGGGACCGCTAAGGGGTGGCGCGCGCGCGATCGCGCTCGCCAATCCGGAGCAGTTCCTGCGGCAGGCCCGCTACGCGGCGCCGGCGGGGCAGGCGCGCAACGCGGCGCTCCAGCACATCCTCCGCGTCGAAGAGAACATCGCGCAAGCCGCGGCACGGCTGAGCGGCAACCGCGCCTTCGCCACCGAGTTCCCGACCCATCCGTTCGGCAACGCCGTGCGCATCGCGTCCCAGCTCGTCGCGGGTGAGGCCGGAATCGCGGCCGTGAAGATTGCGCTCGGCGGCTTCGATACCCATAGCGGCCAGCCGGGACGCCACACGCAGTTGCTCAAGGCGCTCGCGGAGGGGATGGCCGCGCTGAAGAGCGCGCTCGTGGAGCTTGGGCGCTGGGACACGGCCCTGGTCATGACTTATTCCGAGTTCGGGCGCCGGCCACGGGAGAACCTCTCGAACGGGACCGACCATGGCACTGCCGGAGCCCATTTCCTGCTCGGTGGCCGGGTGAAGGGCGGGTTGTATGGCCAGTCGCCCGCGCTCTCGCAACTGGACGGCAACGGCAACTTGCCGTTCGCGGTGGATTTCCGCGACCTCTATGCCACGGTGCTGGGGCGCTGGTGGGGCGTGGACTCCACCCGTGCGTTGAGGGGCCGCTTCTCCCCGCTGGACGTCATCCGCGCCTGAACCGTGTGACTGCCGTGCGATGACGGCGGCATCGCGCCGGACTCCTCGCGTCGGCGCCCTCAAACCGCTAAAATGCGGGTTCGCCGCCCGCTAGCTCGCGGGCGGCCTCAATTTGCCGGTCCGGGACCCCTAACAGGACAACACGGCCATGCTAGCGACGCGCATCCGCCAGAAGGACGGGACCTTCTACTTCGTGAGCTACCCGGCGAAGGACATCCTCGCCCGGGTGCGCTTCATCAGCCGCTTCTACGGCGAGGGCGAGCAGATCGCCGCGCAGGTGATCTCGCAGAGCGACGAGATCGCGCAGTTCATCGCCCGCATCGAGCACAGCGACGCCGCCTTCCAGCGCCAGCTCTCGCGCGCCAAGGTGCGGGCGCTCAAGAACTTCTACGAAATGGCGGTCAACCAGCCGCCGATTCCCGGCACCGTGCTGCTGTTTACCCACGAAAAGCTCGTGTTCCAGCCCCTCGGCTCGGAGCAGACCGTGGGCCACCTGCAGGACCCCACCTCCAAGTTCCTGATCATCGACGGCCAGCACCGCCTGGCGGCCCTGAACTTCTACCTGCGCGAGCGCCCGGGCGAGGGCAACAGCATCAACGTGCCGTGCGTCATCTTCGACGCCCGCACCGAAGACTTTGCCGCCGAGATGTTCGTCATCATCAACTCCACGCCGACCCGCATCAACAAGAGCCACCTCGTGGACCTCTACGAGCGGATCTCGTGGGCTGACCCCGACCGGCGGTTCGCAGCGCGCCTCGTGGACAAGCTCTACCGAGAGGGCGACAGCCCGCTCAAGTACCGCATCAACCGCCTGGGCGGCCGCAGCCAGCAGGAGAAGTGGATCCTGCAGGCGGAGCTCTTCAATGAGCTGCACCGCTGGGTGAGCGGGGAGTGGCGCAAGATCCAGCGCTCCGGGCATGCCATGCGCGAAATCGACCGCTACTACGCCATGGTGCGCGACTTCTTCAAGGCCTGCCAGAAAGTCTGGGGTACCTCCTGGGGGCACCCCAACTACATGGTGACGAAGCCGGTCACGCTCAAGGCGATGATCCGGGTGTGCGCCGACCTCGCCCGGAATGACGCCGACCCCGCCGAGGGGCGCCAGTTGCGGTGGGAGAGGCGGTTGACGCCCTGGACCGATCGGGCGCGCGAATTCCGCGTCGAAGGCTTCTACGAGCGCTTCCCGGCGAAGGGCCAGATCGAGCGCGTTGCGCGCCTGCACCGCGACCTTGCCAAGATGGCCAACATCGAGGTCATGAGCCGCCAGCGCGCTCAGTCTTAACGAAATCCTCACGTTTTCGTGACGCGGTCACGACGCGGCCCTCCGTAGCATCTCGGGCAGGAGGTCGCGATGAAGCTGTCGGTTGTCGTACCGGCCCGGGACGAAGCGCCCAATATCGTTCCGCTGGTCGGCGAGATCAGGCGGGCGCTCGAAGGCCGTTTTGACTACGAGATCATCTGCGTCGACGACGGCAGCGAAGACCGGTTACCCGACGCGCTGCGCGCGGCGCGTGCAGCCGCGGGAGTCCGGTTGCGCGTGCTGCGTCACGAACGCAGCTGCGGGCAGAGCACGGCGGTCTGGAACGGCGTCCAGGCGGCGGGCGGAGAGCTCATCGCCACCCTGGACGGCGACGGTCAGAACGATCCGGCGGACATTCCGCGGCTCGTCACTGCGCTGCTACTGAACGAGCCTGAGGATGTCCGGCTCGTCATCGGGCATCGTACGCGGCGCAACGACAGCGTCGTCCGTCTCCTTTCCTCGCGTATCGCCAACGGCGTTCGCGGCAGCCTGCTCGGGGATCAGACGCCGGATACCGGATGCGGGCTGAAGGTGTTCCGGCGGGAGGTCTTTCTGGCGCTCCCTTATTTCGACCATATGCATCGATTCCTGCCGGCGCTGATCAGGCGCCAGGGCGGCCGCGTCCTGTCCGTGCCCGTGAATCACCGTTCGCGCACCTGCGGGCGCTCCAAGTACGGCATCCACAACCGGTTATGGGCCGGTATCGTCGACCTGCTCGGCGTGGCCTGGCTGCTGCGCCGGGAACGGCGCCCGGCAGCGGTGCTGGAGGAGTTCCCGGAGTGATGGCGCAGCCCGTGCCGCGCCTGGTCGCGCTATGATCAGTGCGGGGCGGACACCGTGCGAATCCTCGTCATCGAAGATCATCGGGACATCGCGTCCGCGATCTACGATTACTTCGAAGCACGCGGACACGTCGTCGATATCGCGCATGACGGCGTCTCGGGCCTGCATTTCGCGGTCGTCAACGACTACGAGGCAATCGTGCTCGATCTCGGTCTGCCCGGCATCGACGGCCTGAACGTCGCCCGCCAGCTCCGCAAGACCGCGCGCAAGGCGACCCCGATCATCATGCTCACGGCGCGCGATACGATCGGGGACAAGCTGGCCGGCTTTGGCAGCGGCGCCGACGATTATCTCGTCAAGCCCTTCGAACTCGCCGAGCTGGAGGCGCGGCTGGACGCAATCCGGCGCCGTACGATACCGGGGGGCGAACGCGAGCGCCTGCGCGTCTCGGATCTCGAGTACGACGTTCCGACCCGCCACGTGGCGCGGGCCGGCAAGCCGATCCGGTTGACGCCGATCGAGCAGCGCCTGCTGCATATCCTGATGCGCAACTCGCACCGCGTCGTCACCCGCGCCGAGCTCGAGCAGGATCTATGGGGCCATACGCCGCCTGACAGCGATGCACTGCGCACGCACATCGCGGGCCTGCGCGCGGCGATCGATAAGCCGTTTGCCACACCCCTGCTCCATACCCTGCATGGCGTTGGCTACAGAATCTGCGATGCGTCCGAAATCTAGCCAGACCCTGCGCGGCCGATTGGTGATCGCCTTCGGGCTGCTGGGGTTTCTGCTCAGCACGGTTTTCGCGGTCGGCGTGCATTTCGCCTTCGAGTCCATCGAGCACGACTTGCTCGTGGACATGCTGGAGCGCGAGCTCGAGAGCGTCCGGCAAGGCGGCACGATCGTGAGCGCGGCGGGCAGCGCGATCCGCATCGAGTATTACGTCAGCGACGCGACGTCCACGCCGGAGGTCTACCGGAACCTCGCGCCGGGGTTCCACGAGATCGGCTCAAACGAGCACGAGCGGCACGTGCTGGTGAAGAACGTCGAAGGCGTGCGTCATATGGTCGTTTTCCAGGACGAGAACATCGAGCGGCGCGAAGAGGCCCTGATGTGGACACTGGTGATCAGCGTGCTGATCGCCACGTATCTTTCGATCTGGCTCGGCTTTGTGATATCGAGGCGCGTTATCAGTCCGGTCACCGCCCTGGCTGGAGAGATCCGCCAGCTGGAGTACGCCGCCGCTCCGGCAGATGCCTTGAGAGCCTACGCGCAGGACGAGGTCGGCGAGCTTGCCGAAGCCTTTCGTGACTATCGCCGGCGCCTGCAGGAGTTCATCGTTCGCGAACAGGCGTTCACCGGCACGGTCAGCCACGAGTTGCGCACGCCCCTGACGGTGATCGGCAGCAATATCGATGTCCTGCTGCAGGACGTTAGCCTCACCTCCGCCGCGCGCGAGCGGTTGCTGCGGATGCGCCGCGCGGTGCGCGCGTCGGCGGATCTGATCGATGCGTTACTCAACATCGCGCGCCGCGAAAACGGTTCCGCAGCCGAATGCGAGCCGCGAACGATTATCGATGCCGCTGCCCGCGATGCCGCGGAGCAGTTTGGCGTGAACGCCGCGGTTGAATTCGCCGCCGATGCACCGGCCATCCTGCGCGCGCCCGCCGCGGTGTTCGCAGCCGTCGTGCGCAACCTGCTGCACAACGCGATCGAACACGGGCGCCAGCCGGTGACGGTGCGCCTCGCGCGCGACCGGCTGACGATCGCGGATGCCGGCAGCGGCCCGACGGCGGCGGAGAAGGAGGGGCGGCTCGGCCTGGATATCGTGCAGCGATTGTGCGAAGGGCAGGGGTGGCGCCTGGACGTTTCGATCGGGGCGAGCGCGACGCAGGCCTGCGTGCAGTTTCCGGGCGGTTAACAATTTCCTAACGCCGGCCTCACGTTCTCTTGCGGGCGGCGGTGGCATGCTGCATGCGTTTCGGTGACGGGATGCACGCATGCAGGAATACGATCTGTTCTGGCTGAGCATCGGCTTCATCGGGCAGGCGCTGTTCTCGATGCGCTTTCTCGTGCAATGGCTGCAGAGCGAGCGCGTCAAGCGCAGCGTGATCCCCGACGCCTTCTGGTACTTCAGCGTCGCGGGCGGCGTGACGCTCCTGGCGTATGCGATCCACCGCGTCGACCCGGTGTTCATCGTTGGCCAGGCGACCGGCCTGTTCATCTATTTTCGCAACCTGCACTTCATCCTGAAGACCCGGTCCCCGACCGCGGTCCCGGACTGACCGCGTGACATTGGCGGGTCTCGTGACTGCCGCGCGGCGGGAGGCGTCGGGGCTGCCGGCGATCGCATGGCTGCTGTTGCTCGCGCTCGTGGTCCTGAGCGCGGGCATCGGACTGCGCGATCCGTGGCCGGCGGATGAGCCGCGTTTCGCGCTCATCGCGCGCGACATGGTCGAGAGCGGGCAATGGTTCTTTCCGCGCGTCGCCGGCGTGCTCTACGCGGACAAGCCGCCGGTATTCTTCTGGCTCATCGCGTCGTTCTACTGGCTGACCGGCTCGCTGCGCGTCGCCTTCCTGCTGCCATCGCTGCTCGCGGCGCTGGGGACGCTGTGGCTGGTCTACGATCTCGGTGCGCGCCTGTGGGGCAGGCGCACCGCGCTCTACGCGGCCGCGCTGCTGTTGGCCACCCTGCAGTTCGCGTTGCAGGCGCGCACGGCGCAGATCGACGCAGTGCTGACGTTCTGGACGACTCTGGGCCTCTACGGCCTGTGCCGCCACCTGCTGCTCGGACCACAGTGGCGCTGGTACCTGGCGGGCTTTGCCGCAGCCGGCGCAGGCGTGATTACCAAGGGGGTCGGCATTCTGCCGTTGCTCGTATTCATCCCGTGGGCGCTTGCGCGGATTCGTGGCTGGAACGCGCTGCCGCGATTTCGCGGAGGCTGGCGCTGGGCGGCCGGTCCCATCGCGATGCTGGCGGTCATCGGAAGCTGGCTCGCGCCGATGGTCGTGCTCGTGCACTTGAGCGGCGATCCCTCGTACGACGCCTATCGCGACGAAATCCTTTTCAGGCAGACGGCCGTGCGCTACGCGGACGCGTGGCATCACATCAAGCCGTTCTGGTACTACGTGGTCGAAGTCATTCCCGTGTTCTGGCTACCCTTGTCGCTGGCGCTACCGTGGCTGATTCCGGCCTGGCGGCGTGACCTGCGCGAAGGGGATGCACGGCTGCTGTTGCTCCTCGGCTGGATTGCGCTCGTCGTGCTGTTCTTCAGCGTGAGTCCCGGCAAGCGCGGCGTGTACCTGCTGCCCGCCGTGCCGGCGCTGGCGCTTGCCGCCGCGCCGCATGCGCGCGCGCTGCTGGCGCGACCCGGTGTGCAACGCGCGGGCTTCGCCGTGCTCGCGCTGTTCGTGGCCGCGCTGGGCCTTGCGCTGCTGTACTTTGCGGCGATCGCGCCGGAGAAAGGTCTTGCGCTGGCCGAGAAGTATGAAGTTGCGCCATGGACGTTTCTCGGCGTTCTGTGCGCCGCAGGAACAGCCTGGCTGGCCGCGGGCCCAAGGCGCGGCATGTACGCAATCGGGGGCTACTTGCTTTCGTTCTGGTTGCTATACGGGCTGTACGCGTACCCGCTGCTCAACCACGCGCGTTCACCGGCGTCCATGATGGCGGAAGTCGGCCGGCGCATCGGACCGGACGCGGCGCTCGGGCTGGTGGCGTGGAAGGAGCAGATCGTGCTGCACGCGGACCGCCGGATCGTGCATTTCGGCTACCGTCAGTACGGCAACGAGGCGGAATGGGACCAGGCGATCCGGTGGCTCGCGTCCGGCCGGAAGCGCTATCTGTTGCTGCCGGACGGCGCGGTGCACGACTGCCTCCTGCGTTCGCGGCTGCTACAGATTGATCACATTCATCGCGCAGACTGGTTTCTGGCAGGTGCCGACAGCGTCAAGCCTGATTGCAGGTAGAAGAAGGGGACGCACACCTTTTTCGAAAGGCGGGGCGGGGAATAGTGGGTCGTGTACGGGTCGCGAAAAAGGTGTGCGTCCCCATTTTCTATTTCGCGGCGGTGACCATGATCTCGACCCGCGTATCGGGCGTGGCGAGCCGCGCTTCCACGCACGCACGCACCGGCTTCGCGTCGGGATCCACCCACGCCTTCCACGCCGCGTCCATCTGATCCTTCTCGCGAATATCGGGTAACCACACCTGCGCCCACAGCAGCTTCGACTTGTCGCTTCCGGCGGCGGCGAGCGCGGCGTCGATCTTCCGCAGCACTTCCTCGGTCTGGGCCTTGCAAGAGGCGCTCTTGTTGTCGGCGGTCGTGCCGGCAACGTAGACCAGCCCGCCGTGCTCGACGGCGCGGCACAGTACGGGTCCGGGGTTGTGGCGCTTGATGCTCATGGGGGTTCTCCTTGGTAAAGTGTCAGTCCATCCCTCGGTAAATCGCACATTGGCCGTTTACCGCTGCCCATTTCCCCTCTCTGCTCGGGAGAGGGGGAAGGGGTGAGGGGTCGATAACCATACAGGAGAAACGTGCCATGCCCAAGGTACTGGTCATCCACGGCGCCGGGATGAACATGCGAGGGAAATCGCAGATCGACGTCTTCGGCCCCATGACGCTGCCGGAGTACGACCAGCACATCCGCCGCTACGCGTCCGAGCTGGGCGTCGAGGTCGAGATTTTCCACTCGAACATCGAGGGCGAGGTCATCAACAAGCTCTACGCGGCGCATGACGGCGGAGTGGACGCCGCGATCATCAATCCGGCGGGCTACACGACCGGACATCCCGCGCTGGCCGCGGCCATCGGCCAGGTCCGGTTCCCGGTATTCGAGCTGCACATCTCCAATCCGGCGCGGCGCGGCAGGGTGTCGGAGATCGCGCCGGCCTGCCGCGGCGTGCTGACCGGCTTCGGCATCTTCGGGTATTACCTGGCCCTGCGCGGCGTCCGGGAGGTGAAGTGACGCAGAAGAAGCTGCCGCTCGCGGGCCTGCGGGTCGCGGAGTTCTGCCACGTCGTGATGGGGCCGACATGCGGCCTCGTGCTCGCCGATCTCGGCGCGGAGGTGATCAAGATCGAGCCGCCCGAGGGCGACCACACGCGCAAGCTCGTCGCCTCCGGCGCCGGCTTCTTCCCGACTTACAACCGCAACAAGAAGAGCTTCGCGGTGGATTTGCGGGCGCCGGAGGGCCGCGAGGCGGTGCTGAAGCTCGTTGCCAGCGCCGATGTCCTCACCGAAAACTTCCGGACCGGTGCGATGGATAAGCTCGGCTTCGGTTACGAGGCGCTCAAGAAGATCAGGCCGGAGCTCATCTACTGCTCGATGAAGGGCTTCCTCGCCGGACCCTATCAGCACCGCACCGGACTCGACGAGGTGGTGCAGATGATGGGCGGTCTCGCCTACATGACCGGTGGCCGCCATGGCCCGTTGCGAGCGGGGGCCTCGGTCAACGACGTGATGGGTGGCATGTTCGGGGCGATCGCGATCCTCGCCGCCCTGCACCAGCGGACGGACACGGGCAAGGGCCAGTACGTCCAGAGCGCGCTGTTCGAGAACAACGCATTCCTGGTCGCGCAGCACATGATGGAGGGCCTGGCGAGCGGCAAGCCAGTGCCGCCCATGCCCGACCGCATCCGCGCCTGGGCCATCTACGACAACTTCCGGACCCGAGACGGCGAGCTGGTGTTTGTGGGCGTGGTGACGGATACCCAGTGGAAGATCTTCTGCGACTCCTTCGGACTGGCGACCCTGCTGGCCGATCCCGCGCTTGCCACCAATCCCCAGCGCGTCGAGGCGCGCCCACGCATTCTTCCCATCGTCACCGAAATTTTCGTGAAGATGACCAAGCAGGAGCTGATGGACCGGTGCGAAGCCTTGGGGCTGCCGTTTGCGCCGATCGCGAAGCCGGACGACCTGTTCGACGACCCGCACCTCAATGCATCAGGGGGTCTGACGCCACTCACGCTGCCCGATGGGAGAAAGACCAAGGTGCCGAACCTGCCGATCGAGATGGACGGCATGCGTTTCGGCACGCGGCTCGACTTGCCCAGGGTAGGGGAGCATACCCGGGATGTGCTGGCACGCCTGGGCTATCGCCCGGATGAGGTCGCCGCGCTCATTTCCCGGCGCATCGTCCACGCCGCGTAAAGATGGGGACGCACACCTTTTTCTAGGCGGACACGTAGAAAAAGGTGTGCGTCCCAATTTTCTAAGTGTGCGTCCCCTAGAAAGTGCCGAACCAGAAAAATCGCCCGACGAAGACCGCGCCCGCCAGCATCAAGGCGTAAATGATTAGGTCCGGCAGCTTGCTGGCGCGGCCGTGCGTGATGCGCGCCTCGTTCCACATTTTGCCGAGGAAGACCGCGGCCACGATGACGGGCAGCGCGATGAGCGGGTACTGGACGCTCACGTCCCAGAGATTGCCGGCCATCGTTTCGACCCAGCCGCCGTCCCGGAACAGGTGGTAGGAAAACCCACCGATGCCGAACAGCACGAGGATGATGACGGCGAAGGATTCGGCGTACTCGAGGTATTGTTTCACGCGGCGTATTGTATCAGCGGGTCGGGCGCTACAGGCTGTCGCAGACAGCCTCGGTCACGATCCCGGTGGTCGCCTCGCCGCCGAGATCGGGGGTGTGGATGCGCTTCGCGGTCACGGTTTCGACCGCGCGCAACAGGCGCCGCGCGGCGTCCCGCTCGCCCAGGTGCTCGAGCATCATGGACGCGGTCCAGAAGGTGGCGACGGGATTGGCAATGCCCTTGCCCGCGATGTCGAAAGCGGAGCCGTGGATCGGCTCGAACATCGAGGGGAATTTGCGCTCCGGGTTGAGGTTGGCGGTCGGCGCGATGCCGAGGCTGCCGGAAAGCGCCGCGGCGAGGTCGGACAGGATGTCGGCGTGGAGATTCGTGGCGACGATGGTGTCAAGCGTTTGCGGCTTCCCCACCATCAGGGTCGTCATCGCGTCCACCAGCACGCGCTGCGTTGCGACATCGGGATAGCCACGCGCAACCTCATAGAAGATTTCGTCCCACATGACCATGCCGTGGCGCTGGGCGTTCGACTTGGTGACGAGCGTCAGGTGCTTGCGCGGACGGGTGCGCGCGAGCTCGAAGGCAAAGCGGTGGATGCGCGTGACCCCGGCACGGGTGAACACCGAAGTCTCGGTCGCCACC
>Ga0208185_1000635_pt1 | contig 13534 bp, 16 predicted proteins | sample EasRivMeERMLT700_FD_187532 | JGI IMG/M metagenome (GOLD analysis project Ga0208185, IMG submission 187532) | Soil microbial communities from meander-bound floodplain in the East River, Colorado, USA - East River MetaG ERMLT700 (SPAdes) (version 2) | ecosystem: Environmental > Terrestrial > Soil... | reverse complement strand
TCCACTCGCTATGGCGCCTGCCCGCGGCGCAGCGCATCGCGCAGGCGCTCGCCGAGTTCGACACCTTCTGGCACGAGGATCCGATCCGCATGGACAGCCTCGGGCTGCTCAAGCAGTACGCGCCCTACTCGAAGGCGCCGATCTGCGCATCCGAAACTCTCGCCGGGCGCTGGAGCTTCAGGGACCTGCTCGAGACCGGCGTCGCGGGGATCGTGATGTTCGACCTCGCCTGGTGCGGGGGCATCAGCGAGGCACGCCGCATCGCCGCGCTCGCCGACGCCTGGCAGCTGCCGGTCGCGCCGCACGACTGCACCGGGCCGCTCGTGTATGCCGCGTCGGTGCACTTCTCGATCTGGGCGCCGAACGCGCTCATCCAGGAATCGGTGCGCGCCTTCTACACCGGCTGGTACAACGAGCTGGTGACGCACGTGCCGCAACCCGTGCGCGGCTTTTTCGACAAGCCGCCTGGCCCGGGCATCGGCACGGAGCTGCTGCCAGACGTGTGGAAGCGCAAAGACGCTTCGGTGCGGCTCAGTCCAGCCTGACGACGATGCCCTGCAGCTCCTTCGACGGCGCCCGATAGCGCTCGAAGACCAGCGGATCGTGCCCGGGAATGATGTGCCCCGGCGATTCGGCGAGGCCCTGTAGCTTGCGGTAGCCCTCGACCATGTCGGCGAGCGACCAGACGATCGGGAACGGCCGCGTCTGCTCCATGTTGGCGTAGAAGTGGCTCGCATCGGAAGCGAGCACCACCCAGCCGCGGCGCGTGGCCACGCGCACCGCCTGCATGCCCATCGTATGGCCGCCGATCAGGTGCAGCGATACGCCGGGCGCGATCTCCGCGTCGCCCTCGTGAAAGCGCACGCGGTTCTCGTACACCCGCCGCACCATGCCGACCACATCCTCGACTTCGTAGGCGCCGCGAAAACACTCGTGCCCCATGTAGCGCCCGGTGGCGTAGCGCATCTCGAGATCCTGCAAGTGCAGCGTCGCCGCGGGAAAGAGATCGAAGTTTCCGACGTGGTCGTAGTGCAGATGCGTGATGACCACATCCTTCACCGTGGAAGCTTCGCATTGAAGAAGGCGTAGCGCCGCCGTAGGGCACCGAATGTGATCGCGCCCGCGCTTCTTCGCCATCGCTTCGGAGAACCCGGTGTCCACCACGATCTCGCGCCCCTCGCCGCGGATCAACCAGACGAAATAGTCGAGCGGCATCGGCCCGTCATGAGGATCGCCGCCGATGAAATTCTCCGACGCACGCCGCGCGTGGTGCGCGTACTTGAGCGCGTAGACCTCGTAGGTCACTTGACGGTGATGCGTCCGAACTTGCGCTTTCCGACCTGCGCGACGACGGTGCGCCCAGCCGGCACCTTGAGCCCCTTGTCCGAAACGCGCTCGCCGTCGAGCTTCACGCCGCCCTGCTCGATCATGCGCTGCGCCTCCGACGTGCTCGGCGTGAGGTTCGCCTGTTTGAGGAGCTGCGCAATCAGGATGCCGCCTTCCGGTGCCTTGACCGTGACCTCGGGCATGTCGGCAGGCATCTCGCCTTCGCGGAAGCGGCTGGCGAAATCCGCCTCGGCGCGCTCGGCGGCGGCCGCGCTGTGGAAGCGCGCCACGATCTCCTTGGCGAAGCGCACCTTCACGTCGCGCGGATGCTCACTTTTCCAGGCGTTGATTTTTTCTGGAGGCTCAAAAGACAGCAGATCGATGTACCGCCACATCAGGTCATCGGAAATCGACATCAGCTTGCCGAAGATCTCCTGCGGCGGCTCGGCGATGCCGACGTAGTTAGCGAGCGATTTCGACATCTTTTCCTTGCCGTCGAGCCCTTCGAGCAGCGGCATGGTGAGGATGCACTGCGGCTCCTGGCCGAAGCTCCTTTGCAGCTCGCGGCCGACCAGCAGGTTGAACTTCTGGTCGGTGCCGCCCAGCTCCACATCCGCTTTCATCGCCACCGAGTCGTAGCCCTGCATCAGCGGGTAGAGCAGCTCGTGCAGCGCGATCGGCCTTTCCTCCGCGAATCTCTTGGAAAAGTCGTCGCGCTCGAGGAGCTGCGACACGGTGTAGTTCGCCGCCAGGCGGATGATGCCCTCGGCGCCGAGCTTGTCCGACCACTCGGAGTTGTAGAGGACCTGGGTTTTCTCGGGGTCGAGGATCTTGAACACCTGGTCCTGATAACTTTTTGCATTCTTCTTGATCTCTTCCCGGGTGAGCGGCGGGCGCGTCTGGTTCTTGCCGGTCGGGTCGCCGATCATCCCGGTGAAGTCGCCGATCAGGAACTGCACCTGGTGGCCCAACTGCTGGAAATCGCGCAACTTGTTGATTACGACGGTGTGGCCGAGGTGCAGGTCGGGCGCGGTCGGATCCAGGCCGAGCTTGATCCTGAGGGGTCTCTTCTGGGAAAGCTTCTTCGCGAGCTCCCCCTCGCTGATCAGCTCGTCGGAGCCCCGACGGATGGTCTGAATGGCCTGCCCGATGGTGGACATAGTCGATTTCGCTGCGGCGGGTTGTTTGCTAGACTCCGCAGGCTTCTGAAATTCAAGGGATTCTAGCTGATTCATGGGAATTTACGGCCGCCTTAGCCGGGTCGTCGTGGTCGTGCTGCTAGCCGCTTCGGCGGTGGTGGCGTTCGCGACCATCGGGCCGTCGGCGGAGCGCAGCGTCGAGCCGCCGAAGCGGCCGATCATCGAGGCGCTTCCGATTCGCCTGGACGCGGCGCCGGCACCGAAATCCTATTTCCGTGAAGAGCTCTACCAGCGCGGCGATACGCTCGCCGCTTTGATCGAGCGCCTCGGCATCGAAGCGCCGCACGCAGCGCGCCTTGCGAAGCTGCGCGTGCTCCAGCAGCTGCGTCCCGGCACGCACGTCAGCGCCGAGGTGAGCGCCGATGGCGAGCCGCTCGGGCTGAGCTTCCTCTCCGGGCGCGACACGCTCGTCAAGATCGCGGCCGAAGCGAACGGGCAGTGGCGTGTCACCGACGATCGCGCCCAGCTGTACACGCGCATCGCCATGAAGTCGGGCGTCGTGCAGAGCTCTCTCTTTGCCGCTGCCGACGATGCCGGCATTCCCGACAGCATCGCCATGCAGCTCGGCGACATATTCGGCGGCGACATCGACTTCCACCGCGACCTGCGCAAGGGCGACCAGTTCGCGGTCGTCTACGAGCTCCACTATCTCGGCGGGCGCCCGGTGCGCGCCGGCCGCCTGCTCACCGCGGAGTTCACCAACAACCGCAAGACCTTCCGCGCGGTGCACTTCGCGAACGGCTACTACACGCCCGAGGGCAAGAATCTGCGCAAGGCCTTCATGCGCTCGCCGCTGGAGTTCTCGCGCGTCTCCTCGGGCTTCGGCATGCGCCGCCATCCCATCGCGCAGGCCTGGATGAAGCACCAGGGCATCGACTACGCGGCGCCGACCGGCACGCGCGTGCGCGCAGTGGGCGACGGCATCGTCGAGCACGCCGGCATGAAAGGCGGCTACGGCAACGTCGTCATCCTGCGCCATCACGGCCAGTACACAACGGTGTATGCGCACCTGAGCCGCGTCACGGTCCGCCGCGGACAGCGCGTGGCGCAGAACGACACCATCGGCGCCGTCGGCCAGACCGGCTGGGCCACCGGCCCGCACCTGCACTACGAGTTCCGCATCGCCGGCCAGCCGCGCAATCCCTTCTCGATCGCCATGCCGGCCGCGCTGCCGGTAGCCCAGCAGGATCTCCCCGCCTTCCGCACCCACGCCGAGCCGCTGATCGCGCGGCTCGACCTCATCGCCAACCGCGCGCTAGCCTCGCTCGACTGAGCGGCGGCCGAGCATGTTCACCATGAGGTAAGGCAGGTATTTACGCTTGCCTTGCGGCGTGTCGACGAACGCAGCCATGCGATTGTCGACCTCGCGGAAGTCACGCAGATCGAGGGGGATGAGCTCGCCGGCCATGCTGGTGGAATAGGCGGCCTGCTGCCACTCGAGCCCGGGAAACAGCGACTGCACAGCGCGCGGCGAGAACCTGAAGTAGTCGTCGGGATACGCGTGGTAGCGCCAGACCCAAGGCACTGACAGGTAGAGCATCCCGCCGGGCCGCAGCAGGCGGATGATGTTCTCGGCCATGACCCATGGCCTCGGCGTGTGCTCGAGCACCGAGCAGCAGATGGCGAGCGCAAATCTGCCCTCGCCCAGTCCGCCCAGTCCTTCGGTCAGATCGACAACGACGTCGACGCCCTTCCCCGCTTCCAGGTCCGCGCCAACATACTCCGCGCCGCGGTAAAGGTCGCGGAAGCTGGCGGTGCTGCCGTAATCCTTCGAGCCGATCTCGATCACCGGCCCGTCGACCCGCGACAGGTGGCGCTCGAGGAACAGCCGCTGGTTCGCGTCTCCCATGCGCTAAAACAAAAAAGGGGCCGAAGCCCCTTTTCCCTTGTGTGATTCAGCTCGTCAGGTCGAGAACGAAGAGCCGCAGCCGCAGGTGCTCTTCGCGCCGGGGTTCTTGATCACGAACTGCGCGCCCTCGAGGCCTTCCTGGTAGTCGATCTCGGAGCCCACCAGGTACTGGTAGCTCATCGGGTCGATCAGCAGCGTGACGCCGTTTTTCTCCATCGCGGCGTCGTCCTCGTTCTTCACCTCGTCGAAGGTGAAGCCGTACTGGAAGCCCGAGCAGCCGCCGCCGGTGACGAACACGCGGAGCTTGAGCTCCGGGTTGCCTTCCTCGGTGATCAGCTCCTTGACCTTGTTGGCGGCGCTATCGGTGAAGATCAGCGGCGCCGGCATCTCGGTAACTGCGTTCATTTCCCTATCCTCTCGTTTATCCGCCGGAGGCGAGCTTGAGCTCGACGCCCTTCACCTCGGCGGCGTGATGCACTAGGCGGCCCTCGACGACCGCGCCCTGCTGGATCTCGATGCTCTTGTAATACACATCTCCTTTGACCCTCGAGCCGGGCTGTAGTTCGAGCGTCTCGGTCGCGTGCACCGGCCCGTGGATGGTGCCGTTCACCACGATGTGCGCGGCCTGCACTTCGCCGTCGATGCGCGCGTCCGACGAAACTACCAGCGTGCCCGGCTGGTCGGGGAGCGCGGCGACGTTGCCGCGGACCATGCCGTCCACGCGCAGCCCGCCGCTGAAAATCACGTTGCCCTCGATGCGCGTCGTGGCGCCGATCAGGCTGTCGATCCGGTTCTGCGGTTTGCTCGTCTTGTTGAACACGCCTATCTCCCTCTCCCCTCGCTACAAAGTCACCGAATGCGTCGCGCGTGGCTGGTTGGAGCCGGTCTCGTAGACCCGGACCTGCACGCTTTCGACCTTCGCCTTCGGGTTGACCCGGAACGTCCCTTCGACCCGTCGGAAGTATTTGAAAGTCAACCGGAATGCCGCGCCTGCGGCATCCCCGGTCTCCGGGAAGGACATCATAGCACTCTGCCCCCCCTCCTGCAGGCTGACCACCAGCTCGAGCCGGCCGTTGAAGTCGCGGCCGCGCCGGTCGGTGGGCGTCAGCAGCAGCAGCCGGTAGCGGTATTCGCCCGGCAGCACGTCCGGCTCTACCTTGAACCGGTAGATGGACAGGGTCTGAGTGTGACGTTCTTCCGATGTGAGCATTTGCTCGACCATCGCGAGCTCTTCGCGCACGCGCGCGAGCTCCTGCTCGAGGCCGCGCACCTGCTGGGCGAGCTTCTGCTGCGCGGTGCGCTCGATCGAGACCCGGCTGTCGGCGGCATTCGCGATCGCGCGCAGCCGCGCGAGCTCGGTACGCGCGCCGGCCAGCTCGCCCTGCACCCGCTGCAGCTCCTGGACGACCTCGCTGCGATCGAAGCCGGCGAAGCGCCTGCCCGCGTCGTAGATCCAGGAGGCGGCGGCGGCGGCGACGCCGAGCAGGATGGCGATGCCGGCCCAGCGCCAGTACCACGGGATCTGGGTCTGGACCTCGACGCGCGGGGCCGCAATGCCGAAGCGCTGACGGATGAGTTTCCAGCGTCCCGAGGGCATCTAAGGAACCACCGCCACTTGATCGAGTCCGGTCGTTTCCGGCAGCCCGAACATCAGATTCATGTTCTGCACCGCCTGGCCCGAAGCGCCCTTTACCAGGTTGTCGATCACCGACAGCACCACCAGCGTGTCGGAGCGCTTCCTGCCCTCCGGCGGGCGATGCACCGCGAGGCGGCAGGTGTTCGCCGCGCGCACCGAGCGCGTGTCCGGATGGCTGCCCTGCGGCATGACGTCGACGAAGGGCTCGCCGGCGTAGCGCTTCTCGAACAGCTGCTGGAAATCGGCCTCCTTCGTGACGCGCGCGTACAGCGTGGCGTGGATGCCGCGGATGAGCGGCGTGAGGTGCGGCGTGAACACCAGGCCGACGTCGCGCTTCGCCGCCTGCGCGAGGCCCTGGCGGATCTCCGGCCAGTGGCGGTGTCCCATGACGTGATACGCGGCGAAGTTGTCCGAGGCTTCCGAGAACGAAAGCGACAGCTCGGCCTTGCGGCCGGCGCCGCTCACGCCCGACTTCGCGTCTGCGATCAGATGGTCGGTGTCGACCACGCCCGCCTCGACGAGCGGCAGGAAGCCGAGCTGCACCGAGGTCGGATAGCAGCCCGGGTTCGCCACCAGCCTCGCGCGTCGCACGTGTTCTCGGTTTACTTCCGGAAGTCCATAAACGGCTTCGCGAACCAGCTCCGGCGCGGCGTGCTTGGCCTTGTACCAGCGCTCCCACTCGGCGACATCCTTGATGCGGAAGTCTGCCGAGAGATCGACGATGCGCGCGCCGCCCTCCAGCACCGCGCGCGCCTCGCCCATGGCGACGCCGTTCGGCGTGGCGAAGAACACCACGTCGCAGCCGGCGAGAGCGTGCGCGCCCGGCTCGCTGAAGGCGAGCTCGACGCGCCGGCGCAGGCTCGGGAACATGCGCGCCACCGGCGTGCCGGCTTCCTTGCGCGAAGTAATAGCCTTTAGCTCGGCCTGCGGGTGCTGGACGAGCAGACGCAGGAGCTCGACCCCCGTATACCCCGTCCCGCCGACGATGCCCGCCTTGATCATTCGTCACCCCAAAAAACAAAAGCCGCCCGGAGGCGGCTTTCGGTTCGCAGAATCCCTGTGTTCAGCGTTTCGAGTACTGCTTGCGCCGCCTTGCTTTGTGCAGGCCGACCTTCTTTCGCTCGACCTCTCGCGCATCGCGCGTCACCAGCCCGGCGGCGCTCAACGTCGGCTTCAGGGCCGCATCATACTCGATCAGCGCGCGCGTGATGCCGTGCCGCACCGCGCCCGCCTGGCCGCTCTCGCCGCCGCCGTACACGTTCACCAGGATATCGAAGGCCGCCAGGTTCTTGGTGAGCTCGAGCGGCTGGCGCACCACCATGCGTCCGGTCTCGCGGCCGAAGAACTGGTCGACGGGCTTGCCGTTCACGTGGAACTCGCCCTTGCCGGGCTTGAGGAACACACGGGCCACCGCGCTCTTGCGCCGCCCCGTGCCGTAGTAGTAATCGCCGACCATCGATCAGATCTCCAATGCCTATATGTTCAATGCTTTCGGCTGTTGCGCGGAATGCGGATGCGTCGCCCCGCCATACACCTTGAGCTTCTTGATCATCGCGTAGCCGAGCGGGCCCTTGGGCAGCATGCCCTTGACCGCGAGCTGCAGCACGCGCTCGGGCTTCTTCGCGTGCAGCTTGGCGAAGTTCGTCTGGTGCAGCTGCCCCGGCTGCCCGCTGTGCCGGTAGTAGATCTTGCGCTCGGACTTGCGGCCGGTCACGCGGAGCTTCGCGGCGTTCACCACCACGATGTAGTCGCCCGTATCGACGTGCGGGGTGTATTGCGGCTTGTGCTTGCCGCGCAGGCGCACGGCAATTTGCGACGCAAGACGGCCGAGGACCTTGTCCTGGGCGTCGACCACGTACCAGCCGTGCTCGACCTGGCCCGCTTTCGCGGTATAAGTTGTCATGAGGGTTGCCACTCGGGTTGCCATTCGGGCTGCCATGCCCGGAATCGAGAAAAGCCGCGGATTTTACTAGAATTCCAGACCCTATGGAATGCAAAGTGCGCTGGAGCGGCGAGGGCATGAGCTTCGTCGCCGAGACCGGCAGCAACCACCTGGTGACCATGGACGGCGCGCCCGAGGGTGGCGGCCGCAATCTCGCGCCGCGGCCGATGGAAATGGTGCTGCTCGGCACGGGCGGCTGCACCGCCTACGACGTCGTGGTGATCCTGAAGAAGAGCGGCCAGGACGTGACCGGCTGCGAGGTCAAGCTGACCGCGGAGCGCGCCACCACCGACCCCAAGGTGTTCACCAAGATCCACATGCACTGGACCGTGCGCGGCCGCGGGCTCAAGCGCAACATCGTCGAAAACGCGGTGAAGCTGACGCACGAGAAGTACTGCTCGGCCACCGCGATGCTCATCAAGACCGCTGAAATCACCCGGGATTTCGAGGTGGTCGAAGCCTAGTGCGACAATGCGCCGCATGAAGCAAGTATTGGTGCTGGTGGTCATGTGGGCATTTGCCGGCACTGCGGCGGCCCAGCTGCGCACCATCCCCAAGGAGGCGCAGCTCGGCGAGATCCGCCACCTCGCGTCGATGGTGGTCGAGATCGACGGAAAACCGCAGCAGCTCTCCCCGGGCGCGCAGATCCGCGACCCGGACAACCGGCTCGTGGTGCCGGGCGCGCTCGCCGAGAAATCGCAGGCGCGGTATGTCCTCGACGCGACCGGCATGGTGCACCGGGTCTGGATCCTTTCGCCGCGCGAAAAGGCCGCGCTGCCTCCGTCCCCATATCCGAAATGAAATGCGCGAAATGAAAAAGCTCTTCCTGCGCACCTTCGGCTGCCAGATGAACGAGTACGACTCGGACAGGATCGCGGACGTGCTGCGCGAGGCCGAGGGGCTCGAGCTCACGCCGGACCCGGCGGATGCCGATGTGATCGTCTTCAACACCTGCTCGGTGCGCGAGAAGGCGCAGGAGAAGGTCTTCGCCGATCTCGGCCGCGTCAAGCACCTGAAGCGCTCCCGGCCGGCGCTGATGATCGCCGTCGGCGGCTGCGTCGCGAGCCAGGAGGGGCCGGCAATCGTCGAGCGTGCACCGTACGTCGACGTGGTGTTCGGGCCGCAGACGCTCCACCGCCTGCCGCAGCTCCTCGAGCGCCGCCGCGCCACCGGCCGGCCGCAGGTGGATGTGAGCTTTCCCGAGATCGAGAAGTTCGACCACCTGCCGCCGGCCCGCAAAAGGGGAGAGAACGCCACAGGCGCCTCTGCTTTTGTCTCGATCATGGAAGGCTGCAGCAAGTACTGCAGCTTCTGCGTCGTGCCGTACACGCGCGGCGAGGAGGTGTCGCGGCCATTCGAGGACGTGGTGGCGGAGATCGCCGGCCTCGCCCACCAGGGCGTCAAGGAAGTCACGCTGCTCGGCCAGAACGTCAACGCGTGGCGCGGCGAGATCGCCGGCGAACGGGCGGATTTTGCCGAGCTCCTGCGATACGTTTGTGAAGTGGTCGAGCGGGTGCGCTACACCACCTCTCATCCCCGGGAATTCACGCAGCGGCTGATCGACGCGCACGCCGAGCTCGACCGGCTTGCGCCGCACGTGCACCTGCCGGTGCAGTCGGGCTCCGACCGCGTCCTCGCCGCGATGAAGCGAGGCTATACCGCGCTCGAATACCGCTCGATCGTGCGCCGGCTGCGCCAGGCGCGGCCGGACATCAGCCTGTCCTCCGATTTCATCGTCGGCTTCCCCGGCGAGACCGAGGCCGACTTCGCCGCCACCCTCAGGCTCGCGCGCGAGGCGGACTTTGACGCTTCGTTTTCGTTCATCTACAGCCCGCGCCCCGGAACACCGGCAGCCGATCTACCGGATGAAGTAACAAAAGAACAAAAACTGGAGCGGTTGCAGCGCCTGCAGGCGCAGCTCGAAACGCAGGCCCAGGCCGTAGCCGAACGGATGGTCGGGAGCACGCAGCGCGTGCTGGTGGAAGGCCCATCGAAAAGGAATCCCGCCGAGTTGGCAGGTCGCACCGGAAACAACCGCGTAGTTAACTTTCCGATGAACTTTCCGGCGGATGCCGCGCTCCATCATTCATTCGTGAGCCTGCGCATCACTGCCGCCTTGTCCCACTCGCTTCGAGGTGAGCTAGTCTGAATCGGGCCAAGCCGGTCGAAGTCAAGCTGGATCCGGTCGACAACCAGCGCCTCGCGCGCCTGTGCGGCGCGCTCGACGAGAACCTGCGCCAGATCGAGTCGGCGCTCGACGTGACGATCGCGCGCCGCGGCGCGAAGTTCACCGTGCGCGGCGCCCAGGCCGAGCGCGCCGCGCACGCCCTCGAGCACTTCTACGACCGCGCCTCGGGCGACCTGACGGTCGATGACGTGCAATTGGGGCTGACGGAAATACTGCAAGACAACAAGCCGGCGGGCGAAGGGCCGCAGCTCATGACGCGGCGCGCCGACCTGCACGGCCGCACGCCGCACCAGGTGGAGTACATCGAGAGAATCCTGGCGCACGATCTCACCCTCGGCATCGGCCCCGCGGGCACCGGCAAGACCTATCTCGCCGTGGCCTGCGCGGTGGACGCGCTCGAGCGCGACAAGGTGAAGCGCATCGTGCTGGTGCGGCCGGCGGTCGAGGCCGGCGAGCGCCTCGGCTTCCTGCCCGGCGACCTCGCCCAGAAGGTCGACCCGTACCTGCGGCCGCTGTACGACGCGCTGTTCGACCTGATGGGGTTCGAGAAGACCGGCAAGCTGCTCGAGCGCGGAACCATCGAATTGGCTCCTCTTGCCTATATGCGCGGCCGCACGCTCAACCATTCGTTCATCATTCTCGACGAAGCGCAGAACACCACGCCCGAGCAGATGAAGATGTTCCTCACGCGCATCGGGTTCGGCGCCAAGGCGGTGGTGAACGGCGACGTCACGCAGATCGACCTCGGGCGCGGCCAGAAGAGTGGCTTGATCGAGGCGCGCCGCATCCTCGCCGGCGTGCGCGGCATCGCCTTCACGCAGTTCGGCGCGCAGGACGTGGTGCGTCACCCGCTGGTCGCACGCATCATCGATGCCTACGACAGCCAGTCGCAGGAAGAATAAGGTTTCAGTCCAGTATGCAGTGCCGCGACGCGGGCTGCCCGGCCCTTCGATGCTGCGGAAATGGGCGCGCGCGGCTGCCCGGGGCGAAATCACTCTGAGGATCGTCGGTGAGCGCGAGGGCCGCGAGCTCAACCGCACTTACAGAAAGCGGGACCGTGCGACCAACGTTCTGACTTTTCATACCGGAGACATCGTGCTGTGCCACGCGGTGATCCGGCGCGAGGCGCGCGCGCAGGGAAAAAGCATCGCCGCGCATTACGCGCATCTCGTGGTGCACGGATGCCTCCACCTGCGCGGCTACGATCATGAAAAGAAACGGGATGCGGCGTGCATGGAGGCGCGCGAGATCCGCATCCTGCGGCGCGCCGGAATCCGCAACCCCTACGCGGTAGAATGAACGTGCCAGGCATGAACGATCCGTCCCGACCAAGCCTGCTCGAGCGCCTGTCGTCGCTCCTCATGCGCGAGCCCGGTGACCGGGCCGAGCTCACGCAGCTCCTGAGAGCGGCATACTCCCGCAACCTGCTCGACGCCGATGCGCTCTCGATCATCGAGGGCGCGCTCACCGTGTCGGAGATGGCGGTGCGCGACATCATGATCCCGCGCGCGCAGGTGGACTTCATCGACATCAACGAGCCGGTCGAGGCCTTCGTCAAACAGGTGATCGCCACCGCGCACTCGCGCTTCCCGGTGATCGACCAGAACCGCGACGACGTGGTCGGCGTGCTGCTGGCGAAGGATCTTCTGCGTCATTACGCCGGCGAAGAGGAATTCAACGTGCGCGAGATGCTGCGCCCGGCGGTGTTCGTCCCCGAGGCCAAGCGGCTGAACGTCCTGCTGCGCGAGTTCCGCGCCAGCCGCAACCACATGGCGATCGTGATCGACGAGTACGGCGGGGTCGCGGGCCTGGTCACCATCGAGGATGTGCTCGAGCAGATCGTCGGCGACATCGAGGATGAGTACGACTTCGACGAGGCTTCCGACAACATCCTGCCCGAGCCCGGCGGCCGCTACCGCGTCAAGGCCCTGACCCAGATCGCCGACTTCAACAGCGCGTTCGGCACCAAGTTCCCCGACGAGGCCGCCGACACGATCGGCGGCTTTCTCATCAAGCACCTCGGCCGCCTGCCGAAGCGCGGCGAGTCGGTGCAGATCGAGGGCCTGCGCTTCCAGGTGCTCCGGGCAGACAGCCGCCGGGTCTACACGCTTCTGGTCGACAAAGCCAAGACGTGATCGCGTTTCTCGGCGGGGCTGCGACGGTGTTCGCGTTCGCCCCGTTCGAGCTGCACCCGCTCGCTTTTTTCACGCTTGCGCTGCTCGTGCACCTGTGGATGTCCGCGCCGCCGCGGCGCTGCGCGTGGCTCGGCTTCTGGTTCGGGCTGGGCCTGTTCGGCGCCGGCGTGTCCTGGGTTTACGTGAGCCTGCACCAGTTCGGCGGCATGCCCGCGCCGCTCGCCGGCTTCGCCACGGCTGCGTTCTGCGCCTTCCTCGCGCTCTTTCCCGCGGCCGCGGGCTGGCTGCAGGCGCGCGTGCCGGCGCCGGAGGCCGCGCGCGCCGGCCTGCTCATTCCTGCCTCGTGGGTGCTGTTCGAGTGGCTGCTGGTCTGGATCTTCACCGGCTTCCCGTGGCTCGCGGTGGGCTACACCGCGGCCGGATGGCCGCTCCAGGGCTACGCGCCGCTCGGCGGCGTGTACGCGCTTTCGTTCCTCACCGTGTCCGTGGCCGGAATGCTGTGGCTGCTCGTGCGGCGCAGACCCGCATTCCTTTTCCCCCTCTTGCTCGTGCTAGGAGTTGGCGAAGCCTTGCGGCACGTGCGGTGGAGCTCGCCGGCGGGCGAGCCGGTCAGCGTCGCGCTGCTGCAGGGAAACATCGAGCAGGAGATGAAGTTCCGCCCCGAGCGCTATCCGCGCATCCAGGAGAGGTACGCGCGCCTCGCTGAAGGCACCGGCGCACCGCTGATCGTGTTCCCCGAGACCGCGCTGCCGAAGTTCCTCCATCAGATCGACCGGGAATACCTCGCGCGCCTGGAAGCCGCGGCGAAGCGCAACGGCGGCGATCTCCTTCTCGGCATTCCCTCGCTCGGCAAGCGCGACACGTACTACAACAGCGTCCTTACGCTCGGCGCGTCGCCACGGCAGGCGTATGACAAGGTCCATCTCGTCCCGTTCGGCGAATTCATCCCCCGCGGTTTCGGCTGGGTCCTGCGCTGGCTCGACATTCCGCTCTCCGACTTCAGCCGCGGCGCGCCCGACCAGCCGCCGCTGGCGGTCGCCGGGCAGCGCGTCGCGGTCAACGTGTGCTACGAGGACGTGTTCGGCAGCGAGATCGCGAGCCGCGTGCCAGCGGCGACGCTACTGGTGAACATCTCGAACGTCGCCTGGTTCGGCGATTCGCTCGCGCCCGCGCAGCACCTGCAGATCGCGCGGCTGCGGGCGATCGAGACGGGGCGCATGCACCTCACGGCGACCAACACCGGCATCACCGCGGCGATC
>Ga0208185_1000634_pt1 | contig 13535 bp, 20 predicted proteins | sample EasRivMeERMLT700_FD_187532 | JGI IMG/M metagenome (GOLD analysis project Ga0208185, IMG submission 187532) | Soil microbial communities from meander-bound floodplain in the East River, Colorado, USA - East River MetaG ERMLT700 (SPAdes) (version 2) | ecosystem: Environmental > Terrestrial > Soil... | reverse complement strand
CCGCAAGCACAACCTCTGCTGCTCCAGGTAACCCAGCGCATCGCGCGGATATTGTGGGGCAGCGCCACCGCCTACCGGCTCGGCATGCTCAGCCGCTTCACCAACCTCGACAATCCGTTCGATCCCGGCTCGCCCCGCCATGCCATGTTCGACAATGGCTCGATGCAGCTGGTCAATATGAATGTCTGGATCAACACATGAGCTTTGTCGCCCTCGGCTGGGCCAGCCGCATCCGCACCACCCGCTCGTCCGACAAGCTGCTGCTGCTGGCACTGGCTGACTGTCACAGCGAGGAGCACGGGCTGGCATGGCCATCAGTGGCATGGCTGTCGGACTTCTCCTGCCTCGATCGCAAGACCGTCATCGCCGGGCTGCAACGGCTCGAAGAAGCAGGACATATCATCGACAGTGGCAAGCGGGTCGGCAAGACCAGGCAGATTGCGTGCTGGATACTTTGTATCCCAAACAATCCCGTTATTCCCACAAAGAGTACCGATATTCCCACCAAAGAATCCCAAAAACGGGACACGGATACTATTAAAGAACCTATTAAAGAACCGTCAGACGCGCGCGCGACCCTGTCTGAGGATTGGAAGCCAGGTACCTTGCTTAGCGCCAAGCTCGACAAGGAATATCCCAACGTCGACATTGGTGAGCAGGTCACTGCCTTCATCCTCTACTCCAATGCCAAGGGCACGATGATCCGCAATCCCGACGCTGCCTTCGAGGCATGGATGAACAGGATCGCTACGCTCAGGCTTCCGGTGAAGGCCCGTGCGTCAGCGGCGGGGGGTCCTTCGGCGGACCCCGCCGCAGTCGCCCGGTCCCTGACCGACAGCGTCAAATTCTATACCCGCCTTGGTCGGCATGAGGATGCAGCCGAGAGCGCCACCCGGCTGGTCACTGCCTACAATTTGGCCGGTGATGACAGCATGGCGAGGAAGGCGATGATGCTCGCCATCGACCAGTGGAAGACAGCCAAGAACAACGACCGGGCCAAGCAGCTTGAGCTGTGGGCAATCAACCAGTGGGGTAAGGAGTGGAGGAAGATCGATGGACCATCCGAAGGTCAAGATGACAAGGGACCAGGTCACGCTGCTGCTACAGCTGACCGAACCGGAGGATGACGAGCAGCTGAGGCTCGACATGCTCGAAGGCGAGACCGACCTGTTCGAGCTGGTCAGTACGCTGCTCGACCAGATCGAGGCATACGAGGGTGATGTCGATGCCCTCGAACACCAGATCGAGGACCGCAAGCGCCGGGCTGGGCGGAAGGAACGAACCATCGAGCAGCTGCGCGGAATCATCGGCTCGCTGATGGAGACCGCCGGGGTGAGGAAGCTGCCGCTGCCCCAGGCAACCGTGTTCACGTCGTCGATCAAGGGGACATGGAAGGTCACCGACCCGAGCCTCCTGCCCAAAAAATTTCTTGAGCGGCACCTCGTCACCAAGCCTGACCGGGCGAAGATCGCAGCCGCGATCGACAAGACCGGCGAGCTGCCAAGCGGAGTGACCATGTCCAATGGCTACACTTCGCTCACCATCCGGAGGACATGATGACAACCAGGGTTATCAAGAACCCAAGCGCGATGACGCGCAAGGACCTTGAATTGAACTACATGCTGATGGCGATAGCGATGGCCAAGCTGATGGACCAGGTCAACCAGCCGTCGATAAGGTTCGACACCGAGGCCGAGGACCCTCCGCCATACGATCTCAACGTCAACTGGAATCCGGAAGAAGGGGTCTGTGTCATCTGCATCGTACCAATAGGAAGCCACAGATGAACAACACAACCATGGTCAGCACGGTGACGCTGGTCGATGTCAGGGCGGCGATCGTGCCCGGCTCGGCCGGTGACGAGCGCGACATCGAGACGCTGGCGATCGACCTCGGCATCCCCAAGATCACCGGCAACTTCCTCTACAACCATGGCGTGGTCAAGCTGGTGTCACCCAACGGCGAGACCTACATCATCGCCAACCCGATCCGGGTCGACAACGAAGTGCTGGTCCACTTCTCGTTCGGCACCGAGGGTCGGCGCATCGGCCACACCCTGACCGTCGACGGGTTGAAGACCATCGTCAACAACCTGACCACCATCCTCGCCCTCGCCAAGCTCGAACAGGAGAACCCGTGATGCCATTCACAAGCGAACAGAAGGAGCAGCTCGAAGCGCCGCTCTTGTCACGCAACGTAGCTAGCCGGACACAGAGCGGACGCGCGCTATCCTATATCGAGGGATGGCATGCGATCGCCGAGGCCAACCGCATCTTCGGCTACCATAGCTGGGTCAGGCGCACGATCCGGCTCGAACAGTGCGCATCATGGGTCGACGAGAAGGAGCGCGCGCGCGTCTCGTTCCTGGCGATCGTCGAGATCGTCGTATCTACGTCCGATTCTGACGTAGTTGTCAGGCAGGGTACCGGCACCGGCCACGGCATTGACAAGGACCCCGGCCTGGCAGTCGAGAGCGCTGCCAAGGAAGCCGAGACCGATGCCATGAAGCGGGCGCTGATGACGTTCGGCAACCAGTTCGGGCTGGCCCTGTACGACAAAGAGCAGAGCAACGTCAGCAGCGTCGATCTCGCCCGCATCCAGGAGTTCCGTGACCAGGTCGACACCGCCGAGAGTGTCGCCGATCTCGACAAGTCGATCGAGGAATATCGCGAGGACATCATCGAACTCAAGATCAAGCGACGGCTCGACTGGTCACAGCTCGACGAGAAGGTCCGCGCACGCCGGGTTGAACTGAGTGAGGAGAAGGAGAAGTGAGAGAGCCGAACATCATCACCGAGGCGGACGAACACGTCCACTTCAACTCGGACCAGCTGCTCGAACCGATGGTCATCCCGTTTTATGACGGCGATAACAACTCGTCGACGGTTGCCTGCGTCCCTGCCAAGCAGGTCACTGGCCTGCTCGACCTGACCGAGGGCCAGCCGCCGACCGGGATCATCGCCATGTCGGTCGGCCACATGGGCATCGCCTCCGGCTACAATAGCGACACCCTTGGACGGCTGCTCACCAGTCTCATCGCCATGCGTGAACAGCTCATCACACTGGAGAAAGAGTATGCCGAAAAACTATAGCTTTCATCCTAACTGCCCGAAGCCGCCGCCCGAGGAAACTCCGCAGGAGCTACGCGAGATCGGGTTCCCCGATGACGATGATGAAATCCACGAGTGGCCATGCATGACAGCCGACGGCGAAGTGCTACTGCTATGCCGTGACAAGGGCGGCCACTCGTTCGGGCTGCATGCCATGAAGTTCAAGGGCATCGGCCTGTTCCTCAAACTCGATGTCGAACAGGCCAGGGCAGCGGGCAGGGCCCTGCTCCAGCTGGCCGAGGACCTGGAGGCGCGCAATGCAAAAAGCATGGTCGCGTAACCGGCCGGTCAGGCCCGATGTCGATCCCCTGTTGAAGCAGATCAGGTTCCTGATAGCCAAGGACCCGCGCTCAACCTGGGCCAAGGCCAATGTCTCGGGCCTGTCTCCAACCACCATCAACAGCTGGCTCAAGGGCAAGACCCGGCACCCGCAGGCAGCTTCGTTGCAGATGGCAGCGCGGATGCTCGGCAAGAAACTCGTACTGGAGGACAAATGAGCAAGGGCAGCAAGGCACTGGGTATCATCACCGGGCGGATGGGGACCGACGTGATCGTCCGCGAGACCAGCAACGGCAAGAAGATCGGCACGCTCCGGCTGGCAACGGTCGACGGGTTCGGTGACAACGAGCTGACCAGCTGGTTCGATGTCGTCGTGTTCGACCAGAAGAAGGTCGAGATACTGGAGAAGTACACCGGCAAGGGTAGTCGGGTGATGGCCATCGGCACGCTCAGGGTGCGCAAATGGAAAGACCGTGACGGTAACGACCGTTACACCACCGAGCTGGTCGTGTCGTTCGATGGCTCGATCGAGCTGATGGACAGCAAGGACGAGGCACAGAAGCTCGGCAACGTCCGTGACGACAAGCCCAAGGCTCGCCCTCAATCCGCATTCGACAGCGATCTGGATGACGACGTCCCTTTTTAGTGGTATGTCATCATCATGACAGACATTGAAATCTGGAAGCCAGTCCCTTCGTATCCGCAGATCATGGCCAGTAGCTGGGGGCGCATCATCATGCCTTCACGCACCGTTACCATGCCCAATGGTGGACAGCGAAGATACGAAACCAAACCCATCATAGGCTGTCTCTCTCGCTCCAAAAAAGGAGCCAAGCATGTCTATCGTGGCACATGGTCTCGTTACTTCGGCAATCTCAAGATTCACCGACTGGTATGCGAAGCGTTTCATGGCCCTTGCCCACCTGGACTAGAGACTATTCACCTTGACGAGGATGGCCTCAACAACCGGGCCGATAACCTCTGCTGGGGCACAAGGAAGGCGAACCTCAACATGCCCAAGTTCAAGGAATACTGTCGCAACCGATCCTAAGGAGGACCCATGCCTACACCCAACATCGTTGGCGGCAAGGTCTATCCAACCATCATGCTGCCGTGCGGCGGGGACAAGAAACTCAAGTCGTTTCACCGCCTGTTCTGCCTCCACTCCAACTGCCGGGAGACCCTGCTGCTGAGCCAGGGCAACGGGGCGCTCGGCGTCAATGGCGTGATCCGGTTCGCCCGCCAGAAGGGATGGTATGCTGACAAGAAGGGCTACGCCCTGTGCATCAAGCACGCGCCGGGTGCGCGTGGACCAAGCACGTTGAAGCCAGCTCAGAAGCGGGCTGCGTTCGCCCGCATCCGCAGTGAGAACATGGCTTCAGCCATGAAAGAAAAAGAACCGCGCGTCTCTGCCCCAACTACCATCGTCACGGAGGACCTATCGCCCATGGCTACCACCGCCGAACCGCCCCGAACCGCAACCCGAGAGGACAAGCGGAGGATCAGGGACTTCCTCGACAGCAACTACGACGACAACCTCGGCCGCTACTTCAAGGACTGGACCGACGAGAAGGCAGCGACCAAGCTAAACCTGCCGAGGGCCTGGGTCAGCGACCTGAGGGAGGACCTCTACGGTCCCGACATCTGCGAGGCAGGGCAGGCCAGGACCAAGGAAATGCTGGAGCTGATCGCGGTTGCATCGAAGCTCAAGGACGACGCACTCAGCATAGCGACGCGCGCGGAAGAACTTGAGCGGGCCTGCCGCAAGGCGATCGGCAAGTAGGAGAGAACCCGTGATCCGTTTTGACAGGATGAGCGCCGATGCCCACGAGCCCGGCGATCCCAAGCACAACGAGCTGATGGAGAAACTGAACGAGATTCACCAGTTTCTCGGGCCATGGCTCAACCATCATGCCGGGCTGCATAATGATGGGCTGATCGACTACACCATGGCACTGCTGGTGTGGGTTGGCACATCGATCGGGTTCATGCGCCAGTCCAACATCATCGATCGCAACGATGAAATGATGGAGGGGTTTATGCACAACCTCCAGGTCGGCATCGAACTTGGTGAAACCCGCGCTGCCAGGATCGAGGCACACGTCAAGGGCAAGGGAGAAACCCGGCAATGACCGATCCATGGCCATACATAGTAGGGTTCTTTGTCGGCGCTTTCCTGATGACGGCCATCATCAAATTCCTGATCAAGGACACACGGCAATGAATGAACAGCAGGACAGCGATGGGCTGGTGGTTGAGGCAGCGTATTACGCCAACATCCTGCGCGGATTGGCATCGGCTCAACACGCCCAGGGGCAAATAGAGAAAGCCGAACTGCTAGCGCACTCCGCGAAGTGCATGGATGCACAGCAGACCACCATCGAAGCCATGTCTCGCCAGCTTGTTGAGATGCGGGCGGCGCATTTTGCGTTTAACAGCGGGCGAGAAAGCATATCCGCCGATGAGTTTAATGAACGCATCCGCAAAGCCCTTGAAGGATCAGCCGATGCCAAATGACATGCCAAGGTGGGAGTATCTCGCCCGCACCGGCAGGCACCTGACCCAGAAGGAACTGGATGCTCTCGGCGAGAAGGGCTGGGAACTGGCCGGTTTCTCATCGCAGCCAGCCGGTTTCGCCGACCGCGTGGCGGCCTACGTCTTCAAGCGAACGATCCTATGATCATCCACGCACCGTTCACCGAGGAGCAGGTCAAGAACATCAACGAGTACCAGGTCGACGGGATGATGCACCCGTTCACCTGCCCGTGCGACCACGATGACTTCGTCGATGGCGAGGTTGCCGCTGACCACCTGCTGATCGCTACTAAGGAGAACCTGTACTGCTCCGACTGCGACTATCAGCAATACTGGGTCCACGATTTCATGGCCGACGGCACGGCCAATGCCCAGCTAGCCAGACTGGTACTAGAGGAGAAGAAGGAATGACCAGCGCTACCGTTACCAAGCTCGATGTCCAGGCCGGTCACCCCGAACATGACCGGCTGATCGACAACGTCAACAAGGTTCGTGATCGGGTCACCGACCTGTTCGATGGCCACGGTCCCAACGAGGCAATCGACATTGCCCAGGCAATGGCCATCTTTATCGGCAACATCATCGGCAAAGCTCGCGCCTACGGCTTTGTTGACGAGGAAGGAATGCAGGTGATCCGCAACGGCGTCGTCTATAACCTTGACCAGGCAATGGAAGGAAGCAGGGAGCATGTATGTGATGAGTGCCGTGGCCACACCGTCAACTAGAAAGCCGGGCGATCCGATCGTGCCAGTTCAGCAGACTCCCAAGGGTCCCGGTGACGTGGTCATTTCAACCATCCCGGTACGTACAGTGGAACCCCACCGACCAGCTCCGCGCACATTTTCAAAAGCAGTTGTCGATTGGCTTCGTCGTCAGACGGGAGCAGTGTTGGCACTGGGTCCTGACTCCGATGATGGTCGGCCCTGCCCATGGCCAGAAAGAAAAACAGACAAATGAAAGGTCCGCGCGTCATCACTACCTTCTCCTCCAACCGCCAGCGGTTTATAGCTAGGCGGCTGGGTGGTGGTCCGACCCTCCCCATCCCGTCGTGGTCTGCCATCCAGCGCTCAGCTGCTCACCTCAACGACAAGACCGACATGCGGCTACGGTCGGTCGCGTCTCGGCGTCGCCGGGCGGAAAAGAAACTGGTCGAGGAGAACGTCCCGGAACAGCCGATAGAGGCTGACCTCGAACTCGGCGCTGTCGTCGACCAGCCTCGGCTTGAGCCGGAGGGTTGGGCGTCGCGCCTTCGTCGTCTCCTCGCCCGCCATTAGGGGCCTCCAGTATCAATCGAGCCCTTGTTCATCGAGACGACGCAACCAGTAAGATAGACGAAGTCCGACTTGCGCCTGATCTGGACCGTGAACACCCCTGACTTGCCAGCCGTGCCGCCATATCGGAGGCTGGTGTCAGCAGTCGTATCAAGCCACACGTCCATCGGCACGCTGGTCACCGCAAATCCGCTGTTCTTGGTATAGCGAACCTGGAAATCAGTGTTCGCTCCGTACCATATCCAGGTGTAGCGCAAGGTTGGACCAACCGCAGCGCCGGAATAGACCTTGCCGTCACTACCCAGCGTCCACACGATCGCGACATCTTCCTCGACCGTGTCGTTGTAGAGCAGGGCAGATGCCGGGATGGGAGCAGGACCACCGCCACCGCCAGGAGCAATATGCTTGCGCCTGTGACGCAGGCTGCGCGCGTCAAGCATCGTCAAACCCGACAATTGGTACCTTCAGATCAACCCACAACAGCTTGGCATCGCCTGCCAGCGTGTCACTCCCCTCGCCAGCATCACGAATGACACTGAACAAGACCAGGTCCTCGGATACCAGGCCAGGAATACCACCAGCAAGGGTGCGGTCGCTGACGTTGAGCTTGTTCGGGCCATTAGTGACATCGGTCAGAGCACCAAACACCGCCATGCCTTGATTAAGATCAAGACCGTCACGCAGCACTGCCCCGGCTATGCCCCACCGGACACCACCCGAAGCAGCACCACTGGTCCAGCCAAACGAGACGCTGATCTGGCCATCTTCCTGTATCTGCTTGGGCATGCGCCAGATAAACTGGACCACCTCGACCGTGGCCTGGTCAAAGTCATAACAATCAAAGTTAAGAAACGTGGTTGCTGTCTCAAATGTACCTGGCTGGGCACCGCCAGTCGCACGCGGGGTCATCGCCCCGGCCGGGATAAAATAGCTCAGCGTCTTGCCCAGGTGCTGATGGATGCCGATGAAGTTACCGTTATCATCAACCGTGATGTCGATACCAACCCCGGCAACCAGCGCAGCACCGATGTCATCACGGGCATTCTCTGCGGTATAACCGCCCGACAGGTTGGAGATCGTGATCTTGTCGAGCGCGTCATCGACGGTAATGCCGATGCCAGCGCCAGCCACCAGCGCCGTGCCGATCACGTCACGGACATCCTCGGTGGTCAACCCGCCACCTCCGCCACCGCCAGTCGACTGGATGGTGACAATATTACCTGCATCATTAACCACGATTTCAATTCCGGCACCGGCAACCAGCGTCGCACCAACCAGGTCACGCACGGATTCGCTGTCCATCGAGGCGGTGATGGTGATGGTGTTGGCGGCATCGTTGGGCTGGACCAGGATGCCAGGCCCACCAACCAGGGCGATGCCCATTACATCGAGCACGTTCTCGTCGCCATAGTTGAGGGTCAGGATCAGCTGGCCGAGGATGTAGTCGACCTGCTGGATCATTCCGACGATGCGGTTCAGCTCGTGGTTGACCGTCGGCATCCCGACCGGGCCAGTGACCGGGAACTGGGTGACCCGCTCAATCTGCAAGTCACGGCGGATGACGACCAGGTCGCCCAGCGCACAGGCTGGATTGATGGTGATGAACCCACCCTCGGCCCCGGTCAGGGTGATCGAGTAGGACGAGGTTACGATCTCGTTGATCGTTACAACAAGGTCGGCGACACCGTTGAAAATCTGGAAGTCAAAATCGAAGTCAGTCTGACCGGCAATCGCGGTATAGCGGTGCTCGATCGGCTGTTCGGTGATGATCGTGGTTGCCATCTCGGCGGCCCCTTGGTGGTTTGTGTCCGATATGACGGACGCGCGCGTAGCATCTCAATGGACTAAGGAGAGTGAGGTATGACCGTAAGGCTGGCCCTTGCCATCATCTGCGTTTGGATAGGTGGCTTTCTCGGTGGCGTTGCCGCTGCCCAGGTGTGGGAGTGGTGCTGATATGCCTATCGACTTCAACAAGATGGAACCGGACAAGCAGCCCGATGTCCAGACCGCAGCGCTCGTATCAATCGCTCTCAACCTGACCAAGATCGCTAATATTCTTGCGCGGTGGGATCATCGAGGAGCTCTGCTGGTTCAGAAACGGGGCTGATAGCATCAGGATGCACCGAGCTACGCTTGCGCCTGCCCTTCTTCCGCATCTTGGCCTTCTGCCTGACCTTGTAGTGATCCATGATCTGGTCAGTCGACATCACTCCCAGCTCCTCGAAGGTCGGAGACTTAAGAGCAGCAACCTCGGGTACGCCTTCACGCTGATCGGTGTCGCCATAGTTGAAACCGAGCATCCCTTCCATGAACGGGCTGTAGCTGTCCTGGTTGGAGACGATTGGCGGCTGCGGCTGCGGGTCACCCTCGATCGCACCACTGATCTTCTCGGCTGCCTTGCGGGTCAGCCAGTTGAAATAGATCAGCGTTCCAAACGGCAGCGCCTTGCGCAGGTTGTAGACCCGGTCGCTGGGTGACAGGTCCTGCCCGTCAAAGCCCTTGCCAAACGCTCCCTCGGTGAACCCGATGGCGGTGCCAAGGGTCGGGCCGAACACGCCGATATTGTCAGCGATGCCCTCCTTGTCCTTCTCGATCAGAGTGCTGTCGCCCATCCTCACTTCACCGATCGCGACACGGCTGATCCCCTTGGCTGCCTCAAGCGGGATCGACATCCACGACAGCAGGCCCGAGCCGGTGACGCCGCGCATCAGGTGTTCGTCCCACGTCGCATGCTCATTGGCCCCGGTGATCTCGCCCTTGAGGTAGCCCGCTATCATCGAGCTACCCCACAGGCTCAGCGCGCCGATCATGACGTTCTTGTCACGGCCGGACAGCATCGAGTGGAGCAACTTTGAGGTCTGCGAGAAGGCAAAGCTCTGGAGCTGGAGCGGCAGCGAGTAGAGCGGGCGTTCCAACCGTCCCTTGACCCCGGTGTTGAGCCTGGCAACCTTGTGGACACCAGCAGCCTTGCGCAAATTCTCCAGCGCAACATCAAATTGCGGGTTGCCCTTGTCGAACCCGGCTTCTCTCATATTGATAACCGTCTGGCGCGCGTCCTCCTCGGCCTGTTCGGCAGCGTAACGGTCGCCCCACGCCTTCTTGCGTGCGCTCTTGTCGATCAATATCCCGTCCATGATTCTCGGCCGGTTGAGCGGGCCAGGGGTGGAGACACCACGCCGGATGTTGCCGCTGATAACGCCCTTCAACAAATCAATTCCACGATCACCCTTGCCGCCCAGCTCTCCCCACTTATTGAAGTCGACCGTCATCCACCCGCTGCTGCTGGTGTGGACCGGCAAGTCGGCGAGCAGCATCGCGTCATGCTCGTCAACTCCGTGCTCACGTAGCCAGGTCGCTTCTTCCTCCGGTACTGCCTTGCCCGCACGCACTGCGGCAGCGACTTTCTTGGCCCGGTCGATGGTGATGTGCGGAGTGGCTCTCGCCACCGCCCGCTTGAACATCTTGGTCAGCGGGGTAACTCCGTTCAATATGAAGAACGGGACTTCAACATCGCCCATCAGCCGTTCGAGGCCACTCTCGGTAGCCCGCAACGTCCAGTCGTCGTCATCCATCATCCGGCGGCTCATCAAGCCGATCTCGATGTCCATCGATTCGCCGACAAAGTGAGCATAGATGCCAGGATCATAACCATCGAACTGGGTGAACAGCGGGGCGAACATGCCCTTGGCGAAGCTGGTCGGGCCAACCACCCAGGCTGCTCGCACGGCGTCGGTAATCTGGCTGATCCCGGTCAGGCCCATCACCGCGAACCGGGTCCAGCGCTTGGCAAAGCGAACCGTTCGGTTGGACAGCGACATCGGGTTCTCACCGTGGAATGCACCGAGGATACGATCGCGCGCGTCCTGCCATATCTGCATGGCAGCGAAGATTTCATCCTCCTTGAGACCCTCGGCTTCCAATGCAGCCAGCACCCGGTCCTGCTCCATGTCACCAGACGGATCGCCAAAGGCGCGCATCATTTCCAGCGCCGCGCCGTTCTTCTTCATGTAGCGGTTGAGGATGATCGAGCTGTCCTGATGGATGTAATCGATCACCTCGTCATTCTCGATATTGAGTTCGCGTGAGCGTAGCTCGCCGGGCATGCTGGCGACCTGGATCGACTGGCTGGCAGGGTCCTCGACCAGGCTATCGTACAGCTTCTTGGCATCGTCCCTGGCTGTCCGGGGATCATGGCCGTCCTTGATAAACATGGTGTAGAACTTGTCGATCAACGGGCCGGGATTGTCCTTCATCGCCCGCACGTTCCACAGGCGGGTGAAGTAGGGCAGGCCCTTCCTGCCCGGCACGGTCACGTCGTTGGCCAGCCTGGTCTCCAGCTCCTTGACCTCGTCGGCCCAGCGGGCAAGCGTCGCCTTGGTGTGGTCGGTCTTGCCGAACTGCTGCTCCATCGTTTCGATGTTACCCTTGAGGATGGCCAGCTTCCTCTCGTAGGCTTCCTTGCCGGGGAGCAGGCCAAGCTCCTCCTCCTGCCGCCGCATGTCACGAACGATCTCGTTGAAGATGTTGGCAGCCTCGTTGACCTCGGCCAACTCGTCGGCGACGCCAGTTGCCTGGGCCTTGCCAACCCGGCGATCGAACTCCTCGAAGCTGAGCTTGTTGAGCTTGGTCGCCTTGCGGCTGTGGACCCAGGTCTGCGCGGCACGAATGGTTGCCCCCGAGTTGGACGCGCGACCTCGGCTGTATTTGAGATAGGCATTCTCCAGCGCGTTATAGTAGTCCGCTGCCCGGCTCTGGTGGCGCATGACCTTCTGGAACACCGAGCCACCAGCAACCGAGGCACCACCCGGAACCAGGTTGCGCTGCAACCTCAGGTCATAGTCGGCAGCCAGCCGGGAAATGCTCTCCCACACGTAGTTGGCCGGGTTCCTGACCAGCTGCATCAGCTGCCCGATCGGTGTCACCCGGAGGACAGTCTCGGCAGCCCAGCCATCGACTGGTTTCCATGGTGCGTCATGGCCTTTCGATGCGTCGTAGGCGCGGGCATTGATCCGGCTCTCATATTCGCCCAGCGTTTCGTTATCGAGGCGCTTGTTGAGGACGTGCTCGCGCTCGTGGAAGTAGACGAAATTGAGCCACTGCTCGGGAGTGGTGAAGGCATCCTCATCCATCCCTGGCAGACCATGAACCGCCTGGGTCCACGGCTTGCTCTTGAACGAATCGAGGATCGCGTCGGTGTCGATCGCGATGTATGGCTCAGCAGCGGTCTCGACCCTTGCCTTGCTATTAGGATGACCGGGCAGAGTGAATGGCAACAGGTTATCAACCTGGTTATCCATCGCCTCCATTTCCCATAGCCGGTTCTGGAGGCCGTGCATTTCCCTGGTCAGGCGATCGAACAGCTTCTGCTGTTTCTTGTTGTACTGGACCTCGGTTTCGCCGCGCCCGATGTAACGGGTGGCATCCTTCTCCAGCTTGACCAGCTGGTCCTGGACATCCTGGATGGTCACCCTGAGCTGGCCGTTGGTGTACTCGGCAATCCGCTGCAACAACTTGTCATGCGCCCAAATAGCCTTGAGGTCGGCAGGGGGCTCGTTGTCCAGATGGCCGACATCCTCCCGGTCGGCAAAGGTCCCGCCTGCCTTGCGGCCACGCTCGGTATTGGCAGCAATCCGCTTGCGGTCAGCAACCGTCAGTTGCTCCAGCATTTCTCCACTGAGTTCGGCTGGCAGTCCGTCATCGAGGCCCTTGCCAAGCACTCGCCTGCGCTCACCCCGGATGTCGCGCAGCCGTTCCCGGAGCTTCATCCGCAGCTCGCGCTTCAATGCCAGCTTGTGGGCGTATTCCTGCTTCCACGAACGGACCATGGCAGCGACCAGTGACGGCTCCTCGGCACCGCTGCTCTCCAGCTCGTTCTTGATGAACTCATCGCGGCCGAGCACCATAGTTTCGATCTCGTCATCGACGGTGCCGATCTCGTGCAGCGTCTCGTCTTCGGCCCGATCGAAATTGTCACGGTCGACATCGCGCTGGAATGGAGCAACGTCACGTTCGTAGATACCCTCGGCCTGCTCGGCGAGCTGCTGGCGGCGGAGCACGATTGGATCAATTCGCGCCTTGGCCTGGTTGGAAGTAACAACTCCACCCTTATAGTCCTTACCCATGAACAGCTTGGCTGCCTCGGGGTGGCTCTTGGATAGCTTGCTGACCAGCTTGTAGAGCTGGTTCAGTTCGGGCTGGCTGAGGTTGGCGAGACCCTTGGCTTCGAGCACGTCAGTCAGGAACGCTACGTCATTATCGGGCAGTTTCTTGGCTGCCTTCTCCAGCGCGAATGGCAGGTTGTCGCTACTCTCTCTTGAGTTGAAGTCCGTAGCCCACTGGC
>Ga0208185_1000632_pt1 | contig 13559 bp, 11 predicted proteins | sample EasRivMeERMLT700_FD_187532 | JGI IMG/M metagenome (GOLD analysis project Ga0208185, IMG submission 187532) | Soil microbial communities from meander-bound floodplain in the East River, Colorado, USA - East River MetaG ERMLT700 (SPAdes) (version 2) | ecosystem: Environmental > Terrestrial > Soil... | reverse complement strand
CGAAGCTCGACGCGTCACGACGAGCGAAGGCGGGCTTGCCTCGCCGAAGCTCGACGCGTCACGACGAGCGAAGGCGGGCTTGCCTCGCCGAAGCTCGACGCGTCACGACGAGCTAGGGCGGGCTTGCCTCGCCGAAGCTCGACGCGTCACGACGAGCGAAGGCGGGTGTAGACTGCGATACTCGATGCGGAGGAGCCTGCTCGTGAGAAGTGCCTGTATCGGTCTGATCCTGTGTGGATGCCTCGTGGGCACGGTCTATTCCCAGAGTCCCAGCCTACCCTTGTGGGCGTACGGCTACATCACGCCTCCGGCCGCGCCAGGCGACTATTCGAACAAATGCCTCGATCGGCCAAGCGGCTGCGACAGGCCCGGGGGCCTCCCGGTTGATCCGCAGAACACCATCAGACAGCTGGCGGGAAGCGACCGCACTTTCACCGTGGCGCAGATCAACGCTCGATATAACCCCGCCGACTGGTTTCCCAACGACCATCCGCCGATGCCCGACATCGTCGCGCACGGCAAGGAGTCGATCGGCGCGAGGGCGTGCGGAATCTGCCACCTGCCGAACGGCAAAGGCCTGATGCAGAACGGCGGCGTCGCGGGTCTCCAGGCTGACTACATCCTGGAGCAGCTCGCCGATTTCAAGAGCGGCAAGCGGCACAGCGCGGATCTGAACAAGGCCAACGCGTTCGAGATGCAGGCCATCGCGCGAAATCTCACCGATGCAGAGGCGGAGGCGGCCGCCGCCTACTTCTCCTCCCTGAAGTTCACCAAGTGGGTCCGGGTGGTTGAATCCACGACGGTGCCGAAGTTCACTGCGACGGTCAATGGCTTGTTTCTGAAAGACGAGGGAACGGAAACGGTGCCGCTCGGCAATCGCGTGGTTGAGATGCCCGAAAGCACCTACGACACCAACATCCTGCGGAACCCGCGATCAGGGTTTGTGGCCTACGCACCGGTCGGCAGCCTGAAGAAGGGCCAGACCCTTGTCACGACTGGCGGCGAGACGTATGTCGGCGGAAAGGTTGTGAAGGGACCGACGCTGGAGTGCGGAACGTGTCACGGTCCTGATCTACGTGGCCAGGTGATGAGGGAGGGTGGTTTCGCGCCACCGATTGCCGGCCGTTCTCCCAGCTACCTGGCGCGTGCGCTGTACGACTTCAAGCTTGGCAGCCGCAGCGGCAGCGCCGCGCGGATCATGAAGCCGACGGTGCAGAACCTGAGCGAGAACGACGTGATCGCGATCGTTGCGTACGTCGCCTCGCTGGAACCGTAGTCGGCGAACTCCCAACTACCAACTTCCAACTCCCAAGGAGATTCGGTTCGATCGACGTAGAGGCCGACCTTCAGGTCGGCCTTCGTCTTGGGAGTTGGGCTTGGGACTTGGGAGTTACTTCAGCTGAGAGGCCGCGCCGGCAATGGCGGCGGTGGCACACTTCTCATCCGCTTCCTGCGTCGGCCCGCCGCTGATCCCGAGACCACCTATCTTGTCGGTACCGATCATGATCGGGAGCCCGCCGCCCAGGGGGACGATGTCGAACAGGAAACGCTGTCCCGAGAGATCGGTGGCTCCATTAGTGCGCTTGGCGACCTCCATCGACGGGACGCCGAAGGTTCGCGCCGTGTAGGCCTTGCGCCGCGCCAGATCGGCGTTGTGCGGATTGGCGGTATCGGCGCGCAGGAGCACTTTCAAATCGCCGGCGCGATCGACAACCGCGGCGGTCACATCGAAACCGTCGGCCTTGCAGGCGGCGATCGCCGCACTGGCCATGCTCGTGGCGAGCTGCAGCGAGATGTTGCGCTCCATGAGCACCTGGCCCTGCACAGGGAACGAGGCCGCGCCGGCGAACGCAACGATCACAAGGGTTGATTTGAAACGCACTGTCAGCCTCCTATCAGCGATGTTTAAGGATGTCGGCACGTCATTTCGCAGTGGCACTGTCCTTCTCGACGACCCATGCTTGCCGGCAGGCCAGCATGATGTCCAGATAGCGCGCCGTCTTCGCCTTCCCGAGGACGTACGGATTGGGCGCATTCGGATTCTTGCGGATCGCCGCCATCATGGACAGCCCGTCGCTCATCGTCAGCGGATGGCTGTTGAAGACCATCTCCGGCATTTCCTTCTTGAAGTATTCGTTGATGATGTGCTCGAACGCCTTCCACGATTCCTTATCCGGCACCTGGAGCGCGCCTGCAGGGATCAGCCACACGCGCCGCGTGCCGTGGTCCATCACGGGCACGCTCATCATGATCGTGCCGGGCGTGTGGCCCGGGTAAATGCCGAACCGGATCGTCGCGTTCCCAAGCGTGAGCGTGTCGCCGTCCTTGATCTCCCGGTCGCGCTTCGGCAGCACACGGTTCCTCGCCGCTTCGCTTGCGTTAGGCCCCGGCGGCCGCGCGATTAGATCCCAGTCGACGCCCGTCATCATCACCGGCGTGTTGTAGTGCTCCTGGAAGTACGGCGCGCCGCCGAAATGGTCGGCGTGCCCGTGCGACAGGATGATGTACTTGATGTTGGCCGGGTCGAGTCCCAGCTGCTTCAAGCCGGGGACGAGCACCTCCTCGGCTTCCTTGGGATTGTTGAGCGTATCGAAGAGGATCAGGCCGGCGCCCGTGTCGAGCGTCCAGGTCCCCACCTGCTCGAAGCCGACGTAGTACAGATTGTCGAACACCTTGAGCGGTTCGACCTTCTGCATCGGCCGGCGGTCGGGCTCACGGGCGGGACCGCCCGGGAGGCAGGCGTCGGTGGCTTCCGCCTTCAGGTCGTCCTTCGCAATCGCCATGGCCTTCGCGATCAGATCCTGCGCTGCCTTCGACGTGGCGGTCTCCGGTTGCGGGGCGCCCCGCTGGGCGCGCACATCAACCGACCACGCTACGGCGACCAACGCTGCGATCACACACCCCACCAGATATCTGCTCTTCATACGACGCTCCCTCTTGATCACGTCAAGTACACAGAACTCCCAGGTCCCAACTTCCAACTCCCAAGGAGCGTGCAGGTTAGAACCGCGCCCTGAACCCGAACTGGATGACGCGAGGCGCGTAGGCGATTCCGCCGGTCGCGGTGGGCTGCCCGAACGTGCTGTTGCTTTCATTCAGCTGCCACGTGTTGAAGTTCTTCCGGTTGAACACGTTGAACACCTCGAGGGTCGGTTCGACCGACGCGTTGGCCGTCAGCCGGAAGCGGCGATAGAAGCGAAAGTCCACCCGGTGCAGGTCCTTCCGGTTGAAGTTCCAGCGCGGAATGACCGTGCGGTCCGCGCGCGTGCGGTTGGCCACGACGCCGCCGACGCCGAACACGTCACTCCCTGAGGTCGTGGTCTGGCGCCCGTTGTCGCCATAGAAATACAGACCGCTCAACTGGAAGTCGTACGGCAACTGATAGATGCCGTTGAACACCGCGCGGTGCGTCTGGGCGCCGTTGCGATACCAGCTCGTGTCGTAGATGTCGACGCCGAGCGCCGCGAAATTGACCGGGACATCACAGACCCAGCGCGTGAAGTCGGCGTTCCAGGTCACGGGCTGCGTACAGTTAGCCGCCTGCGGCACACCCGCCAGCTTCGGGAGCACCGGCGGATAGTCCTTGTTGTAATCCAGCGCGAACAGGTAGGTCGCCGACCCCTGCCAGCGCTGGCTCAGACGCTTGGTCAGGCCCATCTGGATGGAGTGGCTCTGCAAATCCATCCCCGTGTTGTGCAGCCGCATGCTGACGGTGCCCCACTCCGGGAACGGACGCCGGTTGACCAGCGTGAAGGAATAGGGGATCCCGTTGGCCTGGAACGCCTGGTTGATGTTCGCCCCGCCGATGTTATAGCCGCTGATGCCGTAAACGTAATCGGCTTCGAACGCCATCGACCCGCCGATCTGCCGCGCGACTCCCAACGATCCCTGCCACGAGTACGGGAACTGCGCGTCGGGACTCGCGAGGTTGTTGCCGACCGTCCGCTGAATACAGTTGGCCCTGGCCCCACCCTGGTTCACCTTCTGGTCATAGCAGGTCTGCGGCACGAGCTGCTGATACGTCGGCGTCGGGCCATTGAACGGGTTCCGGGCGAAGTCCGCGCGGTTGTCGTTGAGGATGTCCACGGCGATGATGTTCAGCCAGGACGCCGTGCCGTGCGCCGACTGATCGGTGACTTCGGCGTAGTACTTTCCGAAACCTCCGCGCACGACGGTCCGGTCGTTCATCTTGTACGCGAAGCCCAGGCGCGGCTGGATGTTGTCCGTGTCGCTGGGACGGCCGCCGTTCACCCATGGCTGAAAGTCGAATTTCTCTCCAAATGCGTTGAGGGCCACGTCGTAGCGCAATCCCAGGTTCAGCGTCAGCTTCGACCCGAGCTGCCAGTCGTCCTGGAGCCACGTGCCAAACACCTGCCGATCGACGGAGAACTTCATCGCGCCGATGCCAAGCTGGTAGCGCCTGATGATCGGGTTCAGCGCGTTCAAGTTCCACGTGTTGGGATCGTTCCAGACCGGGAACAGCTGCGGCAGCGGGATTGGGACCGGACTTCCCGGCTCCCCGGGACGAGCTCCGCCCTGCGCGTCGAACGTGCCGGTGCACGTTCGGCAGATCATGAGCCACCAGGAGTTCCTGATGTACTCGCCGCCCGTCTTGAGGTCGTGGCGGCCGCGCCAGTTATACGAGAAGCTGAAGTCATCGCGGGCCGAAAGGTTCCCCTGTCGGATGTTCTGCGGGCTGCTTCCCGGCGGCCCGATGCCGTAGCCATTGAACGAGATGATCGGCGACCCGCTGAAGATGCCGGTCGGCGCCGAGGGATGGTTCTGATACCTGACGACAGGATCTTCCGTATTGCTGACGCCGGCATACCCGGCCTTGAATTCGTTCACCGCTCGCGAGCCAATGACCTTCGTCAGCGTGAGCAGCAACTCATCGCTGTCGCGCGTCGTCTCTACCGCGCCCGATGGATGCGAGGTGGGAGTTCCTCCGAAACGCGAGTCGTACGGCTGGTGGTTGGACCAGAGCGCTCCGCGCAACGAAGCCCGCAGCGAGGGGGCGAACTGGTAGTCCAGCCGTATGCCTGACTTGTTCTCGCGGCGGGGACCAGTGAACTCGAGATTGAACGCGGGGTACGGCGTCGTCCACACCGTGGTCAGCGGCTCGCGCTCGAACTCGTAGTTGAGGAAGTAGTGGAACTTGTCGCGAATGATCGGGCCGCCGAACGTCATGCTGAGCTGCTGGTTCGAGTACGGCAGCCTGCGATTGACGATGTTGTCGACGGCATTCCACTTGGAGTCGCGGAAGTAGCCGGCGACCGAGCCCGACGGCGTATTGGTGCCTCCCCGGGTCACGGCATTGATCTGAATGCCCTGGGAGCGTCCCTGCGTGGCGTCGAACCGGTTCGAGATGAACTCGAATTCCGCGATCGCGTCCTTGCTGTAGCGCGGCTGAACGTTCCCCAGTCCCTCGCTGTAGTACGTGATCTGCTGCCCGTCGACGTTCACCTGGTACGTGCCGCTCCCGGTCGCGGCAATTTCAGAGCTGGATACGTCGTTGACGCGGTTCCCGACGGCCAGCATCGCCAGGTCCTGCCAGTTCCGGCCGTTCACAGGCAGTTCCTGCATCTGGGCGTCGGTGATGTTGGTGCCAAGGCTCGACGTGCTCACATCAATCAGGGGTGCTTCGCCCGTCACCGTCACGGATTCCTGTACGCCCGACGGCGCCATCTGCAGGTTGAGCGTCACTGTCTGCCCGACGGCAACCGGAAGCCCGGTGCGCGTGGCTTCGGCAAAGCCTGCCAGTGATGCCGTGAGACGGTAGGTCCCGATCCGAGCAGGCATCCGGAACACGCCGCGTGCGTCGGTCACCGCCTCATAGGTATTCCCGGATGCATCGTTCACGGCTGTGACCGTGACGCCGGGCAGCACACCGCCCGTCGCATCCGTGATCGTGCCAGTGATCGCGGCATCCTGCGCATAGCCGCCGACGGGGGATGCGAGGAGAGCGAACAAGAACAAACAAAGACGGCCGAGCCGTGCCGCCATACCCACTGTCATAAGAGTCCTCCTCAGTTTCACGAGAGAGCTACCAAGGGGCCGCCGCGCGTGTGTTGATTTGATTTGGAGGCGCAGGCCGGGATGGAAACCAACTCCCAACTCCCAATTCCCAAGATGAATGCCCGCTCGCCTTGGGAGTTGGAAGTTGGGAGTTTGCGTACGTGCTAGTTCGTCTTCGGCTTCTCCGCCTTCGCCTTCTCGTCGGCGATGTACTTCACCGCGCCCTCGTGCGCCTGCTTGAGCCACACCCGCCAGGTCGCGTTGTCGACGAACGGATTCGGGTCCCCAGCCTTCCGCTTCGCGAGCAGGTCGCGGCGCTCGAGGATGCCGCTGTTGTTCGGGTACGGGTAGCTGTTCAAGTAGCTGTGCACGTGCACGGCCACTTCGACATCGGCAAAATCCTTCTCGAGACGCTGGACGCTTGCGAGGAACTCAGAGCCACCCTCGACACCGTTGCGCGGCCCGGGCCCTCCGAAGACGAATGCCTTGTATGGCTTCTTGTTGTCATACGCGGTGAACGCGTAGTTCACCGAGCCTGGCGTGTGCCCGGGCGTGATGGACACCTTGAGCGAGGTGTCGCCGAGCTTCACGGTGTCGCCTTCCTTCAGCACGAGATCGCGCGCGGGAGGCTCATCCCCCGGCCGCGGCGCCCGGCCGCTGGCGGCGGGCCTCGCCATGAGATCCCAGTCCGCAGCCGACAGCCCGACGCGGGCTCCGGACAGCTTCTGAATCTTCGCTGCGCCCCCGAAGTGATCGAGGTGGCCGTGGGTGAGGAGGATGTACTTGATGTTCTTCGGATCGAACCCGACTTTCCGGATGTTGTCGATCACGTAGTCGACGAACGGCTCCTGCGCCGCGTCGATCAGGATGAGACCCTCCGTCGTCGGGATCAGCCATACCGACACGGAGCCGGGGCCGACGTAGTAAAGGTTGTCCATCACCTTGAACGGCGCAATCTTCTGATACTCGACGTTCCTGCTCTGGCTACCGCGGTAGCTCTGGCTCAGTGACTCACCGGGAGCCGGACCGGCCTGCTGCGCGAGCAGCGCACCCGTGGCCAGCACAATCAGGGCGAACGTCGCCACTCGTGTCGCGATTCTCATCATTCCTCCTACAGCTTTCTTATGGGACCGGGCCGAAGGTTACCACCCTCCCCGGGCAAGTCAAGGAGTACGGCCCTATGCTTCGGCGGACAGATCAGGTCTGCCACCGTGGGGGAGTATCGTGCGATGCGGGGCCTTCAAACCACGAAGTATTTCAACCACGAAGCGCACGAAGGACACGAAGGAATCTAGATCCTTCGTGTGCTTCGTAACCTTCGTGGTTATTCGCATTGAGCCTGCCCAGACCTAGAGGGGGTTGGGCCGTTCGTTCAACTCGATGTAGGTGCCCCACGGATCGTAGATGAACGCCAGTGCGCCGCCGGTCTGCGGATTCCTGGTGAAGGGCCGATCGAGCTTGATGCCAGCCGCTTCGAGCTTCTTGCAGAAGGCTTCCAGGTTCGTCACGTCGAACCCGATGTGATCGAGCACGCGCCCCTTGGTGGTGACCGTCGGCATCGTGGTCGCGGAAAATGTGAGATTCGCGCCCGGGAGGTCGTCGGCCTTGTTGGCTCCGCGCATTCCCGGTTTCGCGCCGAAGGTCTTCGCGTACCACGCCTGAATTTCCGGGATCGTTGCTTCAGGGACGTTGAAGTGGATGTGATGATGCTGGATCGGAAACTTCTGTTCTTTGTTCTCGAGAATCTCGATCCGCAACCCGTCGGACGTCTCGATAAACGCCTGGTCGGTCCTGCCGGCGCCCCCGGGCAGCACGTTCACTCCAGCCGCCTTCCACTTCGCAACGGCTTCAGCAGTGTTCAGAACCGTAAACCCGACGTGATTCACGATGCTGCCGACCGTGCCGCCGTTCGCCGGCGGTGCGCCCGGGGCCTGGTTCAGGTAGACGGCCACGCCTGGAAACTTCACGATTTCAAAGTTGCCGTTCTTGATGAGGGTCCCACCCATCGCGACAAGGATCTTCTTGTTGCCCTCGACGTCCCGCGAGTTCAGATGCCAATGCCCCATCGTGACGCCCGCATCGTTCGGCGGGAAGATGGCGGCTTGCGCCCACGCGGTCCCCGGCACCAGCAGTGACACTGCCCATAGAACCGAAATCAGTTTTCTCACAGCAAACTCCTCCCGCTTTGAGGCCTTCGAACCGCCGATGGTCGTTAAGGTTACTACGTCGTGCGCTCCGTACGGAGTAGATGCTCAAGGAGCAAGGCGTTCACCTCTGCTGAGAGCTGAATCGGCATTCCGTGCGACGCCTGGGAGAACTCGACATACCGGGCGCCGGGAATGCCGCCGGCCAGCGCCCGTCCGCTTCGGGGAGTCGCGATCGGGTCGCGCGCGGCACTGACGACGAGCGTCGGGACATCCACGATCTCCGAGAGACGAGCGGTTGCATCGTACGCGCGGAGTGCCGCAAGCTGCTTCATCGCCACCGGCGGCTGATCGGCGAGATCGTGACCGAACAGTGGCGCCAGACCCGCCGCCATTTCCTCGAGATCGGCGCCGACAAGTGCGTGCGGCGGCATGACGATCTGCAGGAAGGCGCGTCGCCTCATGCGCGACGAGCCGATCCTCGAGCGAAGCCCCAGCCAGAGCATGCGCCAGGACAGGCGCGTGGCGTCGCGGCCCCGAGCAAATGTGCACAGCAGGGAGAGGCTGCGCACGCGCGCCCGGCGCGTGAGCGCCAGATGAAGCGCCACGAGGCCACCGAGCGAATGCGCAATCACGTGAGACGACTCCCAGCCAATGTGATCCATCAGGCAGGCGGTGTCCTCGGCCATCTGTTCAACTGTGATCGGGACTCCCTGCGGCTGGCTCTGCCCCATCCCACGGTTATCGAAGGTCAGGCACTGGAAGCGCTCGCGTAGCGCCGCGACCTGCGGCGTCCAGCCCGCGCCGTGAATGCCGACGCCCTGGATCAAAACGACGGGCGGACCGCTGCCTTCCACGTCATACGCCAGCCGGCAGGAGCGGTGCTCGAGCGCGGAGAGGGGCATGCGCTCTTCAGACGAGGTGCGCCAGATCGGTCGCGGTCATTTCGACGATCAGCGGAGGATTGGAACTGAAATCGCTGTATCGCAACCAGCGCGGACGAACGCGCACATGGATCAGGCCCGGCCACGTCAGGCGTTCCCGTCCATCAGGAAACACACGGAAGTAGTGATCCTGAAGTTCCTTCAGTTCGGCGCCCGCAGGTCTGTCTGCCTCCCCTTCGTACTGCACCGTCTGCTCCTCGCCCTGAAGGCCTCCAATCACGAGCGCGATGCGCGGGTCCTCCTCGAGGTTCAGCGCTTTGCGGCTGGTAGCGATCGTGTCGAACACGATCTCGAACGTGTCCAGGACGGCAATGCCGACGACGGCAGCCTGAATCCCCGCGGCGGGACCCGTCGACGCCTCAACGGCGTAGCGATGCGCGCGAAGACATGCCAGGAGAGCAGCGCGGGTCGGAGCCGGCACGGCGTGGCTTACTGCGCAGCCGCGAGGATTACCGTCAGCGCGATCTGCGCGGCGCGAACGCTCGACTGCTTCTCGATGTCGACCCATTCGTCGAGCGCGTGGCTGCGGGCGCTGTTGCCGCGTCCGATCGTGACTGCGGGAATGCCAAGGCTGATCGGGATGTTGGCGTCGGTGCTGCCGATGCCGTAAGTGGGCGTGAGGCCGAATGCCTTGACCGCTGCGGTCGTGGACTGCACGAGCGACGAGCTGATGGCCGTTTCACCCGAGGGCCGATCGCCAATCAACTTCACGTCCGCGCCGACCTTCCCTTGCGCGGTGGATCGCGTCCGATTTTCTTCGTCGACCGCTTCCCGAATGATCGCCTGAAACGTGGCCACCAGCTTGTTCAACTCGCCGGGCGATTCCGAGCGCATGTCGACGTCCATGAACATCTCTGTGGGAATCGAGTTGACCGACGTCCCCCCGCCAACCACTCCGACATTGAACGTCGTCCTCGGCCTTGCAGGGACCATGACGCGTGAGAATGTCGCGATCGCGGTCCCCATCGTGAATGCCGGACTCACCAGTCCGAACGCGTTGTAGCTGTGACCGCCGGGTCCCTTGAACGTCACGCGATACCGCTTGCTGCCAAGCGCTCCGTTCACGATCGGTCCCTGATCGCCGCCATCGATCGAGATGAAGGACTTGATTCGATCCTTGTACTTGCCCCTCTGCAGGAGATACTTCACGCCGCGTAGATCGCCCTCGCCTTCTTCGCCGACATTTCCGACGAAGAGAATGTCTTTCGGCGTCTGGAACCTGGCTGCATCCATCGCGCGGACGATCGACAGGATCAAGGCGAGCCCGCGCGTGTCGTCGCCAACGCCCGGCGCCATCAGCTTCGTGCCGTCGCGCTTCACCTTTACGTCCGTGCCTTCCGGAAACACCGTATCAAGGTGCGCGAGCACGGCGAGTACCGGCCTGTCCGCGGCGTTGCCGGTTCCCCTGCGGATGCCCATGACATTCCCCTCGGCATCCATCTCAGCGTCTGACAACCCGAGGCCGCGCAACATCTCGAGATAGGCGGTCGCGCGCGCTTTTTCCTTGAATGGCGGCGCGGGAATCTCGGTGAGCGTGATGAGCTCGCGGACGAAGCGATCGTGATCGCCTTCGAAGAAGGTCGTTGCGCTCTTGAAGTTCGCGCTGCTGATGATGCCGCTTACCAGGGCATCGGCAGTTTGTGCTGTTGCAGGACTGACGACGCCGAACACGAATGCAAGGATCAGAGAGAGAAACTTCATGGGCGGCCGGATGGTACCACGCGGTCAGAACAACCGTTTCACTTCAGGAAATGGAAGGGCGCGGCCGAGATTAGTAAAGGTGCCCTGCTGGGCAATCTCGGTTGCCGCCTGCAGGAAGCCGGTCCAGGCCGCGCGAGCCAGTGCCCCGCCGACGCTGATGCGTCGAACTCCCGCATCAGCAAGCTGCGCGACGGTGGCAAAGTCCCCACCGACGAGTACGTTCACCGGTTTGGGCGAGACCGCCGTGACCACTGCCGCGATGTCCTGCATCGTGCGAATGCCAGGCGCGTAGAGGCAATCAGCTCCCGCCTTGGCATAAGCGGTAAGGCGACGAATCGTTTCTGCGAGATCCGGTCGCCCGACGATGAACCCTTCGGATCGGCCAGTGAGAAGGACGCCCGTGCCGCTCTCATCGATCGCCTGACGCGCCGCGCGGATTCGTTCGACCGCGAGGTCGAACTCGAATAGAGGATTCGACGGATCGCCAGTGGAATCCTCAATCGAGAGGCCCGCAATTCCGGTTGTTGTCGCAGCGGCAACGTTGGCGCCCACCGCAGGCGGCGCGATTGCAAAGCCGGCTTCGAAATCCGCGTTGACCGGAATATCCACGCTCTGGGCGATAGATCGAAAGTGGGCCAGCGCATCGTTCAGCGACACGTGGTGGTCGGCCCGCCCGAGTGACCACGCCAATCCCGAACTGGTGCTGGCAAGTGCCGGAAACCCGAGTTGCTCGAGGACGCGGGCGCTGCCGACGTCCCAGGGGTTGGGGATCACAAAGCAGCCAGATTTGTGGAGCTCGCGGAACGCGCTGGAGCGATCGGTGGTCAGTGTCATCGCGTCTTTCTCTATCAACAACTGGGGTCAGACCCCAGTGACGCTCGACTCAAGGTTGCGCTACCGTCGGCGTCCCCCCGTGATCCCGCCCAGGACACCGCGCAGGATCTGTCTGCCCAACTGGCTGCCGACTGTACGCGCAGCCTGCTTGGCCATTGATTCCACCATGCCCTGTCGCCGCCCAGTGCCCCACAGCCACTCCTGCAGCATGCCGCCCGCCTGCGGAGCGTCGCCTGACGCGCGCGTTGACGCTGGCGCCGTTGCGGGCGTGTCATCAGGCGTTGACGCGCGGCGTGACAGGATTTCGTATGCTGACTCGCGGTTGACTGCCGCGTCGTACCGACCGCCGATCGGGCTACGCCCGATCACCGCTGCGCGCTCCTCGACCGTGATCGCGCCCATGCGGCACCTGGGCGGCGCCATACGTGCGCGTTCGACCGGCATCGGTACTGCGTTGGCCTGCAGCGTCGACACCAGCGCTTCGCCAACGCCGAGCTGCGAAATGACGTCGACCACCTTGAACTTCGGGTTCGGGGCGAACGTTTCCGCGGCAATCTTCACGGCCTTCTGATCGCGCGGCGTGAACGCACGCAACGCGTGCTGCACGCGGTTGCCAAGCTGCCCGAGGATCTCGCCGGGCACGTCGTCCGGGAATTGAGAGCAGAAATAGACACCGACCCCTTTCGATCTCACCAGCCTCACGACCTGCTCGATCCGCTGCACTAGCGCCGGCGGCGCATCGTCAAAGAGGAGGTGGGCCTCATCGAAGACGAAGACGATCTTCGGCTTCTCGAGGTCACCGACCTCGGACAGTCTCTCGAACAGCTCCGACAGCAGCCAGAGCAGGAACGTCGAGTAGAGCCGAGGCTTCAGGACGAGCTGATCGGCCGCAAGCACGTTGACGATGCCTCGGCCAGTCAGGTCGGTACGGAACAGATCCATGAGATCCAGCGCGGGTTCGCCGAAAAAGTTCTTGCCGCCGTCGTTCTCGAGGCGGAGCAGAGCTCGCTGAATCGCGGCGGTCGACTGCGCGCTGACCAGGCCGTAGCGCTGCGAGACGTCTGCATGCTTGTCAGCGACGACCCTCAGGAGGGCCTGGAGATCGTCGAGATCCAACAGGAGCAGCCCCTGCTCATCGGCGAGCTTGAAGGTGATATCGAGGACACCCGCCTGTACGTCATTCAGCTCGAGCATCCGCGCGAACAGCGTGGGACCGATCTCACTGACGGTCGTCCGGATCGGGTGCCCGGCTTTCCCGTAGAGATCCCAGAACACGACCGGGCTCGGTTCGGGCTTGAAGTCGGCGATGCCCACGTCGCGGGCGCGCTGCTCGATCTGCGGCGTCGGCGCGCCCGGCATCGCCAGCCCCGCCACATCGCCCTTCACATCGGCGATGAAGACCGGCACGCCGATGCGCGAGAGACCTTCGGCGATGACCAGGAGCGACACGGTCTTACCCGTCCCGGTAGCGCCGGACACGAGACCGTGGCGGTTCGCGTACTTGGCGAGTAGAAAGATCTGCTTGTCGCCTTTGCCAAGGAGGATCTCAGCCACGGTAAAGCCCGCGCTGCCGATGAGGAGTCATTCGCAAATTGTATTCGCTCCGGATTTTCGCGATTCCACTTCCCCCTTCCCCCTTCCCCCTTCCTAACCCCTAACCCCTAACCCCATCCCCTATCCCCTATCCCCTATCCCCTATCCCCTATCCCCTGTCCCCTATCCCTGCTACAGTTCGGTCTTCCAATTCCGCTGTGGAGGTTCCGATGCACCAACTGAAGACGCAATCCCTACGCATGCTCGCCGTCGTCGGACTTCTTGTCCTTGCGGTGGTAACGGCCTGGTCGGTTCCAACGCTCGGGCAGGCACCAGCAACAGGTGTGACGGCCTTCGTAGGCGCACGACTCATCGTGGGCGATGGGCG
>Ga0208185_1000630_pt1 | contig 13624 bp, 10 predicted proteins | sample EasRivMeERMLT700_FD_187532 | JGI IMG/M metagenome (GOLD analysis project Ga0208185, IMG submission 187532) | Soil microbial communities from meander-bound floodplain in the East River, Colorado, USA - East River MetaG ERMLT700 (SPAdes) (version 2) | ecosystem: Environmental > Terrestrial > Soil... | reverse complement strand
TGGGCGTCTGGGTATCCAATGCGTAGCACAATCAGGGTCCCAGCGTTGCCGAAAACTGCTTGTCGAACGGGCAGTGAAAGTTGATCAACGTATTGATGCGAAAGTATCAAGCATAAGCGATATTTTCGGGCTTCCGCTAGGATAGAAGCAAAGGCATCGGTCGAGAAGTTTTGAAATTCATCGATCACCAGATAAAAATCATGTCGATCGGCTTCTGGCAAAGTCGAGCGCGCCATTGCGGCCAATTGAAACTGTGTGGTGAGAAGGCAACCGAGGAGATTCGCCTTATCATGCCCCAATCGCCCTTTCGATAGGTTGGCGATGAATAGCCGTCCGTTATTCATAACGAACGAGACGCTGACTTTGCTTTTAACCTGCCCCAAAATGTTCCGAATCACCGGGTTGAACAGAAATTGCCCGAGCTTATTCTGAATCGGCGCAATTGCCTCCCGTTGGAAGCGGAGATCGTAGCTGGTATATTCCTCAGCCCAGAATGATCGAATGAAAGGGTCTTTGATTTGGCGAATTACCCAGGCTCGGTATTGCGCATCAGTGAGCATCCGATTGACGCCGAGCAGACTGACATTGTTACAGTCGAGAAGGGCTGCTACAGAATTGTACAGAATGTATTCCATTCGAGGGCCCCATGATTCTCGCCAAATTCCTTTGAATGCACTGACGATGCCTGAAGCCACAAGATGTCGATCATCTGGAGCCACGTTAGCGAGGAGGTTGAATGCGATCGGATACTCGATATCTCCTGGATTAAAGTAGACGAGATGATCGGCGCGATGCGGGGGAATGTGGTTGAGAACTTCCTCCGCTAAATCGCCATGCGGGTCAATTAGTCCAACGCCGTGTCCTAGTGCAAGGTGCTGAACGATCATATTACGGAGCAGCGTTGTCTTACCCGAACCGGTTTTTCCGATGATGTACATGTGCTGGCGTTGGTCCTCTTTTGAAATGCCAAAACGCTGGGGTTCACCCCAGCCGTGTCGCTCTCCAATAATGATTTGTGGTTCGTCATTCATGGTTCCAAAACCAGTCGCCACTCCGGTCACTCAGCACGATCTGGCTTGTGTTAGATCGCCTGTGGTCGCCTTGCCGCAATCACTTGCTTGCAAACGCCGACAAATGCGTTTGGGGCAAGCCGGCGGGGTAATGGCGGCTGGTTTCGGAATCCGAACTCGTGTTTAAGCGGCACCAGCCGCGATTATGCCAAGAGGGCGAATGCATCATAACATGCAGGTTTTGCAAAATTGACGCGGCTTACGCCGCGGCTGTTGTCTCTGGCCGGAATTCGGCCGCGTTTTTTCCTCGCTATGCGCGAAGGTGGTGTCTTGACGATAGTGATTGTGCTCGTGAACTCGGGTCGTAGCTCACGCTTCAGCGTGTATTGTGCGCGATAGCGAAGTGGTCCGTTGGTGCGGTAGCACCTCTTAAGGACAGTCCCCCCAACGTGTCGCGGCTAAAGGACAATCGGACGACGCCCGACTTATCGATTTTTGGTTAAAGGACACTGGATAGGTGGACTGTAACCCGATAGCCGGAGGAAAAAGCGATAAGTCGGGCGTTAGCCGACGACACGTTGGGGGAACCAGTCGTGCGGCGGTTAAGCCGTATTAGTGAAAAGTGAGGGGCGCTCAGCCCCTACATACCATGTATGTCGACCGTCGGAGTGAAGTTTTGCCGCAGGCGGCAAGTTGCGACGTCTTGGCGACTCGCGGTCAATTGCTCACGCTTGAGAGCATGCCAAATCGTTTTCGCAATTGGAGCTATCGCAATCTCACGGACTTTCTGCGTGAGAAAGGTTTCAGCCTTTTCAAGGAAATCGGAGGATCTCACCAGCAGTGGATCAAGCGTAGCGTGGATGGCAAACCAGACAAAATTCTTGAGATTTATTTTCGGCACAATGCGTATCCGATGAAAACTATTCAGACGACGGCTCGTAAATCAGGAATTCCAGAGGATGAGTGGCTTAAGTGGAGTGGCTCATAACAGGTTGCCGCTTTCGGCAAATCTAGGCGTCTTTCTTTCAATCGGTGTTGGGCAGTACGCTGTAGGCATTATGAAAAACATAACCAATCAGGCGCCCAAGAGTGCCCCCAGTGTCTTCCGACGACACTTGAACGAGTTCGTTGTCCGTCCGCTCGCCCATCTGATCAACCGCCAGAGGCTCGATTGCATTGAGCAGGGAAGAAAAATCCTCCAAAAGCTCGATGAACTGGAAGATTTGGTCGCAATTATCGCCCGGGAGCTAAACAAGCAAAAGCTTGAAGGAGACAAGCAGTGAGTCCGCAAGTGCATCCGCAGTCCAGGAAATCGTTATCAGTCTTTTCGACTTCACTTGTAACATGGTCGAGCTTTGGGCCAAGGCGGGATTTCTCTGCTATTGTGTCGACCTGCAACACTCCCCTGGTGAGCGTCGAGAGAACAACATTATCCGAGTTGGTGCAGACGTGCGGGAATGGCTTCCGCCTTACGCGCAGGTCAAGATCATGTTTGCGTTTCCACCTTGCACCCACGTTGCTGTGAGTGGTGCTAGATGGTTTAAGGATAAGGGGCTTGGTGCGCTGATTGAAGCACTTCAACTGTTCCAGGAGAGTGTTCGATTGGCAGAATGGACGAGGGCACCATACATGATCGAGAATCCTGTCAGCACGGTGTCAAGTTACTGGCGAAAGCCGGACCATACGTTCGATCCGTTCGAATATGGTGGTTACTTGAGCCCAGAAACAGACACCTACCGGAAGCGCACGTGTCTGTGGGCCGGCAATGGGTTCGTCATGCCCGAAGGGAGGGAAGTTGCACTCACTCGGTGCATTCTGCTTCCTTGAACAGGAGTCCTTCGGCTGGGCGTTCAGCCCTTCGGTCCATAACTCCCCGTGGATTTGCCCAAGCGGTTTTTGAGGCAAACTTCGACTAGCGATTGAGATGCATTCCATGTTGAACTGGAGGTGCGCCTTGGTCTGGCTTGTCCGGGGTGCCTCACATCATCAAAACCACAATGTGTCAAGTTGCTGCTGTTTTCCCCCGTGGTAAAATGAAACATCATGCTTCCATCAATCCTCCAACCGTTGTTCTGGGACGCCGTTGGGAACATCCGCGCCGATCTCCACAAACGCTATGTTGTCATGGCTCGGATACTTCAACTCGGCGATGAACTCGCTATGAAGTGGCTGGAAGAAGGCTATTCAGTTGATGATCTTCGGAATGTCGTCGAAACGAGCCATAATGTTTCCGCCCAAAGCCGGATTTATGGGGAATAAGATACGGCTTTGTCTGAGAAACACGAGCAAACGATTGCGCCGCCGACGCGAAAGCTTTTGACAGGTGGCGGTGAGCCGGCAATGCCGGCCTTTGTGGACGGAGAGACTTAAGCAGCTCTTTGTTAAAGAGGCGCCGGCTCCGACTACTTACCTTTGGTTGCTCTGAACTTCGCCCACCTTGCTCTTGCCGCAGCGGCAATTTTCGCGCGAGCTGCAGGGCTCATTCTTCGTCGCCTTCTAGGTCCAGCTCGCCTTGGCCCAAAAGACGCCGAATCCGGCCCAATTACTGAGGCAAGCTCCCGCTCGAGTTCTTCGATCCGCTGTTTTATGGTCAAAGCCCTCTTCAGCTGACCCACCGTTAAGTCCGCTAATGGATTTAGCACACGGCAGGCGTAGCCGGACATGCCCGCAAAGTCAAGCGTCAGAGCGACCGGCGGGACTAACACCCACAACCATCGTAGTTTACACCAAAGCCACATTGACACCATCTACTACTTTCATGTGATTGAATACCGGCACGGTTTTTGACACGATGGCATGTTGAACGCGGCGTTACCTTTTTCTGCTAGAAAGATCGTGGCGAGCCGAAACGTAGATGTTGAGAAGAGTTGTCGTATGAAACCTCCTGCTAATTCAAAGAATCACAGAATCGCAAAGCGAATTCGTTCAGAAATTCGCAGACTGAAAAGGGAATTGCGGGAGATCTTCAACATCGGTCACGAATACGTGCGACCCCACCAAGCAGTTGAAGGGAAGGCTATTGACTTCTGGCGAACCAGCCATCGCGGGTAGGCAACGCGATGAAATGCGTTAGCTGAAACTTTTGATCCAGGAGTTTCTCCGTCAGGAAAGAGTCTGTGACCTGAGATCGCCACACTCTGCTCTGCTTGGCCTGTAAGAATAACCCTCCATCAGTTTCAGTCTTTGCCGACATTTAATGTTCGCAAAGGGCTTAATCTTCACCTAATGGCGCAGAGACATAGTGCTCCTGCCAAGCAGGAATCGGCCGGGGATAAATCCCGAGATTCTCCCAAAAATTTGGTTCGGGGATTTCGAGTCCAGTTTAATGGCTGGCTCCATCTGCTTCGAGAATCTGTTCGGGTTGTCCCGGTAAATCGGTTTGCGCTTGGTGCGCTCGGCGTTGCTGCCGCAGCGGCTGTGGCACTGACGTTATTCGAAAACATTATTGTCGGACTCATAGCAACCACTTTCGTACTAATTATGATGATCCTACTTCTCTTCTTCTCTTGGCTAAGCAAGCTCAGCGCGGCGCTCTATCGACCTATCGCTGCAACCTTTGGCTGGCTGCTGCTATGTTTGCTATGTGTCATCTTCGGCCTCCTCATTGCAACGATCGCGTTCGGATGGCCGGAACCCCTTAGAAGAATGATTCTCAGCCGCTAAACACTCCGAGCAGTCAGGCACATCAAAAACAGAGACAAACCCAAAAATGGAAGCCCGCCCTAAAACTCCACTGTTTGTGTTCGGTTGGCCATCATTCTTAGGCGGAGCTGATACGAAACTAGCGCATCTGCTGATCCTGTTGCACGGTCACTGCGATATTATCGTGGTTCCTAACGATGAACGTCATCTCCAGAATCGAATGTGGACTGACTTTCTCGATAAGTATGGCATCGGCTATTGCATGTTCACACAGCTGCCTTCGAAGCTTACCGGATTTGGTCTTTCAATGTGCAATCAGCGCTTCCTGACAGAACGAATCGCTCATCAAGCCAAAGAAAGAGGCCTGGTAATCATCTGGTCCAGTGAAATGATGTGGCATCATCCTGGCGAGTTTGAGGCAGTGGAACAAGGAGTTATTGACAAGGTTCTTTATGTTTCTGAATTCCAAAAGAAAACCTTAAGTGCAGGATACCGCGACTTACCTTCGGCAATTACCGGGAATTATATCGACCCTTCTTTCTTTCCGTTTAAGGAGAGACGAAACGAAACTTTCACGGTTGGTCGCTTATCCCGACCTGATCCCGCTAAGTATCCAGAAGATTTTCCGGTATTTTACGAAAAACTGCGGCTTCCCGACACACGGTTCCGGGTGATGGCTTGGAGTGAAAAGCTGCACCACAAATATCGATGGCACAGATTTGACCAGCGTTGGGATTTGCTGGCGCCCGAACAGGAATCGCAGGTGGACTTTCTGCAAACCCTTGATTTGTTTGTGTATCCACTCGGCCATACTTTCCGCGAATCTTGGGGTCGGTCTACCGTCGAGGCGATGCTGACCGGATGCATTCCGCTGGTGCCTACAGGGCACCATTTCGAGAATCTGCTCGTGCACGGTAAGAGCGGGTTCATTTGCCACGACTTTGTCGAGTGGAAAGAATACGTCAGCAATCTTTACTACGACAATGGACTCCGCAAATGCATGGCCAGGCAATGTCGGATCCACGCGGAGAGGGAGCTCTGCAACAGAGAGCTGCACCTTCAAATCTGGATGGATGTTTTCGAAGCATCGAACCCTCGTAACGACAATCCAGCCGAAGCCAGGGCCTGCGCAACCCTATGACTCAACGAACGCCCAGATACTGTTTTTGGTCTGTCGTCGACGGGCATTACACACGAATGATGAACACGGTAGTCCACTCCGCGCGCCAAGTGGGAGTTTTTAAGGATTTCCACATTTGGTCGGACCAGCCTGTCGCAGGCGCGATCCACCACCCGACAGCGAAGTTCGACAAGGCGCACTATCTGTTCAAATTCATGTTTCTGCGGGATGCGGTGAAACACCTCAACTATGAATATTTTATCTGGCTGGATGCCGACACCTATTTTGTTCGGAATCCAGGGGATGTTCTTGCGGTCCTTCAAGGCTCTCCGGTTCATGCCAGCCTGGAAAGTGATGCATGCCTCTCGAGTAACAAACGGCCAGATTGGTGGGGCTGCCCATTGCCCAAATATGTGGAGCTGATGCGAGAAAAAGGCGTGATCAGTAAATCCGTGTTCAATGTTAACGCGGGTTTCTGGATCGTCCATCACGACGTGATCGACGGCTTCTTCCAACTGTGCTTCGAGTTCTGGCATCATTGTCAAAATAAAGGGTTTGTTTTCACCGAAGAAGCGCCTCTTGCGTATGCAACCCACATGCTATGCGGTAATCCGTACGAGCATGTATTGCGCGCAACCTCTGACGTATGGGCCTCGGATTGGACTGGGTGCCATGCCGACAAGTTGCCGGACGCAAAGCCGTGGTTGTTTACGGACTATTTTAACGGTGAACGCTATTTGGTGAGCCCCGCTATCGTGCATGCGATGAGAAGCAAGCGGGTGCTTTTGGAGGCCTCTGCATCCATTTAGTGGGAGCGCGGCTTCGTTGGCTTCAGACTCGTCAGGCATAGCCTTTGTCGGGGGGTAGTCATCTTTCTCACGTCGAGGAACGCGTTTCGGTTCAGTAACTCCAGGCAGTCGAAATCTCGTCAGTCATCATTTTCGTACTTTTCAGGTTCCCCTGACAGACGGCTCCTCGTGTCTTGGGCGAAGCTGCGGGCGTGATTTTTGAAACCAAACATCAACGCAGTTAGCGAAAGGGAAAGATATGCCATACCCAGATTCAAACGCCCCGGCCCGGACCAGTTCAAGCAGCAGCAGCTGTCCACCCAGTTCCTCGAGTTCCTCCAGTTCCAGTTCGTCGTCGCAGCCCTCTGGGTCTTCGTCGACGGCACCTCCGCCGCCCTGCGGGCCATGGACTCCAGTGTCCCCAGGCGTGAGCTGCAATCCCGTGCGGTATGCCAACGGCGAGGTCTTCGTGATGAATGAGACGGTGGCAACGAATGGCTTTGGCCAGCCGTGGGGGCATACGTTGAGTTACAGCAATCGCCTGGACGCCAACTACCAGGGTCCCAATGGTGATGGCTGGTTCATCAAGGAAGTACCGCAGCTAGGCAAGGACGCAAGCGGCAACATCGCCGTGATCGGCATCATCCAGGAGCCACTGTGGTTCGACAAATCAGGTTCGGACTACGTCGCCCGCTATTTCATCAAAGAAACTCTCAGCGAGGATACAACCAACAAGGAATTCACGTTTACCGACACCGAAGGCCGGCTCGTCAAATTCTTCAGTTTTGATGCCAGTATCCCGACGGCCAAGCAGGGTCAGTTCAAAGGCTTTACCGATCCTTCTGGCAATGCGGCCAACATCACGTACGACGGCAGCAACCGCATCAGCGAATTCATCCAGGGGAGCGTCGCCAGCGGGATCAATGTTCGCTACAAATACGACTACTTTGCCACCGGCGATCACACCTCTCGCATTCAGTACGTGACGGTAAAGCGCAATGACACGATCAACGTCGCCCGGGTCGTGAATGACTACTACAATTCCAGCAGCAGTTCAGGCTCGGGTGATTCATTTGGGACCGGGGGAGATTTGAAACGAGTGACGGTGCAAAGTTGGAATGCCGGCACCTCGGCCTGGGAAGACGTTCAAAGCAGTTATTACCGTTACTACAAAGCCGGTGATGCCAACGGTTTCGAACATGGCTTGAAGTATGTGGTTGGCCCAGAGGCCTACGCACGAATGGTCGCCGCCGGACTGAGCCCGATTACGACGAGCGATACCAACGTAGCCGCGTATGCCGACCACTATTTCGAGTACGATTCGAGTAAGCGGGTCACGCGCGAGAAAGTGCGGGGCGGTCTGCAGACCATTGACTTCGCCTACGCTGCCAGTCCCAATGCACCCCCGACTCCTGCCAACTTCAACGACTGGAGGATCAAGACGACCGAGACGTTGCCGGACAGCAATCAAAACGTCGTATTTGCCAACCACGCCGGGCAGCCCATGTTCAAAATGTTCAAGTCCGGCACCCAGGAGTGGTACCAGCACTTCAAGTACGACACTGCCGGCCGGGTGTTGCAGCGTGCGGAATCCAATGCCGTTTCAACCCTTGATTCATCCACCAGCAGTGTGGCCAGCCTCAAAGCCAGCGCCGGACTTATTCAGGTGTCCGAGTATTATACCACCACCGACGTACCGAATGGTGCGGTGGCTGGTTACTTGAAGTGTGAAAAGGTCAAACAGGGCGATAGCGGCACGGAGATCAAAATCAAAGAATACAAGTACACCTCCAGAACAGTCGGCAATACCACAATTTACCCGCTATTGAAAGAGATCGTCTACCCGAGCGACACGGATCAAAGCATCACCCAGGAAACGGTGTATTCCTACACCTGGTTCAGCAACACGTTGCGAACGGAGTCCAGAACGATCACGTGGCCAGCGGTGACCACGGCTCAGAATGGGTCGAACTCGACGACCAGTCGAGTCGAATGGTTCGATGCCTACGGACGTATGATCTGGTTAAAAGACGAGCGTGGGTTCATCACGCGATGGAAACATGACGAATCATCGGGTGGTCTCACCCAACGCATAGACGATGTCAACACCACGACAGTGTCTGACGAGCCGAGTGGCTGGGTGACGCCTAGCGGCGGGGGGTTACACCTGGTAACCGACTTCGAGCACGACAACGTGGGCCGGATGACGCAGGAGCTTGGGCCCTCGCACTCGATCGATCTCAGCGGGACTGCGACCACCTTGCGGCGCGCTAAATGGATCGTGTACAAGGACACGATCCAGGAGCGCTGGGAGGCGATGGGCTATGCGACCGGCACCGCTCCAAGCTACACGTACACTCTGATCAATCCGGTCACGATCACGAAAATGGATCGAGCCAGGCGGGTCGCCGCCAATGTTGTGGCCACCCGTGCCAGCACCAGTGGAAAGCTTTCCGCTTCGGACAGCTTTGCCCAATCGACCTGGGTCCGCTGGCGCAAGTTTAATTATGACAACAACAGCCGGTTAACTTTCGAGCGCCTGTATCACCTCATCCCGACCAGTGGCGAGGGAAGCAGCGGGACCAACTACAATCAGACGGATTACGAGTACGACTCGAGGCTTCGCAGGAAGAAGACCAAATCTCCGGGTGGAACCATTCGCCGCACGGTGTTCCATGTCCGTGGCTGGGAGCTTTCCACCTGGATCGGCACGGATGATACAGGCGCCACCGACACCAATCCGGCCGGCAGCGGCTCACCCAACAACATGGTGAAGGTCGAGGAACGGGAGTACGATTCGGGCGCTGATAAAGGCGATGGCCTGCTTACCGAGGTGACGCTGCACGAGAACGCCTCAACGACGCGCGTCACGACGTTCTCGTACGACTGGAGGAATCGTCGCGAGCACATCGATGGCGAAATCGACTTCTACCAGACCGATGCGTACGACAATCTGAACCGAGTCACCCGAGTCGATCAGAAGGACTCTGCTGGGACGTTGATTGGCCGGACGGAGACAAAGTACGACAATCGCGGTCGTGTCTATCAAACGATCGATTACGAGGTAAACCCCACGAATGGGACGGTAGGAAACAGCCTCACTCATAACATTTGGTATGATGCGGCTTTGAACGTAATCAAACAAAAGGTCCCTGGAAGCTCAGCTCTGCAGAAGATGGTTTACGACGGCTTAAACCGCATGACCAGGAGCTATGTCTCCTACGATACGGCCGAAACGAGCTACGCGGACGCCGGCACTGTCGTGGGCGACACGGTCATGCAGCAATCCGAGCTGATCTATGATGCGGCTAGTAACGTAATCGAGCAGAAGACCGGCATGCGCTTCCATGATGCCGATGGCACGACGGGTGAGCTTGGCAATCCGAGCACTGAGCCTAAGGCCCGCATCAGTTATATGGCAGTGTGGCCTGACCCACTCGGGCAAGCAAAGAACATTGCCGATTATGGTACCAATGGTGGCAGTGCACTGAGCCGGCCGTCAACGGCTCCAGCCCGATCGGACACGGTGCTGGTCACGACCACAGAATACAATACACGCGGAGAAATGTTTCAAACGAAGGACCCGAAAGGAACGACAATGTATTTTGAGTTCGACCATGCCGGTCAAATGACCAAGCAGATCGAAAATTACGTCGATGGCGTTCCATCGCTGGATACGGACAAAACCACGCAGTTTGCGTACAACGCCGATGGGCGGCTCAAAGCACTCACCGCGGTCAACAGCGTCACAGGTGACCAGGTGACCAAATACGCTTACGGCACCACGTTGAGCGACTCTGACCTTGCCAGCAATGACCTGCTCAGGGCGACTATTTATCCGGACTCTGACGACGTGGAGAGCCCGTTGGGGAATGGGACGGATGCAGTCTATGATCGGGTCGAGTTCAAGTACAACCGGCTCGGCGAGATGACAGAGAAGAAAGACCAGTTGCAAACCGTTCATGTATTTGAATACGACAAACTGGGCCGGCCTGTTCACGATCGAGTGACCGCCTTTGGAACTGGAGTCGACCAGGCAGTCAGGCGGATTAGCCGTAGCTACGAAGTACGCGGCATGTTATCGAAGATCACCAGCTACGATAACGCAGCTGTTGGGTCGGGCAATGTCGTTAATGAAGTTCAATTCGACTACAACAACTTCAGTCAGCTCACCGCCGATCACCAATCTCATTCGGGCGCAGTCGTTCCCGGCACGACACCCCAGGTGCAGTACGCCTATGCCAGCGGTGCTGCCAATCACATTCGCCCCACGTCGATCACCTATCCCGACGGCCGGGTGACGGACTTTGATTACGGAACTGCCAATGAAGTTGATGATCTCTTAAGCAGGATCAGTGCGCTGAAGCATAGCACGACAACCATGGTCCAATACACCCGGCTCGGAGTTGACCGCACCGTGAAGGCCAGTTACTCTACCCAACCGGGCGTTGATTTAACCTATCTCAAACAGACTGGGGAATCCAATGGAGATGCCGGCGACAGATACACGGGTTTGGACCGATTCGGGCGAGTCGTCGATCAACGGTGGATCAAAACCAGCGACGGCACGCATAGGGAGAGAGTCAAATACGGGTTTGATCGGGCAAGCAATCGGCTCTGGCGCGAAAATCTCGTTGCAACTTCAGGCCAGGATGAGTTTTATACATACGACGGTCTGTACCAGTTGACGAACATGGATCGAGGGGACCTCAACGGGACCTACACAGGGATTTCGGGGACACCAACCCGGGAGGAGGATTTTGCCTACGATCCAACGGGCAACTGGCGGGGCTCCACGACGGGGTACCTGACGAAAACCAATGGGACGACCGATCTGGACCAAAACCGCAGCCACAACAAGGCCAATGAGATCTCTGGCATAACGACGAACTCAGGTTCAGCCTGGGCCGCGCCGGCGCAAAACCTGGTCGGGAACATGACGACCATCCCTCAACCGCTGAATCTCACGAGCGCTTACACGTGCACTTATGATGCTTGGAATCGGCTGGTGACGGTTCAAAGTGGCGGCACCACCATCGCCGCCTATCAATACGACGGAAACCACCGGCGCACTTTGAAGATCACCAGCGGCGGCACAGTTACCCGTCATTACTATTACTCTGACCAGTGGCAGGTGTTGGAAGAACGCCTCGGCACGTCGAGCACAGCAGACCGGCAGTTCGTCTGGGGATTACGCTATGCTGATGACCTGGTCCTCAGAGACAGGGGTTCAGAGCGCCTTTATGCTCTCCATGATTACTTTCATGTGACGGCAGTTATTGGCACCACCGGAGCTGTGCAGGAGCGCTACGGTTATGACTCGTATGGCAACTCGCGCGTCATGGACGCTAGCTTCAATAGCGCGTCCTCCAGCTATGATTGGGAAACGCGTTTCGGAGCCTACCGCTGGGACAGTGAGACAGGTCTGTGTCAGGTCAGGCATCGATACTTGCACGCGAAGCTTGGCCGGTGGCTTACCAGAGATCCGTTGCAATATGAAGCTGACGGCCCTAACCTGTACTGGTTTGCACGCAACAACAGCATAAATTATTTCGATGCTTATGGACTCAATGTTCATCCTGATACCCTGAAGGAATGCTTTGATTGGAAATGCTATGATTGTTTTAACATCACTATAATACGCGGGCAGCGCATTCCTAACCTTGTATTTAGAAAATGCTTCTACATAAGAAAGAATGGGCCGATGAACAAGAAAGCTTTTGAGGATTGCGCGGGCCCTCTTGAAGCGCAGTTTGCTCGGGAATGCAGGGCCGGTAGAACAGGTAATCTTGGTAGCATAGTTCGGAGATTGGAGAATTGCTTCAATCACCACTGGTAGGCGACTAGAACGGGCTAAAAATGGCCCAATGCATAAAAGTGATATTTTCAGTGACGGCCTCCTCGGAGGCCGATTTGGAATGGATTACCACTACAATGGGGTGCGAGCCGACACGAATTGCATTAGCACGCCTTTCAGCGAGTGAAGAATTGAGTTGGAATCTGGATATTTGTAATGACTCTGGCAGTTCGGCCGCTGACTTCGATGATCATCTCACGAGGTTCCTTGATACAAACGCGGAACGAATCCGTGCTGTTGCCAAGAGGCTCGACGCCCAAGTCGAATTCCTTGTTTCTGACAGCGAGCATCCGTCAGTTGGCTCGCTCTCATTCTCTGCCGCGTTATTGAAAAGGATCGCCGCGAGTAGCGCCGGCGTGGGAATCGGTTTTTTCGGTGGCCAACAAGAGTGAACGGGAAACGGGTCGCCGATTTGGGGGGTTGCGTCAATAGGCAAAACGTCGTTCGTCCCAATTTGTCTTTTTCGTCAGTCTCGCTTTTGGTGCAATCTCTACTTGAGGACGCTCTTGGGAGAATGACACCGTGACTTACACCCACGATAACGGCCGAAGGAGAAAGCGGCCTAAGCGTGCGGGTGCCAAACGCAAACAAGCCCTTCCCCCCAAACAGTGGACACTGGTAGCTGAGTTTGGGAAAGAAACCAATGGATCAGGAAGGCGCTCCGAAAAGGCAGCGGCCCGCCCGGCATGACAATGAGGAGTTTTAGCGCTCGGTAGTTGAGCATTGGCGAGACAGCGGCAAGACCTCGGGGGCTGTGGCCAGGGAGTTTGGCATTAACGTTTGGGACCTGCGGGATTGGCGGCATCGGTATGCCCCAGCTACCAAAGGAGTGACGATCCGGTGCTTGAAAGGCCGCAGGAGATGAAGCGGGAGATTGAGCAGTTGCGTAAGGAGCTGGCGCGCACGATTCATCAGCGGGAGATAGTAAAAAACTTCGGGCACCATTTCGGAAGTGTAGAGGCCCGTTACCAAATGATCCGGGAACTTTCCAGAGAGGAAGCGGCGAGGCCCTTGTGCGAGTTGCTGGGGTGGCGCGCAGCGGCTACTGTGTATCGCGGGCAACTGCAACGCTGTGGTGTCTTGGCCAGCATGAGCCACAAAGCCAACTGCTATGACAACGCAGCGATGGAAGCGTCCTGCACCTCGCTCAAACGCCAAGCACTGGAGCAAAGCGGCCTCTGGTCGAAGGAACGGGTGCGTCGGGGAA
>Ga0208185_1000626_pt1 | contig 13653 bp, 9 predicted proteins | sample EasRivMeERMLT700_FD_187532 | JGI IMG/M metagenome (GOLD analysis project Ga0208185, IMG submission 187532) | Soil microbial communities from meander-bound floodplain in the East River, Colorado, USA - East River MetaG ERMLT700 (SPAdes) (version 2) | ecosystem: Environmental > Terrestrial > Soil >... | reverse complement strand
TCAGACCTTGAAGGAAGCTCGGGAAGGCGCGGAACGGGAAATCGTCCGTGACGCCCTTAGGCGTCACCGAGGACAGATCACTTCCGCCGCAGCGGAACTCGGCATCAGCCGTCCAACGCTTTACGAATTGATGGAAAAGCTTGGAATCGCCAGGGAGTGATTGCGATGAGCCAAAAAGGAAAGGGCGCGAGGCATCTTGCCTTGCGCCCTTTGAGAGAATCCCGAAACCGCCTAGCTTTTGCTGAATTTCCGGCGCAACATGCCGAAGGAAAAGAGGACTGAACCCAGTAAAGCAGCCGTCGATCCACCGTCGGGAACCGGGACTAAAATATTCCCCTTAGCCACAGACGGTCCGCCGTCGATCGTTCCGGGCGTCGCCAGAAGATGGTCCCTCGAGACCCAATCGTCTGAGACGGTCGCCATGGATGAGGTCCGCACGGTAAACGGTGCGAAGATCATTAAGCCAGGCACCTCGACGCTCAACCCTCCGTAAGTAAAGTGGACGTTTCGGACAGCGGTATGGTCAGTTCCCAAGGGGGTCCCGAACGGAGAACCCACTAGAGATGTGCTCGCGGTCCAATCGACGGGCATGGCCAGAACTCCCAGGAACCCGCCGAAGTCAAAGATGGTAAAGCCATCACCCGTGTGGAGTTCGCCGCTCGTCATAAAAGTGGTGTAGCTCATGGAGACGCCGGGAGCGAACACCCCGTTAGTCGGGGTAATAGTGTTCGCACGAGCTGAGGTCGAGGCAAGCGCCACCAGCGCAACGGCCAATAGTACCGATCTCCGGATACCTTTCATAGTCATCCCCTGCTACGCACTAGTTCTGCCAAAGCTGACACGTCCAACTCGCCTGACCAGGGCTGAGCATCCAACGTGCCAATTTGTTCTAAAATATTGATTCACCGCAAACGACAGTCTTAAAGCAGCTTAGACCTGTATCGGCCCGCCGCCATTTCACGCGTTCCCGTTGATTTCGTAAGAATTTCCGACGGCTCTACTGGGACACCGACACCAGCGCTCGCTTGGCCTCGTCGCCGCCTATTTGCGGGTCGAGCTTCAGCGCCCGCTCGAGCGTCTCGCGCGCATTAGCCTCATCCCCGAGCTTCGCGTACGTCATCCCTAAGTGGTATAGCACTTCGGCGTTGTCCGGCCGCTTCCTGAGGCTCTCCCGGAGCGGCCGGACGGCCAGAGACGTCAGGTTCTTCTTGTAATAAATCCAACCGATCGTATCGTCCACACTAGCATCGTCGGGAAGGCCTTGCTTCGCCGACGTCGCGAGTTTGAGCGCGAGATCGAGATTCGTGCCCTGATCAGCATAGATGAACGCGAGGTTGTTTGACGCGACTGGAGCGTTCTGCGTGCCGTTCACCGTAGCCTCGTACGACTTCCTGGCGTCGTCGCGCTTGCCCTGCGCTTCGAACAGCCATCCCACCATCGTCCGTGCGTCCACGGCCGACGGATCGCGCTGGACCATGCCCTCAAACTCCGCACGTGCTTCGTCGAGCCGCCGCTGTTGTATGTAGAGTTGCCCCAGCATGGCATACCCTGACGTAAAGCGGGGATCGCCCGACACCGCACGACGAAGCGTCTGCTCCGCCTTCGCCTGGTCGCCCGCGGCACTTTGCGCTCGCGCCAATAGCGCTAACAACGGAGCGCTGACCGGCTGTTTCGCAATTTCGGGTTCGAGTCGGGCAATCGCCCGCGCCGGGGTCCTGGCCACGAGATCGAGATAAGTGAGCCCACCCAGCGCCTCGAGGAAACCTGGCGAGAGTTCGAGCGCCCGCTCGAACGCAGTATTCGCCGCCGCTGCGTTGTTCCTGCTTGCGAGGAGCGTTCCGTTGACGGCGTGCACCACGGCGGCGTTTGGCGCCAGCTTCAGTAGCTCGCCGACTTCGGCTTCCGCCCGCGCCAGGTTTCCGGCAGCAACGAGGCTCCGGGCGAGCGCCACTCGGGCATCCAGACTGGAAGGCTCCGCTTGACGGGCCTCCTGCGCATACCGCAAGGCAGTCGCACCATCGCCAGACGTCAAGCTCAGCCTCGACAGTTCGACCTGCGCGGCAACCGCCCTGGGATTAAGCCGCAGCACCTCCGTGTACGAGTTGGCTGCCTCGAGTGTTTCTCTGCGACGATCATGGACGCCGCCCAGGGCGAAATGAGCGGCGGCCGATAGAGGGTCGGCGGCGACCGCAGCCTTGGCGCGGTCGAGCGCTTCGTCGAGCTTGTTCTCCGTCGTGAGCCACTGCGCCTTCAGGACGAGCACTGGCGCGTTCTGGGGCCCGCGTGACAGCACGGCGTCGAGTCGCTTGTGGGCTTCGGCCACGCGGCCTTCGGCGTAGTCCAACGCGGCGAGCCTCGGCTCGGCTTCCGGAAATGTCGCCGGATCTGTCGACAGTGGGGTCAGCAGACTCACGGCATCCTTGATACGGCCGACGCTCGCGTAGTAGTCAGCCAGTTGAAGGCGGGCGACCGGGGCTTTCGAGGCTTCGGCCACGACCTTGAGGGGCTGCTCAGCCTCCTTGACCCGCCGGGTGGCGAGGTACAGCATGCCCAGCATGCGGTTGGCAAGCAGGTGCTGCGGCTCCTTCGCCAGGACCTCCTTAAGCGTGGCTTCCGATTCTGGAGCGCGTTCAGCCGCCCACAGGAAATTGGCGAGCGCCAGCTTGGCGTCGACCGACGACGGCTCCAAAGCAATGGCTTGGCGAAACGCAGCTTCGGCTTCCTTGGCTTCGCCGCTCTGCATGCGAACGGCGCCGAGGTTCAGCAATGCCTGGCTGTTTCCGGGGCTGATCTTGAGCGCCTCTTCAATCTCCGCGATTGCGCCAGCCGGGTCCCGCAAAGCTGCCATCGCGTTGGCCCGCAAGAGCAGCGCCTCGACGTCTTTGGGGTTTTTCGTTAGCAGCGGCGCTACCCGTGCCTTGGCATCCTCGAATTGCTCTGACAGCAGTAATACCTGCGTCGCCTTTAGCTGTGCGTCGCGATCGTCTGGCAGCGCATCGGCGGCGCGGATGTACTCGGGAAATGCCGCGCGCAGATTGTTCATCCGCTCGTAGGTCTGCGCCAGCTTGAACCGCGCCTCGCCGAACTTCGGATCGAGCTTGACGGCGCTGGCGTATTCGACGACCGCGAACGCGTCGCGCTTTTCTGCCGCATATTCGTCGCCGCGCTGCACGTGCCGGACCTTCTCGGTTTCCGGGTTGCTGCACGACGACAACAGCAGCGCTGCTAAGAGCAGTGCGCCGAGGCCACGAATCCGAGGGTTACACATAAGACCGGACTCCCAGCAGGGATACGCTTCCTTGAGATTGGATCGGCGCAGTATACCAAGGCCCTCGAGTCGTACGCCGAGAACGGCGACCGCCTAGGCCCTTTGGAACCGGCGAGAAACGATCGCCATCCCGCACAAGGCCATGCCAAGAAGTGCGATAGTCGTTCCACCGTCAGGAACGGCGGTAGTAGTAATGCCCGGATCGCGGTAGTAAAGCTGGTCCTGGCCGACCACTCCGATCGGAGCGCCAGCAGCGCCAATCAGGTTGAGAGCATAGACGCCGTATTGCCCGGCGCCGGCATCAAGTCGGGCATCTAAGTCTGAGCCGAATGTCGTCGCGACAAGACCGATGAAGCTGTTGCCAGCGGTGTACGAGGTAATTTCTTCCTCCAACCACCAGATTGCCTCCTGAAGAGCGGCTGCTGACAGGTTGCGGCCGGCGGCATAGTTGTAGCCGGTCAACGCTCCTTTGGCGAACTGACTGTAAAGCAAAGCCGTTCCCCTCGAGAGAGGATCGGGGTCAGGTCCTCCCACGCCGCCGTGCACAGCGCCTCCACTCAGCACCACCTCATAGCTGGCCCCGTACGGGTAGAGATATTCGTCTTTCTCTATGCAGAAGGTTTGGAACGATGTGATTCCGCCGAGGTTGCTGGTCACACTTGCGAAGTAGCCTGATAAATCAAGCCAGCTATTGGGAGGGTTCCCGCCGATGTCGTTGACCGTGAACTCGCCACCGACACCAGTCTGGTAGGGGCCATAGCCCGACCCAGAGAAACCGACCTGAATTTGATCCGCCATGGCAGGCGACGCCAGGGCCAGCGCCGCTCCAATCAGCAATACGACGCCAACATTTTTCACGGCTCTTTGGTCTTTCCGTTCTGGGGTTGTCGCGCAGACAAAGCCCTAGGCAGGCTCATCGGTGTGCAGAGTCAGTGCCAAAAGACGCAAATCGCTGCCGTGCCTGGATTGGTCCAACGGCGGATAGCCACGTAAACATCTGGTCCAGAACCTGTTGCGCGACAAGAGACACCAGACAAATGAACGCCGGAGCGCGTTTGTTGAACGGTCTCCGCGCCCTTCGAGGCCGGGAAGGTCCGCGACGCCAAGACAAGAGTCATCCCGCTTGGGCGTGGTTGGTTGAGGCACTGCTATCCGACGGCGCAGCTGACGTACCTCGTTTCGCCCTTCCCATACGTGCGATAGGCTAAGTGTTTTGGAGGATCCATTTGGCGACATTTGACATGAAATCCCTGGCTCGTCGGGGGGCCGAAGTGCGACTTGCGGAACTGAATGAAGAGATCAAGGCAATCTACGCGGCCTTCCCCGATCTGCGTCGCGGAGCGCCGCCCGCTGCTTCTCGTCGGCGGCGCAAGCCGATGTCCGCCTCTCAGAAGAAAGCCGTCAGTGCGCGGATGAAGAAGTATTGGGCCGAGCGGAGGAAGGCGACGAAATAGCGGGTACCGGCGGATCTGCCGAATCTGTCAGCGCGGTGCCGTCCTTGTAATCCGCGCACGCGGATGCGTGCACTGAAGCCGCCAAAAGGCCATTTTCACACCGGTTTTCCGGGGTCTCCCGCTTGCACTCGGATCCGGACGTCCATGGAGATCACAGCCGGAACGCACGCCGGGGTCCACGCGCGGACCCGAGGCGTCGCCGCGCACTCCTCGCTGATCGTTCCGCTGTTCGCCACGACGATGTTCCTCAGCGGGTTCCTCCTGTTCATGGTGGAACCGATGGCCGCCAAAATGGTGCTGCCGATCCTCGGCGGCGTGCCGATGGTCTGGAACGGCTGCGTGGTCTTCTTCCAGATCGTGATGCTCGCGGGATACGGGTACGCGTTCGCCGCATCGCGGTGGTTGCCTCTGCGGCAGCACTTCGTCCTTCACACGGTGGTACTCGCAGCGCCGGCTGCCGTGCTGCCCTTCATGATCCAGGCGGGATCGGTGACTCGGCCGCCCGAAGGCAACCCGCTCGGGTGGCTCATGCTGCTGCTCGCCACCACGATTGGCCTTCCCTTCTTCGTCCTCTCGACGAGCGCGTCGGTCTTCCAGCACTGGCTGTCACGGACCGACCATCCCTCGGCCCGTGACCCCTACTTCCTGTATTCAGCAAGCAACCTCGGGTGCCTGCTCGCGCTCGCGTCGTATCCAGTCGTCGTAGAACCAGTGTTCACGTTGCGCGAGCAGTCGCGTCTCTGGACCATCGGCTATGCCGAGTTCGCCTTGATGGCCGGCGCATGCGCCCTGTTTGCCTGGCGGCGAACCGGCGGTTCAAGCTCTCTCGCGACGGCTACGACGAACGCGTCCGTCGAACCGGCCTCCACGCCGGTCACGTTGCTGCGCCGCGCACGCTGGGTGGTGCTCTCGTTCGTCCCGTCGAGTCTGATGCTCGCGGTGACGAGCTATGTGTCAACTGATATCGCGGCGGTTCCGCTGCTGTGGCTCGTGCCGCTCGCGCTGTACCTCCTCACCTTCGCGCTGGCCTTCGGCCGGCACTCGGCAGCGGCCGGCGCGTTCGCGAGGCGGACTCTCCCGCTGTTCGTAGTACCGCTCGTGCTGTTCATGGTCGCAAAAGTGCACGCGCCGCTCACCGCACTCGTCTTGCTGCACCTTATGGCATTCGGCGTGATGGCGCTCAGCTGCCATGTGAATCTGGCGAAGGACCGCCCCGAGCCTTCGCGGCTCACCGAGTTCTACTTCTGGGTGTCGTTCGGCGGGATGCTCGGCGGACTGTTCAACACGCTCGCCGCGCCCATGCTGTTCGACGGCATCGTCGAGTATCCACTGGTCCTCGTGCTGGCCTGCCTTTTGTTGCGAGCGTCGGGTTCACCGGTTACGTGGCGCCGCGTGACGGGCAACGTGGTCATACCGCTCGTCGTTGGCGGATTGACCGCAGGCATTCTCGTCGCCTTGAAAGCCCGCGGCGCACCGTTGGCGCTGCACCTGGCGGCGCTCTCCGTGCCTGCGTTCCTTACCTTCATACAGCGACGGCAGGCGCTTCGATTTGGAAGCTGCATGGCTGCGCTGATCGTCGTGAGCGTCGCGTTCGGCAACGCCGGCGAACGCGTCCTGTACGCGACACGCACGTTTTTTGGCGTCTACCGCGTGAGCGAGGATCCGACACGCCGCTACCACGCGCTCGCCCACGGAACCACGCTGCACGGGGTGCAGGCCCTGGCGCCGGAACGCCGCGCAGACGCGTTCACCTACTACCACGCGACAGGGCCGTTCGGCCAGGCGTGGAAAGCGCTGCCCCGAGTAGCCGCCGGCCGTGAGATTGCGGTGGTCGGACTCGGCGCCGGCACGCTCGCCACTTACGCGAAACCCGGGCAGCACTGGACGTTCTTCGAAATCGATCCGGCCATCGAGCGGATTGCACGGACGCGCGAGTATTTTTCGTTCATGGAGGCCTGCGGCGATCGCTGCCAGGTGGTACTCGGTGACGCACGCGTGTCTCTCAATCGCATGCCTGAGCACGCCTACGATCTCCTGGTGCTCGACGCGTTCAGCTCCGACTCGATCCCCGTGCACTTGATGACCAGCGAGGCGCTCTCGCTGTACCTGTCACGCCTGGCGCCGGACGGCGTGCTCATGATGCACATCTCCAATCGGCACCTGCGTCTTGCCCCGATCGTCGCTCGCCTCGCGGCGAGTCAGAAGCTCGTCGCGGTGCAGCAGCTCGAATTGACCGCGCCTGGCTGGCCTGAAGGAAAGAACCCGTCGCACTGGATCGTGATGGCCCGCAACCCGAAGGACCTCGCCGCGCTGAGCAAGAACAAGCGCTGGTCACCGCTCGTGGCATCCCCGTCTACTCCACTCTGGACCGACGACTTTTCGAACATCCTCAGCGTCCTCAGCTTCCGCTGACTCCGGGCCGCACTCTTTGCACGACCGACGCTCTGTGAGTATGCTCAGCTCGCGCAACACTTCTCCAGTGGACGATGTATGTGTCGACCCACACGTCCCCGCGTCCTGCTCGCCGACGATCACGCCGGGATTGTGACCGCTCTCGGACGATGGTTGGCGCCGGACTGCGAGGTGGTAGGGAGCGTTGCCGAGGGCGGGGCGCTGCTCGAAGCCGCCGCCCGGCTCCTGCCTGAAGTGATCGTGCTCGACCTGAACATGCCGAACGTCAACGGACTGGAGGCCTGTCGACAGGTCACGCAGGCGATGCCAGGCATGAAGGTCATTGTGCTCACGGCCGTGAGCGACGACGAAATCATGCAGGGGGCCCTGGCGGCCGGCGCATCTGCGTTCGTCGTCAAGCGGTCGATCGTTGAGGACTTGCTTCCAACCATCAAAAGGATATGCGCCGGTGCGCCTGACTGACGCGATGCGATCGCGTTCAGCACTCACACGGCGGCCGCTGCCGACTCGGGCAAAGCGGCAGCGGGCGCTCTGACCTCCAACCTCGTTCCGGCGCCAGGGCTGGAGACAACCTCCAGCGTTCCGCCAATCCCCTCGATTCGTTCCTGCGCGCTGATCAACCCAAGCCCTCTCCCCCACTCCGCGTCGACATCGAACCCCACGCCATCGTCGACGATCGTCAGGGCGATTCCCTCGGGCAGGACGCGCAGATCCACTGACACGTTGCGCGCTCTGCTGTGCTTGCAGGCGTTCTGCAGCGCTTCCTGAGCGATGCGGAACAGACACAGCGTCAAATCGGACGGAAATGTCGACGGAATGTTCTCGTGCGTGAACGTGATCGAAACGCCGGGCTGGGCCATCTCGCGTCGAAGCCCGTCGAGAGCCCCCACCAGACCAAGAAGACCCAGCCGGACCGGATGGAGGCGGTGCGAGAGATCGCGCACACTCGCGGTGATGTCCTGGACGAGCGTCACTGCCTCAGCGGAGAGTGCTTCGCCGGGGCCGCGAGCCGTCTGACGCAACTGCTGAAGGTCGATATTCAGCACGGCCAGTTGCTGGCTGATATCGTCGTGTAACTCCCGTGCGATTCGCGAACGCTCGCTTTCCTGCGCATTCAACAGTCGCACACCGAGATCGCGGACCCGCTCGTAACTCTTTTGCAGAGCGATCTGGCCTTGCTGGGCCCGCTGCTCTGCGTCGTGTCGTCTCGTTTTTTGAATGAGCAGCCCGGCGATCAACGCCGCCTGAACGAGGAGAACCGTCAAGGCGCCGACGACGTAGACCCTGTAGCGCTGCCAGGCCGAGGGCTCCCGGAACAGGATCTGTGATCCGGCGGGAAGACGGGATGGCGCAATGCCCCAGCGCAGCACCTGACGCCAGTCGACGATCGGCACGACCTGTGCGGTCTCGATCGGAATGTCCTGGGGCCGCGTGCCCATGAGTATGCGGAGCGCCATTTCTCCGATGCGAGTGCCGGTCTCTCGCGTGCTGCGCACCACGCCGCCGACGACGCCCGTCCCGATATAGAGATCGCTGGTGCCGTATACGGGCACCGAAGCGGCATTGGCCACAAGTCGCGCGACTGTATCCGGATACAGGACGTTCCCGGGATCCGGCTGCGTGTGCCAGATGTACAGAATGACGCTCCCTGCGGGAATGGCCCTGACCGCGGACAGCAGGCGGGGCACGGTCTCTTCAACCAGATACGTGAAGCTCACCCTCTGCGAAAAGCCGCTGAGTTCGGCTCGGACCGCCTCGACCGTTCGCGCGTCCGGCCCGTTGGCGATGACGAATACGTGTTGCGTCGACGGGTCCAGGGCCAGCGCAAGTTTCAGGGTTTCGCCGTAGGCAACGCCGACTCGAATGCCGGTCACATTGCCACCGCCTCGTCGCGTGAGGTCGTCCGGAGCGACCCCAAAGAAAACGATCGGCGCTTCGGGAAACAGCTCTCCGCGGTGATCCAGGACGAACCGCAAGCCCGTGTCGGTCATGGCAATGACCAGGTCGATTCTCCGACCACGATACTTCCGTCGAATGTAATCGGTGAGTGCTGACGTGGCCTCTTCCGCGGGGAAGATATCGGACTCCAGGTACTCGGCGAAATAGTCGATCGCCACATCGGAGCGCGACGCGAGCGCCTCACGAATGCCCGCGTCCAGGAGGGGATTGGCAGGATAACTCTCGGAGCCCGAATGAATGACCAGCACGGTACAGGGGGACGCGTCCAGCGCCAGGGCGCTCGTGTTCAACATCGTCGCAAAGAGCGTCGCGCCGACCGCAAGCAGGACATGCGCGCGCATTCGCACCTCCATCTCAGAACGACAATCGCGTGGCCAGTTGAATCTGGCGAGAAGAGCCGGCCTCACCGGTGGACAGGCGCGTCCTCGTGATCTTTCCGAATGCCGGGCTGCCGACGATGTTCCCCGGCGGACCGAAATTGGGATGATTGAACACATCGAACACATCGACCCTCAGTTGCAGGCCGAGACGCCCGCCGGGGCGTGCGTTCTTGATCAGCGACACATCCGTATTGTTGAAGCCCGGTCCGATGACGACGTTGCGTCGCAGGTTACCGAAATGATCGGCGGCCACGAAAGCCGATGGATCGAACCAGCGGTCCACCGAGCCAATGATCCGGATGGGGCCCGTGACATCGGGACGCACGCTGTTCGGTACGCCGTTCAGAATGCTGTTGCTCGTGACGATGTTCACGGGGTTGCCGCTCTGCGACTGCACGATCGTGGCAAGCTGCCAGCCGCGCGTCAGGACGTGGCCGGTGAACGGAAGGGCATAGGTCGCGCTGAGGACGAAGCGGTGCCGGGCATCGAAATCTGACAAGCCGTACTGGCCGGGAATGTCGTAGCTGTCCTGGACGGCAAAGCCCTGGGAATTCAGGGAGTTGGTGTCGAGCGACTTCGACCAGGTGTACGAGCTGTCCAACTGCAGGCCGTGCGACAGTCGTTTGGTGACGGCCACCCAGGCGGACTGGTAGCTCGAAAAGCCGCTGCTCTCCACCTGCGTAATGTTACCGAGTGGGGTGCCTGGAAGTATGGGACTCGACGCCGCCAGTGAGGCGAAAGGCCGAATCCCGCCAACGGGCTGATTGATGTTGCGCGAGATCCGGAGGTTCCTGCCGCGGGAGCCCGAGTACCCCAGCGTGACAGCCAGTTCGCGGGCGAGTTGCCGTTGCAGGTTGACGTTCCACGACTGCATCGACGCGTTCCTGAATCGAGGATCGATCGTCGCCGGAGCGAGCCCTGCGGGCCGCGTCGTCTCGATCGCGCTGACGAGGGGGATGGATCCCGAAGCCGTGAGCGGCACGGCGAATGGGGGATTGCCGGCCGTGTCCCGAACCGCCGTCGTGCCTGGTTCGTCCACGGCCCGGCCATAAGCCGCGCGTAACACTGTGGAGCCGTCGCGCGAGAGATTCCAGGCCACGCCGACGCGCGGTTCGATGTTCCGATTGTTCTGCTGATAGATATCGCCGCGTCGATCGCCGACGCGCACGAGCGAGGCTCTCGCCGCGTCGAAGACGACGAACCGGCCGTCCCGCTCCGTGGGCGTGACGTGCCATTCGTAGCGCACGCCAATTTCGAGCGTCACGGTGTCGCGAAGGGTGATGTGGTCCTGGACGAACAGGCCCATGGCGCGCTGGTCGATCACGCTTCTTCGCTCCCCGAGCGTGGTGTTGAAGCCGTTCGCCGTGCCGGCCAGGAAGGCCTCCACGGTTGGGAAGTTGAACACGCCGGTGCCCTCGGCGAAGTTCTCGTTGACGAAGTGCCGGTACTCGCCGCCAACCTTCATGGTGTGCCGGCCGCTCGCACGACTGAATGTGTCGACAAACACATACGACGTGTCAAATCGCCCCATGGGGAGCGTTCCCGGGCCGCCGAAGTTGAGATCGCCCGCCACGATCATCTGGGGCAAACCGATCGGACGCGTGACTCCACCTCCGATGCCGAAGTTGGTCGGATTGAGCGGAGTCGCCGGAAAGGTGCCGCCCGTGAGATGACTCCGCCCGAATCGCGCTTCGTTCAGGGTTGCGGCCCCGAACATGTGCGTTTCATTGATGGTCAGGATGCTCGCGGATGGATGTGACACGCTTCCGAACCCGGGAATACTGTTACCCTGGGAGCCTGGCTCGACCGACGTCCGGTGCAGGCTTCCGTAGTACACCTGGAAGCGATCCTTGTTGCCGGCGTTGTGCCGGAGATCGATCGTCCACCGATCCATATCCGCAACGGCTGGGGCCGACCCGACGAATCGCGGCGTGCCGTCCGCATCGAAGAAATTTGCCCGAGGGATCAACGGGATCACACGCCGGACAGCCGGATCGGTTGCGGCCGCGCGCTGCTCGTCGCTGAGGACGAGACTGTTCACGTCCACGCCCTGCCGCTGTCTCAGGCCCTCGTAGGATGCGAAAAAAAACGTCCGGCCGCGCCTGATCGGACCGCCAAGGGTTCCGCCGAACTGGTTCCGCTTGAACGGGTGGGGATGCTTGGACGTGAATTCAAAGAAGTTACGTGCGTCGAGCGCATCGTTCCGCACGAACTCGAACGCCTCTGCACGCACGTCATCGGTACCCGATCGCGTGGCGATGTTGACGATCGCCCCCGACACGTGCCCCTGCTCGGCACTGAACGCGGAGGTGTCGACCTTGAACTCCTGAATACTGGAGAGAGGGGGTTCGAATATCAGCGACCCGAACGTCAGGTTGTTGGTCGACACACCGTTGACCAGGAATCCGACCGCCTCCTCCCGATTGCCGGCCGCGTTGAAGGCGAGCGCACCGAGGCCGCGAATGGGCCTGGACGAGAACCCCGTCTGTGATGGCGCGACCGATCCGGGTACGAGCTGACCGAGATCCATGAAGTGGCGGCCGTTGAGCGGAATCTGGTGCACGGTCTCCGCCGTGACGACATGGCCAACCGTGGTAGTTGACCGATCGATGATCGGTATTTCTGTGCGAACCAATACCGTCTCGGCAAGATCACCAATGGCCAGGCGAAAGTCACGCACCAGCGTCCGGCCGATGTCGACGTTGAGGGCTTCGATGCGTTCCGGGCGAAAACCGTTCGCCTCCGCTGTGACCGTGTACTCACCGCTCGGAATTCCGAAGACGGTATAGCGTCCTTCGGCATCAGCTCGAACGGCCACGTCGAAACCGATCGACTTCGCCTCAACGCGGATCACGGCGCCGGCAACGACTGCGCCGGACTGATCGAGTACGCGCCCTTGCAGCGTCGCAAGGGTCTGTGCTCCCACAGAGACCGACGCACACAGCACGAAGGTTATGGCCAGCGTTCGTTGACGGGCGGTCGGGAGCGAAACAGCAGTACCCGGCATGGGAGTCCACCGACGTCGCGATTAGATTTAGTGTTGATCCAAATCAACCACAACGGTTCCAGATTTGCACACCGAACGTCGGCGCTGTTCCAATGATGGGCCCGCAGTTACTTCTGATGCTGCCGAACGAGAATGCCGTCCAGCGCGGAGCCCGCCGTCGCCTGCGCGCCAGCGAACTTCCGGCGAAAGTCGACACGACGAAGATCCGACACATCCCTAAAAAGCAAATGGCCGGACCCTGAAAGGATCCGGCCATTTCTTGAATTTATTGGTCGGGGCGAAAGGATTACTCCGCTAGCTTTGGCGCCACCGCCGCACCGCGAGGCCTGCGATACCCAGCCCGAGGAGCATCAAGGACGCCGGCTCCGGTACCGCCGCTCCGTTTCTCCCGCCGTCGAACTGCACCTCGCTTGCGAAGACCCACTGGTTCTTTCGGAGCAACTCGAGCTGGAGATCGCCCACCACGTTCAGACCGTTGACAGTGAAGGCAAACGGCGCACTCCCGGCTGGCTCGGCAATGTTGAACAGCTGACCGTTGATGCGAATACCCGAGGGGGCGGACACGCCGCCGGCGCCATTGGAATCATCCAGGTAGACGGTGAGCCCGTTGATGGTCGTTCCGGCGGCAAAGTGGAAGGTAATGAGCGGATCGAGCGTCCACCCTACATACGGGCCGTTACCGGCGGGCGCTTCCACGACGAACCAGTTGTCTGGGGCGACAATTCCGTCCGTCAGGTCTCCCAAGCCTCCTGACAGCGGAGAGTTATCGCACGTGACACACCCGGCACCGCTGTAGGTTTGATCCCAGTACTGGAACGACCCGGTGTTACCGTTCAACATGTCGTACGACGCTGGCAGGATCGGCGCTGCGTAGGCATAGACAGGGAGCAGTGTCATCGCAAGAACGGTGACTGCGCGCCGAAGGCCTGGGATCTGCATTCGTGAGCTCTCCTCTGACAGTTTGAAACTCGCTGGGGGCCGCACTATAGCAACCCGAATGCCGCGGGCCAGTTTTCAAGAAAGAGGAGCGAATCCAGGCGAGCAGCCGAAACACCAGACAACATGTCGCCGGTTGAGGGTGTCAGGAATTTTGTGTGTGGGGCATAGGATGAGGAATCTATATGCCCCGACGACGGAAAGGCCAGGCCCCGGACGCCTCACTAGCGCCAGTAC
>Ga0208185_1000624_pt1 | contig 13800 bp, 5 predicted proteins | sample EasRivMeERMLT700_FD_187532 | JGI IMG/M metagenome (GOLD analysis project Ga0208185, IMG submission 187532) | Soil microbial communities from meander-bound floodplain in the East River, Colorado, USA - East River MetaG ERMLT700 (SPAdes) (version 2) | ecosystem: Environmental > Terrestrial > Soil >... | reverse complement strand
GTGACGACCGCCTTCCCCTCGGCGTCGTAGTTCATGGTCGTCTTGCATTCGGGATAGCCGCTGCAGCCGAGGAACGATCCGGTTCGGCCCGCACGTTTGACCATCTCTTTGCCGCACGTCGGACAGTTGACGCCCGTCGGCGCCGGCGGCTCGCCGGGGGCCTGGCCGTCAATGGCTTTCTTCTTGATGTACGTGCACTTCGGCTCCGCGTTGTAGCCGGAGCAGCCGAAGAACTTGCCGAATTTGCTGAAGCGCTCCTCGAGCGGCCGATTGCACAACGGACACTTGGGCGCGTCCTCGCGCATCTCCGTCTCGGCCCGCTTCAGGTCCTCGGAAAACGGGCCGTAGAAATCTTCCAGCACCTGGTTGCGCTTGTACTTCTTCGTTTCAATCTGATCCAGCTCTTCCTCCATGCTGCGCGTGAACTTGAAGTCCATCACCTTGGGGAAATGCTTGACCAGGATATCGGTCACCTTCATGCCGAGTTCGGTCGCGAAGAATCGGCGTTCCTTGACGTCCACGTAGCCGCGATCCTTGATTTTCTCGATGATCGCCGCGTACGTGCTCGGCCGGCCGATGCCTTCCTTTTCGAGCGTCTTGACCAGCGACGCCTCGTTGTAGCGCGGCGGCGGCTCGGTGAAGTGCTGCGTCGGCTTCAGCTTCAACAGGTTGACCGGGTCGGCTTCCTTCATCGGCGGCAGGATGATGTCCTCTTGCTTGCTCGATTGCACGTAGATCTTTCGATAGCCGTCGAACTTGAGCGTCTTGCCCTGGGCCTTGAACACGCCTTTCGCGGCCGTCACTTCGACATTGGTGACCGCCCAGATCGCCGGCGTCATCTGGCACGCGACGAAGCGATTGTAGATGAGCGTGTAGAGACGCAACTGTTCCGGATGGTCGCTGAGGAAAGGCGCCACCTTTTCCGGCGTATACGACAGATCGGTCGGTCGAATCGCTTCGTGTGCTCCCTGGGCGTCCTTCGACGCGGCGTAATAGTTCGGCTTCTCCGGCAGGTATTTATCGCCAAAGTTCTCCTTGACGTGATCACGGCATGCTTTCAACGCTTCATCCGCGATGCGCGTGCTGTCGGTGCGCATATAGGTAATAAGACCGACCTGCCCTTCCTTGCCCAGCGGTACGCCTTCGTACAGCCGCTGGGCGACCATCATCGTGCGCTTGGCCGTGAAGCGCAGGCGGAGCGCAGCTTGCTGTTGCAACGTGCTGGTCGTGAATGGCGCTTGCGCTTTTTCGTTGCGATCCTTCTGTTCGACCTTCGTGACCTTGTAATCTGCCCCTTCGAGCGCCTTGACGATCGGATCGACTTCCGCCTGCTTCGACGCCTTGAACTTGGCGCCATCCCATTCCGCGAGTTCGGCCAAAAACGCGCCTTCGGGCAACGGCTCCTCCTGGGGCTTCTCCGCCTTCGGCGTTTCCTCGTCGATGACGTCGTCCTCTTCGTCCTCGTCCTTCGGTTTCGGCTTGACGGCTTTCTTCGGCTTCGGCGTCTTGGCGACCGCGGTCTTGGCAAACGCCTGTGGCCGCAGCACGGCGCCGATCTTCCAGAATTCCTCCGGCTTGAACGCCGCGATTTCCCGTTCGCGATCGACGATCAGCCGCACCGCGACCGACTGGACGCGTCCCGCCGTCAGCTGTTCCGCGAGCGACAAGCTCAACAGCGGGCTGAGTTTATAACCGACGATGCGATCGAGGAATCGCCGCGCTTCCTGGGCGGCGACGAGGTCCATGTCAATACTGCCGGCGCTGTCGAACGCCTTTTTGACGGCGTTCTTGGTGATCTCATTGAAGGTGACGCGGCGAATCTTCTCGTCTTTGAGGCCGAGTGATTCCTTCAAATGCCACGCAATCGCTTCCCCTTCGCGATCCGGATCCGGCGCCAGGTAGACGATATCCGCCGACGCGGCCTGTTTCTTCATTTGTGCGAGCAGTTCCTTGCGATCCTTCAAATCGCGATAAGTCGGAATCCAGCCGCCTTCGATATCGATGCCGAGCTTCGTCTTGACCAGATCGCGGACGTGTCCCTTGCTGGCAACGACTTCGTAGCCCGGGCCGAGATATTTATTGATCGTCTTCGCCTTCGCCGGCGATTCGACGATGACCAGGCTTTTTTTCTTCCTTGCTGCCATTACGAGACTCCTGCAGGGCGAGCCACGGGGTTTATCCCCGTGGGTTGGATGCTCTGCCACGGGGATTAACCCCGTGGCTCGCCAAGAATTTGGAACAACAAGGCCATCTCTGGCCAATGTCAATTGCAACCGGTTTACGGCTTCCTTGTCCAAGTGTCCACGGCTGCCTACCATTATCTCCGTTGAGTCAAGGGGTCGTTTTCCTATATTGAACATTAGTCCCCCATCACCTCCACCGTTCTGCACGCGGAAGAATTCGGACGCGGCTCGGGTGAATCGGCGGACATGACGTCCTATACCCGAGGGTTACCATGGCCTTGAATCCGTTCAGCACCTTTCAGAGAAACCGCCGCTTCTGGATGGCGGCGATCCTCATGATTTGCATGGTCACGTTCGTTTTCTGCACCGGCAGAGGCGACATGGGCGATCGCATTCAAGGCTGGCTCGGCCGAGGCGGCGCGAGCGCATTCACCATCGACGGCAAATCCTATGACAGCGTGAAGCTTCATAACCTTCGCGAGCAGCGGAACCTCGCCGACAAGCTGATGAAGAACACCGCCGAAATGGCGTTTCAGGAAGTTTCCAAACGCCTTCACGACATGGGCAATACACCGCAAGACAAGATCAAGGCGGAAGACATCGAGCAGCGCCAACGAACGCTCACGCAATTTTCGTTGATTCAGATGCAACTCAGTTTGCGTAAAAGCCGACCACGCTACTTCGACGGCGGCGTCAAGTTTGACGATCTCGTCGAATTCGCCACCTGGCTGGCGATGGCGGATCGGTTGGGCATCTACCTCGATGACAATCACCTTGACATCCTCTTTCACACGGAATTCCTGGTAACGCAGCAGTTCCCTTATCTCAGCGCGCGCGAGTTCGATCTCGCGGAGATGAAGACCCGGCAAGACTTCCGCGACGTCGGACATGCCGGCATCCGCAACGCGATCAAGGACGAATTTCGCGTTCGCATCGCGCAAGAAGCGTGCTTGAAGGTGCAGCTCACCGGCATGTTCGGCCAGCGTTCGCAGGTGCCGGGATTGACGCCGAAGCTCTTGAGCCCCGATTTTCCGGATTTGATTCGCACGCCGATCACGTCGTCGATCATGTGGGATGAATACAAGAAGCAGCGTGCGGAATTCGACGTGACGTTTATCCCGATTGAAGTGCAGGCCTATGTCGCCAAGATGAAGACGGAGCCGACCGAGGACGAGAAGGCGATGTTCTACAAGGCCGCCAAGGATCGCACCGACGATCCGACTTCGGACCAGCGCGGCTTGCAACTGCCGCCGCGGGCGAAGTTCAAGTATCTGTACGCGGACCCGGTGTCGCCGGGGTATCTGGAGTCGGCGAAGCTGATCGAACGGCTGAATGTATTCAGCCCCGTCGCGTCCGACGCCGCCTTTTCGCCGTTCGCGGTCGCGACGCGCTACTGGATCCTGGATGGCGCCCATCGCGCGAATCTGGAACGCATTTATGGCGGGATTCGGAATCCGACTGACAAGTTCAATTATGCGACCGCGCCGCCGGGCGCGGAGGATTACACGACGCCGCTCTTGATGTGGCTGGCCCGCCGCCACTGGGAAGCCGGCGCGGGCCTGAGCGCGGGAACCTTGCCGACGATCCCGGACGCGATCGGCTCCATCGCGACGTTCATGGCCTGGGGCAAGGTGAAGCACCCGGACATTCTGGAAAGCAGCCTCAACGCCGAGGCCAAGCGGCGCGCTCCGCTGTACGCCTCGATGGTCGGCAGCGCCATCGCCGATCCCTGGGGGATCGTCGGCACGCATTTCGCGCTCAACTACAACCACGTCATGGTGGGCGCCGAGGTTTCGATCGTGCCGCGCCATCAGGAATTGCCGGTCGAGGCCGCCTATCACGAGCTTGAGGAAATGCGGGCCCGCCAGTCGGCCTCCGCCAAAGCTCAAAAGAACATGCAGATCGTCCGCGCCGCCCTGGACAAGGCGGACGGCGATTCCGAAAAGTTCAAGCGCGAACTCAATCGGCTCATTCCGGAAATGAAACTCACGTATGGCCCTTCCGAGGCGACGGACCTCCCGTACCACAGCCGCTACACGGTCCTGGACGCCAAGGAGTTGAAGCCGCTCAAGGACGCTTACGAGTATTACAACAACGCGATCAACATGTTCGAAGCCCGCGATCTGACGCCGGATCGCATGCTCAAGCCCGAAGATTTTCAAAAGATGCTCTTCGATTCCGCGGAGTCATTCGCGGCGACGGCGCCGTACCGCGCCATGCCCTGGCCGCCGGTCGTCACCAAGCCCAGTAATCAACGGATGTTCGGCATCGAGAACACGCGTCTGATCAAGCAAGTCGATCCGGCTCTCGAAGCGCTCTTCCGCGGCCACGTCGCGCAGCACGATCCGACGCTGCCGTTGCCGGCCTACGATGGGCTATTCAAGAACGCGGAGAAGCCGATCCTGTTCTGGCGCACGACCAAGCGCGATCTCCTGACGCTGCCGGCCGAATACAGCCAGATCGAGGTCATGATCAAGAAGAAGCAGGATGAATGGAACGTCGTCGAGAAGAACATCAAGAAGCAGGAGCAGCTCATCCCGGTGATCGACGAACTTCGCAGAAAGAGAGCCGACCTCATCAAGTCCAACAATCCGGACGCCAAGCAATTGGCCCAGCTCAACGAAGAGTTGCGAAAACGCCAGACGGAGCTGAACAAGCTGATCAAGGAAGCCAGCGGCACCGTCGATTCGTTGCGTGTCAAGCAGGCGGATTACAAGGACGACGAGGCCGACTACAAGGACGTGCAACGCGCCGTCGTTGAGGGATGGAAGTTCGACCAGGCTCGCTCCAAGGACGCGCTCGACGCCTCCAAGAACGCCGCGGAATCGCTGATCAAGGAAAATCGCGGCAACGCCCTCAAAGTTGCGCGGGAGCTGACCGCGACGCCTTTCCCCGTCAAGTCGGTGTGCCGCATGTTCCCCGAGGTGACGAACGGCATTCGCGACTACATCAAGCCGCCGTTGCCCAAGGACAAGATCAACCACGCCCGCGACGACATGATGGAGCAGGTCTTGAGTCTTTACGACCTGGGCGAGCCGGTAAAGATTGGCAACAAGGACCTCGACGATCTCAACAAGGAGTTGTTCGATCAAACAAAGAAAATGCAAAACCCGAAGGAAAAGTTCGTGCAAATCCTGACGAACAAGCCGCGTTCGGTCTTTTATGTCGCGTTTATTGAATTGCCGCCCAATCCGAGCATTGCCGACTTCATCACCACCATGAAACTCGCGTCGATGCCCGAAGGGGACATGGGCGGCCCCGAGGCGATGGTCCGCCGCCAAAAGAACAACGGCCTGGCGTTCGACCGTTTCGTCGATCGCATCCAGCAGCAGGAGGGCCGCCGCTGGCGCGAAGTCTACGTGAACGGGTTGCGAACGATGCTCAATTATTCGGAAGATGATCCGAAGGCTCGCGAGCGCTTCGACGAGAAGGTGGTCAGCGATTGACGGCTGCGCAAGCTGCTTCGCGGGGCTTTGCACAAAAACACGGAATTCAAATCTCACGCTAAAGCGCAAAGGCGCAAAGAAAGAAGAAATCACCCTGAATCTAAGCTCAAATCAGAATCTTCTTTGCGTCTTTGCGTCTTGGCGTGAGATTTCGTTCGAGTTTTTGTGCAAAGCTTCGCCGGCTTGAAAAGGTCGTTTCAAAAATAAGTGCGGTCATTTCAAAATCGGCATCGGTCATTTCATTTTGGGACACGGTCTTTTCAAAACCGGGGCATGTCATTTCAAAAAAAACCACGGTCATTTCATTTTGACCGATGGTCGTTTCAAAATGGACCCCGGTCTTTTCATTTTTGGACGCGGTCTTTTCAAAAAAAACGCGGAGATTTCACGATTTTTAGGGGGTCGTTTCACCGATTCGGCTTCGGTTTTTCCTGCGTCGGCGCCGCGGTGTTTTGACCCGGTGAGCGCAACCACAATCCCAATCGTAACATCGGCGATTCGGACTGCCCAGGTCGGTTGCGGCCGACGAGGAGCGTGGGTGTGGGTGGCGCAATCCTCGTGAAACGACCGAGCGATGATTCAACGCACGCCATTGCCCTGCCGCGAGAACTCGACGCAACCGGGGCCGAGGATTGTCTCCAGGTCCGCTTTAACGATTGTCGCGGGATTGATCTTGAGTTCCTCGCCCGCCTTCATGCGCAGCCATTTCCCCGCGCCGTCGCGAAGGTGCACGAACACGGGAATATGCCCGCGCGATCGGCTCAGCACGCTCTTGATCGATTCCAGCTTTTGCAGGTCGGCCTCGTCGTTGTCCGTCAGATCCATCACCAGTACCAGGCCGGTGGTGCGTTCGAGCTGGCCCTGCTCCATCGTCCACACCTTCGTGACCTGCACGCTCGGCTCATCGCTCTTGCGTTCCACGACGGCGCTGATGAAGCAGATCTTGTCCTCGACGACCAGGTCCTTGTACTTGACGTAATCATCGGGCCACATGACGCATTCGACCGTGCCGGAAAAATCCTCGAGCTTGAAGCGGGCGTAGCGCGAATTTCCGTTGCGGGCTTTCTTCGTGTTCATGAAGCGAACCAGCGTCAGCATGCCGCCGAGAAAAACCTCTTGGCTCGGCTCGCAATCGCGCAGGTTGACCGCGGCGTGCGATGCGAAGCGTTTGAGCGTCTCGTCGTATTGGCCGAGCGGATGGCTGGAGATGTAGAAGTCGAGCGACTCCTTTTCGAACTTGAGCTTCTCCAGCGGCGGCCATTCGGGAATATTCCTTAGTCCCTCGGCGCCGGCCGGCTCGCCGTCGCCGTTGGCCGATTCCATCGCTTCAAACAAATTGAGCTGCCCATGTTTCTTGTCGTCCTGCGCCTGGCTCGCGGCTTGCAAGGCGCCCCCGAGTGCCTCCCATAGCTGCGACCGCTTGGCCCCGGTGCAGTCGAAGGCGCCGACCTTGATGAGCCGTTCGATTCCCGCCTTGGGCACGGCCTTCTGATCGATGCGTTCGCAGAAATCGAAGAAGTCCTTGAACGGCCCTCCCTCATTGCGGACGCGCACAATGTCCTCCGCCGCGCCGCGGCCAAGTCCCTTGATCGCGAGCAAGCCGAAGACGATCTTGCCGTTCTTGACGGTGAAATCGGCTTCCCCCTCGTTGATGTTCGGCGGCAGCACCTCCGCGCCCAACCGCCGCGCGTCGTCGATGTGCTCGACCATGATGTCGCGCTTGTTGGAGTCTTCGATCTCGCTCGTCAACAGCGCGGCCATGAACTCCGCGGGATAGTGCGTCTTCAAATACGCCGTCTGATAGCCGAGCTTGGCGTACGCCGCGGAGTGCGATTTATTGAAGCCGTAGCCGCCGAAGTGAACGATGAGGCCGAAGATTTCCGCCGCCGTCTCTTCGCTGACGCCGCGCCCTTGAGCGCCCTTGAGAAACTCCGCGCGGCGCGCGTTGATGATGTCTTCCTTCTTTTTGGAGATCGCCTTGATGCACGCATATGCGCTCGCCAGCTCGATGCCGCCGAGCTGATTGAGGATTTGCATGCACTGCTCTTGATAGACGAGAATGCCGTACGTTTCCTTGAGCACCGTCTCCATGATCGGATGCACGTACGTCGTCTTCTCGCGGCCATGCTTGCGATTGACGTACGCATCCACCATGCCGCCGGAGAGCGGGCCGGGGCGGTAAAGCGCGTTGGTGGCGATGAGATCGCGAATGTTGTCGGGCTTCATCCGTTTCAGGAGTTCGCGAATGCCGTCGGATTCGAGCTGGAAGACGCCGCGGGCGTCACCGCGCTGGAGGAGTTCGTAGGTTTTCTTGTCGGTGAGCGGAAGCGAGTCGATGCCGTTTGAGAGCAGGTCGTAGGTGCGCGGATCGATGTTTTTTAGTTCTTCCAAGCCGCGGGATGAGCGCAGCGATTCCCGCGGGTCCGACCCCCGGGAATCGCTGCGCTCATCCCGGGGCTTGAGTTTTATTTTTCGAATCAACTTCAACGTGTTTTCGACGACCGTGAGCGTGCGCAGCCCCAGGAAGTCCATCTTGAGCATGCCGACTGTTTCGAGGTCGCCCATGACCCATTGCGTCGTGATGACCGCGCCTTCCTTGCCGTCCTTGCGCGTGATGCGCTGCACCGGCACATAGTCGGTGATCGGCCCGTTCGCGATGACGACGCCCGCGGCATGCGTCCCCGCGTTGCGATTCGTGCCTTCGAGCTTCATCGCGATGTCAATCAACTTGCGAATGCTGGCATCCGATTCGTACTCGCGCCGCAAGTCGGGACTTTGCTCGAGCGCCTCCGGCAGCGTGATGTTCAGCACCTTCGGCACCATCGCGGTCAGCCGATTGACGCGTTCGAGCGGAATGTCCATGACTCGGCCGACGTCCTTGAGCGCCGCCTTCGCCGCCATGGTGCCAAACGTGCCGATCTGCGCGACTGATTGCTCGCCGTACTTTTCGCGCACATATTGAATGACTTCCTCGCGGCGATCCTGACAAAAGTCGATGTCGATATCAGGCGCCTCGGAACGATTGGGATCGAGAAAGCGTTCGAACAGCAAATCGTATTCGAGCGGACAAACGTTGCTGAGCTTCAAGACATAGCTAACGATCGCCCCGCACGCCGAGCCGCGCGCCCCGGCGGGGATTTTCTTGCTGATCGCGAAACGCACGAAATCCCAAACGATGAGGAAGTATCCCGCAAAGCCCATCTTGCAGATGATGTCAAGCTCGTGCTTGAGCCGCGCTTTCGCCTTGTCGGAGCGCGCCTTGGCCTCGTCGGAGGCGTCATCGCCATATCGTTCTTCAAGGCCGATCTCGCACAGCTCGCGCAGGTATTTCTCCGGCGTCTTCTTGTCCGGTGGCGAAAAGACGGGGAAGTGCCGTTTCTTGAAATCGAGCTTGATGTCGCACTTGTTCGCGATTTCCTGACTTCGCTTGACCGCGGCTTCCTGATCGGGAAACAGCCGATACATCTCCTCGGGCGGCCGCACGTAAAACTGATCGCTGCCGTAGCGCATGCGATTCTCATCCTTGAGCAGTCGCCCGGTGTTGATGCAGAGGAGCACGTCATGCGCGAAGTTGTCGTCTTGCCGCAAATAATGCGCGTCGCACGTCGCGACGAGCGGCAAACCCAGATCATTGGCGATGTCGATGGCCCCCTCGGCACAACGTTTTTGAATGTCGAGGCCGTTGTTCTGGATTTCGATGTAGAAGTTGTCCTTGAAGATCTTCGAAAACCACTCCGCCGTCTCGCGCGCCTTGTCCATCTGATCGAGCAGAATGAAATCGCTGAACTCGCTCGACGCGCAACCGGACAGACAGATGATGCCCTTGGAGTGCGCTTCGAGCACTTCCTTGTCGATGCGCGGGATGTAGTAAAAACCCTCCAAATACGCGATCGACGCCATCTTGACGAGGTTTTGAAACCCCTGCACGTTCTGTGCTAAGAGTGTCAGGTGATAGCCCGATTCGCCGCGTTTCTTGGCGGTGCGATCCGTGCGGCTGTTGGGCGCGACGTACGCCTCGTAGCCGACGACGGGGTTGACGCCATTCTCGGAGCATTCCTTGTAGAATTCGATGGCGCCGAAGAGATTGCCGTGATCGGTCATCGCGATCGCGTTCATGCCGAGCGTCTTGGTATGCGCGACCAGTTCCGGCACGCGATTGGCGCCGTCGAGGAGGCTATAGTGCGTGTGGCAATGCAAGTGAACGAAGGGACGGTCAGGCATGTCGGCACATCCTTGGCGAGGTTGAATGGATGCTTCTATTCTCGCGGAAATGCCGCGAGCGGGAAGAAGGGATTTTTCTTAGCGGCGGCGAAGGATGCTGCGTTGCGAAAAAAAGCCGATCCCGGTAGGATTTCTGCGATCGAATTCCGCCGGGAGGGCTTAATCATTCTGCAAACTCTCAAAAATCGTTGGCGCGGCTGGCAGCTGCGAAAGCGTGGCATCCGCCGCGAGTTACGAATCGACACCTGGGCGGCCGGCGACCGCTCCGGCGTCTGGGTGGTGGACCCGACGCTGCTGACGCGCAACAGCGTCGTATACTCATTCGGCGTCGGCGATAATCTGGCCTGGGAACTCGCGATGATCGAGCGCTTCGGCCTGACCGTGCACGCCTTCGATCCGACACCAGCGAGCATGGCGTGGGTCGAACGGCAAAGTCTGCCGCCGACGCTCATGTTCCATCCGTCCGGTCTAGCGGCCCACGACGGCAACATGGGCTTCGCGCCGCGTCGCCCAGGAAGCCGCATCAACTTTCGGCCAATCGCCGAGACCGGCGTCGCCGTGATCGAATGTCCCGTCGCTCGACTATCGACTTTCATGCGAGAACTTGGCCACGAATATATTGATGTGCTGAAGATGGACATCGAAGGCGGCGAGTATACCGTCCTCGACGATCTTCTAGCGACCCGCGCAAGCGTGAAGCAGTTGCTTGTCGAGTTCCACCATCATTTCCCCGACGTCGGCATCAAGGCGACGCAGCGCGCCGTCCGTGGGCTTGAAGATGCGGGGTTTCGGATTTTCCACATTTCGGAGCGGGCGCTGGAGTTTAGCTTTCGACATGGTGATTGAAGTCACGCATTTGAAAAGCAGATCGGCGATGGAAGTGCACATTTTTGTTCAGCGTAAATCTCAAGTACTGCTTCGAATGCATCGCGAACATTTGCCTGTGCTTCTTCAATTGTGTCGCCTTCCGTGATCAATTCAGGAAGCGCAGGAGACGTTACCGTGTAACCTCCCTCGGGCTGAGGTGTGAACACTAGCGGAATTCGGTACGTCGCGCCAATCTTCTTGGATGTTTTCATGGAATTTATGATACCAGATGCCCGACCTGCGATTAAGCAGGAACGATGCTACTTCGTCGGACCACTCCCCACATGCTTCTCCAGCCACGCGAAAAACTCGCGATGCCAGAGACGCGAATTCTGCGGCTTCATCACCCAGTGATTCTCGTCCGGGAAATACACGAACCGCGTCGGCACCCCCTTGATGCGCAGCGTGTTGTAATACTCCATGCCTTGCGTGATCGGCACGCGATAGTCCTTCTCGCCGTGCATGACCAGCGTCGGCGTCTTGAAGTTGGCGGCGAAGCGCTGCGGGTTCTGCTTGTCGATTTTCGCTTGATCGCCCCACGGCATCGCGCCGAGCGGCCGCTCCCGGCCGCGGACGAAGTCGGACGCCATCATCGAGTGCCAGTTGTAGACGCCGGCGTGGCAGATCATGGCCTTGTAGCGATCCGTGTGGCCGTTGAGCCAGGCCATCATGTAGCCGCCGTAGCTCGCCCCCGCGGCGGTGGTTCTGGTTTTGTCGATGTATGGGAGCGCTTCCATGTAATCGGTCGCCTTCATGACGTCGATGAACGGCTTGGTCGCCATGTCGCCGGTGATCGAGTCGGTGAACTTCTGCCCGAAGCCGGAGGAGCCGTGAAAGTTCGGGATGGCGACGACGTAGCCCTTCGACGCGAAGAGGTGCGCGTTCCAGCGATAATGGAAGTCGGTGGTGATTGCGTTGTGCGGGCCGCCGTGGATCATCATCAGGAGCGGCCATTTTTTCGATTGGTCGAACTTGGGCGGATGGACGATCCACATTTGCACGTCTTCGTCGTCGGCGCCTTTGTAGGTGACGTTTTTGACTTCGCCGATGTCCCATGTCGATACGAGCGTCGAATTGAATTGATCGATTTGGCGAACTTCAAATGGCGGATCTAGCACAAGATGTTGACCATCTTGCTTGTAGTCTCGGTCTTTGCCGTCCAAGTTGTTTCCAAGGACATTCAAGCTGGCGGGCATTCCGAAATTCGAGCGGACGAAAGCACTGACCATCATTCCTTTGATGGTGACCAAGTCATGATCGGAGTTCCCTTTGGTCATGGCGAGGACAATTCCGGCGCCTCGTGCAGCGGCGAGGCATTGCCGGACAGTCCCTCGATCCTCGATTTCGAAAGAGATTCCGCCAATGCCAAATTCGTCTTGCCGCCAATCAAATCGATTGACGGAACGTCGATCTTGCCCGTTGCCGCAGTGATGAAGTCAACGCCTGGGGCCTCTTCGACAAGTTTGCCCGCCGTTCGATCGTAGACCATGAAACGCCGGGTGTCCGCGTAAAAGAACTTAGTTTTCTGGCGAAGAAAGCCAACCAAGCGGCCGTCGGGGCTGTATTTCGGGTCCGTGTCATTTGCGGGATTATCGGCAGTGATATTTCGCTCCTTGGGCAACTCCTTCCGGTCGGGCTTGGCGTCGATATTGAGCACGTAGAGATCGCTGTTGAAATCCATACCGAGTTCCTTCGCGGTCTCGGAGACGAAGCAAATCTCCTTGCCGTCGGGCGACACGTCGTAATCACTTGACGAGCCGCCGCTCGCCGGCAGCGTTCGACTGATGCCCGCGAACAGATTTCTGTGGTGGCCCTTCTCGACATCGACGGCGAACACGACGGGCCGTTTGCCGTCGGCGATCCATTTGTCCCAGACGCGATACAGCGCGTCGTCGATGATGTAGGCTTGCACCTTGCTGTCCTTCTGCGCCTTCTCCTTTTGGCGATAACTGGCGTCGTCCGGCGTGTCGGGCCAAATCTGCGCGACGCAGTAGATCGTCTTGGAATCAGCGGACCACTTCAGGCCGGAGGGGCTCATCGGCATGTTCGAGACTTGCCGGGCCTCGCCGCCGTCGGGGGAGATGACGTAGATCTGGGTGGAGTCGCCGCGCTTCGACGTAAATGCGATCGCTTTGCCGTCGGGCGACCAGAGCGGGCCGGACGAGCTGGCTTTGTGATTCGTCAGTTGCTTCTGCGTTTTGCCGTCGGTGGAGCAGAGCCAGATTTGCGTGTTCGAGGAATTGTCGTCCATGTTGAACGCCGTGACATCGATCGCGACCCAGGCGCCGTCCGGCGAGATCGACGGCTTGCCGAGGCGTTTGACCTTCCACAGATCTTCGAGCGTGATGGGCCGTTTCGCTTTTTCGCCGGCGTGAACCGGAGTGACGCAAACACAAAGGACTACCGCAACGAAGAAACCACGCGTGAAGTTGGATGGATGCATGCGAACCTCGTGATGGGATGCCAAGGAGCGCCGTCGAATGGTCAATTTACGGACAACAATCTACGTCGGCTCGCACGCAATCCGAAACGGTTTCGCATTTCCTGATTGACGCCATTTTCCTTTTTGCCTAAATTCGAAACACCGACTTTGTTCTCGACCCAGCATTATCGGAGATTCGGTCATGCCCCTGCTCGTTGAATGCACCTGCGGCAAGAAGTTGAAAGTTCGTGACGAACTGGCCGGCAAGAAAGTCAAGTGTCCCGGTTGCGGCGGCGTCGTGACCGCGCCGCTGCCGGAGTTGGTCGAGCCGATCGACGAAGAGCCCGTAACGGCGGTCGCTCCGAAAGCGGAACGTCGAACGCCGAAGGGCAATGGCGACGCTCGTTCCACGGACGTCAGCGCCGAGCCGCCGCCGATCCCCAAACGGAAATCGTCTGCCAAACAGGATGACGACGACGATGAAGACGAAAAGAAAGATCAAGCCGCGCCGCACTGGGTCTTTCCCCACGCGTTCAGCAGCGAGATCATGGCGCTCCTGGCCGAACTGCATCAGGAGGGGCAGACGATCGTCATGGTCACCCACAATCCCGAGACCTGTCGCCATTTCGATCGCACCGTCTGGCTGCGCGATGGCCGCATT
>Ga0208185_1000623_pt1 | contig 13813 bp, 10 predicted proteins | sample EasRivMeERMLT700_FD_187532 | JGI IMG/M metagenome (GOLD analysis project Ga0208185, IMG submission 187532) | Soil microbial communities from meander-bound floodplain in the East River, Colorado, USA - East River MetaG ERMLT700 (SPAdes) (version 2) | ecosystem: Environmental > Terrestrial > Soil... | reverse complement strand
CTCCAATCTGGTGAAGTTCACGCGTCAGGCGCGCGAGCAATGGGGCATCGCGGCTGACGACTACGCCGCGCTGCACCGCTGGTCCGTAACGGAACCGGCGCAGTTCTGGCAATCGGTGTGGACGTTCTGCGGCGTCATCGGCGACCAGAACGACGGGCCGGCGCTGCTGGACGGGCACCGCATGCCCGGTGCGCAATGGTTCCCGGAAGCCACGCTCAATTTCGCCGAAAACCTGCTGCGCCGCCGCGACAAGTCGCCCGCGATTGTGTTCTGGAGCGAAGAGCGGCTGAAGACCACGGTCACCTGCGCCGAACTCTACTCCGAGGTATCGCGACTCGCTCAGGCGCTGCAGGCCGCCGGCGTGAAGCCCGGCGACCGCGTCGCCGGCTACCTGCCCAACGTGCCGGGCGCGGTGATCGCGATGCTGGCCGCGACGAGCCTCGGCGCGGTGTGGTCCTCGTGCTCGCCGGATTTCGGCGTGCAGGGTGTGGTTGACCGCTTCGGGCAGATCGAGCCCATGATTCTGTTCGCCGCCGACGGCTACTTCTACAACGGCAAGACCATTGACCTCGTTGACCGGCTCAAGGAAATTGCCGCGGGCCTGCCTTCCGTGGAACGGGTCGTCGTCGTGCCGTACACGCGGCCGCGGCCGCCGCTCGCCGGCATCCCGCGCGCGGTGAACGTCCACGACCTGATGGCGCCGTGGCGCCCGAAGGAAATGACGTTCGAGCGTTTCCCGTTCGACCATCCGCTCTACATCATGTATTCCTCCGGCACCACCGGCGTGCCGAAGTGCATCGTCCATGGCGCCGGCGGCACGCTGTTGCAGCACCTGAAGGAACACCAGCTGCACGTCGATCTCAAGCCGGGCGAGCGCCTGTTCTACTTCACCACCTGCGGCTGGATGATGTGGAACTGGCTCGCGTCCGCGCTCGCCTCGCGCGCCATCATCGTCCTCTACGACGGCTCCCCTTTCGTCGCCGGCGGCCGCGTCCTGTTCGATTACGCGGACGCCGCGCGCATCAACGTCTTCGGGACCTCGGCCAAGTTCATAGACAGCGCGGCCAAAGCCGGCCTCAAGCCGCGCGCCAGCCACCAGCTGAAGTCGTTGCGGGCCCTGCTCTCGACCGGCTCGCCGCTGGTGCCCGAAAGCTTCGACTACGTTTACCGCGAGGTGAAGGCCGACCTGCACCTCGCCTCGATCTCCGGCGGCACCGACATCATCTCCTGCTTCGTGCTCGGCAACCCGCTGGCGCCGGTGTGGCGCGGCGAGATCCAGTGCCGCGGCCTCGGCATGAAAGTCGAGGTGTTCGACGATACCGGCCGCCCGCTGCGGGGGGAAAAAGGCGAGCTGGTGTGCACCGCGCCGTTCCCCTCGATGCCGGTCGGATTCTGGAACGACGCCGACGGCGCCAAGTACCGCGCCGCCTATTTCGAGAAGTTCCCGGGCGTGTGGTGGCACGGGGACTACATCGAGGAGGCCGCGAGCGGCGGGTTCGTGATCTACGGGCGCTCGGACGCTGTCCTCAATCCGGGCGGTGTGCGCATCGGCACCGCCGAGATCTACCGCCAGGTCGAGCGGCTCGATGAAGTGGTCGAGAGCCTTGTCATCGCCCAGGACTGGCCGCCCGAACGCCCCGCCGACGTGCGCCTGGTGCTGTTCGTGAGGCTGCGCGACGGTCTCAGCCTCGATGAAGCGCTCGCCGAGAAGATCAAGCGCTGGATCCGCAGCAACGCAACGCCGCGCCACGTCCCGGCAAAGATCCTGCAGGTACCCGACATCCCGCGCACCAAGAGCGGCAAGATCGTCGAACTGGCGGTGCGCAACGTGGTGCACGGCCGGCCGGTGAAGAACATCGAGGCGCTGGCGAATCCCGAGGCGCTTGAGCACTATCGTGACAGGCCGGAATTGGCATCCTGATCGCAGCAAAAAAAGTGACTCGTTGCTCGTTGCTCGTATTTGGGCCCTAAAGCCGGTGATAAGGTGATGCGGTGATGGTTTACGGCTTTTGAGCCCGGAGCCGCGGAGCGACTTTGGGGCAAGCCACCAGTAACGAGCAACGAGTCACCGTTACTGGGTTCTACGAGCAACGAGTAACGAGCAACGAGTCACTTCTCACCAGTCATCAGTCACGCGTCATCCAACAGAATGACGACCCTCGCGCTGTCGCTGATCCTCGCCGCTGCGGTCATCCACGCGAGCTGGAACTATCTCCTCAAGCGCTCCGGCGGCGGAACCGTATTCGTCTGGCTGTTCGCCGTGTCGTCGACGCTGATCTACGCGCCGCTCGCGGCGGCCATCATCTGGTGGCAGAAACCCGATTTCGGCTGGGTGCACTACGGGCTCATGTTCGCGAGCGCGACGCTGCATACCGTCTATTACCTGCTCCTCGACCGCGGCTACCGCAGCGGCGACCTGTCCATCGTCTACCCCATCGCCCGCGGCTCCGGGCCGCTCATTACGGTCCTGTGCGCCGTGCTATTGCTGGGGGAGCACCCGACCGCGCTCGCCGTAGCCGGCGCGCTGCTGATCGGCGGCGGCGCTATCGCGCTGACGGGCGACCCGCGCAAGCTCAGGCAGTCCGGCAACCTGCACGCGGTGGGCTTCGCCCTCCTCACCGGCTGCATGATCGCAGGCTACACGCTGGTGGACAAGATCGCGGTCGCGGCCTGGCTGATCCCGCCGCTGGTGCAGGACTGGGCCACCAACCTCGGCCGCGTGGTGCTGATGACGCCGTCCGCCTTGACGCGACGGGACGAAATCGGCCCGACCTGGCAGCGCGCGAAGCGGTCCATCGTCGCCATCGCGGTGCTGTGCCCGCTCTCCTACATCCTGGTGCTGAGCGCGATGGTGTTCACGCCGGTGAGCTACGTCGCACCGGCGCGCGAGATCAGCATCCTGGTCGCGGCGCTGATGGGAACACACCTGCTGGCGGAACGAGACGCCCCGCGCCGCGTTGCCGCCGCTGCCGCGATGGTCGGCGGGATCGTCTGTCTCGCGCTCGGCTGAGCATGGAACCCGGTAGAAGTGACTCGTTACTCGTTGCTCGTGACTAAGGCCAAGACTCTGTGATGCAGTGATGGTTTGCGGCTTTTGATCCCGGGGCCGCGGAGCGACTCCGGGCAGGCCACCAGTAACGAGTAACGAGCAACGAGTCACCCTTCACGAGAAACGAGCAACGGGCAACGGGATTTCAATACTTCCAGAGCTGCCACCACGAGCCGCTCGGGCCGCGGTCTCCCTTGAGCGCCTTGCTGTTGGGGAAATTCTTTTTCAGCACCCGCTCCGTGTCGTCGCGCAGATCCTGCATGCCGAGAGCATCGTAGGCGCCGAGCAGTATCACCAGGCCTTCCTCGTTGGCCGGCGCCCGCGGATAGGTCTTGATGGCGAATTGCGCGCGGCCGGCCGCCGCCACGTAGGCTTTGCGGCTCATGTAGTAGCGCGCCACGTGGATTTCGTGCGACGCCAGCGCATTCACCAGGTAATTCATGCGGGCGATTGCATCCGGCGTGTAACGGCTCTGCGGAAAACGCGTCGTCAACTCCCGGAGCGCCTCGAACGCCTCGCGCACCGACTTGGGATCGCGTTCGGTAAGATCTTGCCCGCCAAGATAGCCGGTCAGCCCCAGGTCGTCGTTGAAATTGATCAGTCCCTTGAGGTAATAGATGTAATCGACGTTGGCATGGTTGGGGTACATCTTGATAAAGCGGTCGGCCGCCGCCAGCGCCAGCGCCGGCTCGCTATCCTTGTAGTGCGCGTAGGCGGTGTCGATCTGCGCCTGCTGCGCCAGGCGCCCGTACGGATACCGCGCTTCGAGCTTTCCGTAGTACTTGACCGCTTGCTCGTAGTTGCCGTCGTTGAGGTTGTCCTTCGCCTCGGAGTAGAGCTTCTGCGCCGACCAGCCGCGCGTCTCGTCCCCCCCGTCCAGCGTGCTGCAGGCGGCGACGAGTATGCCGAAAAGTAGCGCTAAACTATGGCGAGCGAAGGAGTTCATGACAGTCCGCGAAAATTATAACGCAGCCGGCCCCGGGCCGAAGCCGCTGAAGCTGGCCGTGCCCGCCGGTTGTGCGGGGTTGCGGTTGGACCAGGTTCTGGCGCATCTGTTGCCGGAATATTCCCGCAGTCGGCTGGCGTTGTGGATAAAGGCCGGCCAGGCCACGCTCGACGGCCGCGCCGTGCTGCCGCGGCAGAGGGTGCGGGGGGGCGAGGCCATCGAGGTGGTTCCGGCACCGGATCCCGAAACCGTTGCGCACGCCGCCGAGGACATCCCGCTCGATGTCGTGTACGAGGACGCCGACCTGCTCGTCATCAACAAGCCGGCGGGGCTGGTGGTGCATCCCGGCAGCGGCAACTGGCACGGCACGTTGCTCAATGCCCTGCTGCGCCATGCGCCCGGGCTCGCCGGCATTCCCCGCGCCGGCATCGTGCATCGTCTCGACAAGGACACCAGCGGCCTGCTGGTCGTGGCCAAGACCCTGCGCGCGCAGGCCGATCTCGTGCGCCAGCTCCAGGCGAGGAGCGTGAAGCGCGAGTACCTTGCGGTAGCGCACGGCCGCGTCGCTCGCGACGGCAAGGTCGATGCGCCGATCGGGCGCCACCCGGTCACGCGCACGAAGATGGCGGTCGTTGCGCGAGGGCGGCAGGCCGTTACGCATTTCCAGGTGCTCGAGCGCTACGCCAACGCCACCGTGCTGCGCTGCCGGCTCGAAACCGGCCGCACCCACCAGATCCGCGTGCACCTGAGTTCGATCAAGCACCCGCTCGTCGGCGACCCGGCGTACGGCAAGCGCAACAGCGGCATCCCCTTCTCCCGCCAGGCCCTCCACGCCGAGCGCCTCGGCCTCCTGCACCCGAGATCCCGCAAGGAGATGAGCTGGCACGCCCCCGCCCCCGCCGACATGCAGGAACTGATCGCGAAGCTGCAGGGCGAAGCCCCCGCAGCACACTCGTCACTCGTCTCTCGTCACTCGTCACGCAGTCAACGATGAAATCGCCGCATCCAGAATGGATCATCCCCGACTGGCCAGCGCCGGCAAACGTCAGGGCGTTCATTACCACGCGCGCCGGCGGCGTGAGCGAGGGACCGTACGCGAGCTTGAATCTCGGCCTGCGCACGGACGACGACCCGCGCGCTGCTGCCGCCAACCGCGACCGGCTGTGCGCGGCGCTGCCGCAGCCGCCCAAATGGCTGCGTCAGGTGCATGCCGCAAACGTCGTCGAGGCGGACGAGCTTACGGCCGTGCCAGAGGCCGACGCCAGCGTCGCGCGCCAACCGCACACGGTGTGCGCCGTGCTGGTGGCCGATTGCGTGCCGGTGCTGTTCGCCGACCGGAAGGGAACCACGGTCGCCATCGCGCACGCCGGCTGGCGCGGGCTCGCCGCCGGCGTGATCGAGAACACCGTCGCCCGCATGGGAACGAAGCCACGGGAGGTATTCGCCTGGCTGGGGCCAGGCATCGGCCCGTGCGCATTTGAGGTCGGCGCCGACGTGCGCGACGCGTTTCTCGCCGGCGACGCGCAGACGGAGACGGCGTTCCGGCCGCACGCGCCCGGCAAGTGGCTGGCCGACCTGTTCCTGCTCGCGCGCCAGCGGCTCGCACACGCGGGAGTCGGCGGCGTCTACGGCGGAAACCTGTGCACGTACAGCGACGCGCGGCGCTTTTATTCCTACCGGCGCGAGCGCGTCACCGGAAGAATGGCCGCCGTAATTTGGCGCGACAGTTGAAAAAAAGTGACTCGTTGCTCGTTGCTCGTAACTGGGACCCAATCGCAGTGATAAGGTGGTGTGATGATGGTTTAAGGCTCTTACCCCCCGGCGTCGCGGAGCGACGCCGGGCAGGCCACCAGTAACGAGTAACGAGCAACGAGTCACTCTCTCAGCATACGTCACGATTCACCCACTTATCACGTATAATCCCGCGCCTTGCCCGACGATTTCCGGAAATGACGACGCTGAACTGGATACTTGCGGCGACTTTTGCCGGCGGCGTGCTGTCGGTAGCCGTCGCCGCGGCGTTCGCGCTCAACGCGCGCGTGTCGTGGGTGCCGATCCTGGTCAGCTACGCGGTGGGCGCGCTGCTCGGCGCCGTGTTCCTGGAGATCCTGCCCCACGCCTTCGGCATGACCGACAGCCTCGAGCAGGTCGCCGGCACCATACTGGCCGGCATCCTGGCGCTGTTCGTGCTGGAAAAGCTGGTGCTGTGGCGCCACTGCCACGTCGAGGAGTGCGAGGCGCACGATCCGCCGGCCACATTGCAGCATGATCACGGCCGCAGCGGCATGATGATCATCATCGGCGACACTTTCCACAATTTCGTGGACGGCATCCTGATCGCCACCGCATTCCTCGCCAACCATGAGCTGGGCATCGTCACCGCAATCGCCATCATCGCCCACGAGATCCCGCAGGAAGTCGGCGATTTCCTGATCCTGCTGCACTCGGGCTACAGCAAGGGCAAGGCGCTGCTGCTCAACATGCTGTCGAGCGCCGCCATGGTGGTGGGCGGCGTGCTCGCGTATTTCATGCTGCAGACGGTGGAGCAATGGATACCGCCGCTGCTCGGCCTCGCCGCCGCCAGCATGCTCTACGTTTCCGTAGCCGACCTGATTCCCGGCCTGCACCGGCGACCGGAACTGCTGGCAACCCTGCAGCAAGTGGTGCTGATCGCGCTCGGCGTGACCACCATCTGGCTGGTGGGCGGCCTCGCGCACAGCCACTCCTGAAGGCGCGCCCGCCGGGACGACAAGTCCGCGGGTACTTGCTACGATAGGAGCGCCTGGTCGCGATCGAATTTCCGTAATTCGCGCGGCCTGGACTGAAAGCCCGGCACGAGCCCGCCCTTTTCGCCATGACAAATACCCCCAGGCATGCGGATGCAGCGCGCGCGTCCGTGGAAGATTTCAACCGCAAGCTGATCGACGGCGTGGTGAAGCCGCTCGGCCTCAACGCCGGCCCCGACATGACGGAGATGATGCGGTCGCTCACCGCCGGGCTCGCCCAGGACACCGGGCGCTGGACGGACGCGCAGAACCGCTATTACCGCAAGCAACTCGAACTGTGGGCGGCATACGCCCTGTTGCAGCCGAGCGCCCCGGCGCAACCGGTGATCGAGCCGGACCCCGCCGACCGCCGTTTCCGCGCTCCCGAATGGCGACAGCAGCCGTACTTCGAGTACCTCGCGCAATCCTACCTGCTCACGGGGCAGTGGCTGCGCGAGGCCGTGGACGGCGCGCAGCTCGAACACCGCGCGAAGCGCAAGCTCGAGTTCTTCACGCGCCAGGTCATAGACGCGATGTCCCCAGCCAATTTCGCATGGAGCAACCCCGAGGCGCTGAAGCTCGCCGCCGAAACCGAGGGCGACAGCCTGACGCAGGGCCTGCGCAACCTCGCCGCCGACCTCGACAAGGGCATGGTCTCGATGACCGACGAGAGCGCCTTCGAGATCGGCCGCAACCTCGCCGTCACGCCGGGCGCCGTAGTCCACGAAAACGATTTCATCCAGTTGATCCAGTACCGCGCCACCACCCAGACCGTATTCGAGCGGCCGCTGGTAATAGTGCCACCCTGCATCAACAAGTACTACATCCTCGACCTCCAGCCGGAAAATTCCTTCGTGCGCTACGCCGTCGAGCGCGGGCATACCGTGTTCATGGTGTCGTGGCGCAACATGCCGCCCGAGATGGGCCGCGCGACCTGGGACGACTACCTCGAGCACGGCGTGATCAAGGCGCTGGCGGTCGCGGCGGAAATCTGCGGCACCGCACAGGTCAACGCGCTCGGCTTCTGCGTCGGCGGCACCCTGCTCGGCTCGGCGCTCGCCGTGCTGAAGGCAAAAGGCGCCGACCCGGTGGCGAGCCTGACGCTGCTCGCCGCAATGCTGGACTTCCACGACACCGGCGAACTCGCCGTCTTCGTCGACGAGGCCTATGTCGCCAGGCGCGAGCAGGACTTCGCCGACGGCGGCGTGCTGCACGGCCGCGAGCTCGCCCTGACCTTCGCCAGCCTGCGCGCCAACGACCTCATCTGGAACTACGTGGTCAACAACTACCTCAAGGGCCGCACACCCGAGGCATTCGACCTGCTCTACTGGAACAGCGACAGCACCAACCTGCCTGGCGCCATGTATGCCTATTACGTGCGCAACATGTACCTGGAGAACAACCTGCGCCTGCCCGGCCGGCTCCGCATGTGCGGCGCCCCCGTGGACCTCGGCAAGGTGGACGCGCCGGCCTACCTGCTGGCGACCCGCGAGGACCATATCGTGCCCTGGCGTACCGCCTATGCCAGCACGCGGCTGCTAGGGGGTAAAATCGAATTCGTGCTGTCGGCTAGCGGGCACATCGCCGGCGTCATCAACCCGGCGGCCAGGAACCGCCGCAATTTCTGGCTGAACCCGAAACGGGAGGAGGATCCCGAGCGCTGGCTGTCCGCCGCAACCTCGCAGCCGGGGAGCTGGTGGAAGCACTGGGCGGACTGGCTCTCTCCGTTCGGCGGAGCCGAGATTGCCGCCCGCCAGCAGCTCGGGGGCGGGAGCCACAGGGAAATAGAACCGGCGCCGGGCCGCTATGTCAGGGAAAAATGCAGGTAAGGACGCGGCGACCCGTTACCGGTCGCGTACCATCAATATCATCGTGAAGGAGCTGTCATGGCACAACGAGTGGCGGTCGTAACCGGCGGCATGGGGGGTCTCGGCGAGGCGATCTGCATCAAGCTGGCGCAGATGGACTACAAGGTCATCGCCACCCACTCTCCCGGCAATACCAAGGCCGCCGAGTGGCTGAAGAACATGAAGAGCCGTGGCCACGAAATACGCGCCGTGCAAGTAGACGTGGCGGACTACAACTCGTGCCAGCAGGCGATCGCAAAGATTCAGTCCGAGGTCGGACCGGTTGACGTGCTGGTGAACAACGCCGGTATTACCAGGGACATGACTTTCAGGAAGATGGGCAAGGTCGACTGGGACATTGTGCTGGGCACTAACCTCGACAGCGTGTTCAACATGACCAAGCCGGTCTGCGATGGCATGGTCGACCGCGGCTGGGGCCGCATCATCAACATCTCCTCGATCAACGGCCAGAAGGGCGCGTTCGGCCAGACCAACTACTCCGCGGCGAAGGCGGGCATGCACGGCTTTACCAAGGCGCTCGCGCTGGAGGTTGCGCGCAAGGGCGTGACCGTCAACACCATCTCGCCGGGCTACATCGGCACCCAGATGGTGCTGGCGATCCCCAAGGAAATCCTCGACAGCAAGATCGTTCCGCAGATCCCGGTGGGGCGACTCGGCAAGCCGGAGGAAATCGCGGGCCTGGTCGCCTACCTATGCTCGGCAGAAGCCGCGTTCGTCACCGGCGCCAACATTGCCATCAACGGCGGACAGCACATGTACTAGAATATATCGGGTTGAGCCCCGGCGAAATTCTTACGCTGCCTGCTATTAGCAACCGATTGGACGAGGCTTTCTGGAAATATGATGCCGTGCACACAAGAACAGTCATGACTCGCAGCATCATGCGCGCAAGGCATCATTGATTTGCCGATATTTTTCAATCCGTTAGCTTGCAATACTGCAACCGGAGTGGAATAATGGGCGACTCTGGTGCACGGCAACCAACCCCCATGACGCAGCAGTCGCGGATCATCAAGAAATATCCAAATCGACGGCTTTACGATACCGAAACAAGCAGTTACATCACGCTTGCGGACGTCAAGAAGCTGGTGCTGGAGCAGGTCGATTTCAAGATTGAAGACGCAAAGTCCCGCGAGAATCTGACGCGCAGCATTCTGCTGCAGATCATTCTCGACGAAGAAACCGCCGGCGCGCCGATATTTTCGAGCGACGTGCTGTCGCAGATCATCCGCTTCTACGGCAACGCCATGCAGGGAATGATGGGCAGCTACCTCGAGAAGAACATCCACACCTTCATCGAGATCCAGAAGCGCCTGCAGGATCAATCGCGGCAGGTATACGGCGGCAATCCCATACTCAGCGCGGATGCCTGGAGCGAGTTCGTCAAGATGCAGGGGCCTGCCATCCAGGGCCTGATGGGCACCTACCTCGAGCAAAGCGCCAACGCCTTCATGGATATGCAGCAACAGCTGCAGAGCCAGACGCGCAACCTGTTCAGCAATTTCCCTTTCCCCAATTTCACCGGCGGGGCCCACCGCCAGGGCGGCGACGCAAAATCATCGGAGTCGCCGGCGCATGGCAGCAACAAGAACGAAGGCGGCGAAGGCAAGTCCTGAGCGGCCGCCGCGGCGACGCGATGCCGGCGCAATGTCCCCGCCCCGGGTCGGTTTCGTTTCCCTGGGCTGTCCGAAGGCACTGGTCGATTCCGAACGCATCCTGACCCAGTTGCGAGCCGAGGGCTACCTGATCGCGCCTGCTTACCGCGATGCCGATCTCGTGGTGGTCAACACCTGCGGCTTCATCGACTCCGCCGTGGACGAGTCGCTCGACGCCATCGGCGAAGCACTCGCCGAGAACGGTAAGGTGATCGTCACCGGCTGCCTCGGCGCCAAGGGCGACGTCGTCAGGAAAACGCATCCCGCGGTGCTGGCGGTAACCGGCCCCCACGCAACCGATGAAGTAATGCGCGCCGTGCACGCGCACCTGCCGCAGCCGCACGATCCCTACACCAGCCTGATCCCTCCGCACGGAGTCAAGCTCACCCCCGCGCACTATGCCTATCTCAAGATAGCCGAGGGCTGCAATCACCGCTGCACCTTCTGCATCATCCCTTCGATGCGCGGCGACCTCGTCAGCCGCCCGGTCGGCGAGGTGATGCGGGAAGCGGAAAGCCTGGTGAAGGCGGGCGTGAAGGAACTGCTGGTCATCTCGCAGGACACCAGCGCCTACGGCGTGGATGTGAAGTACCGCACCGGCTTCTGGGAAGGCCGCCCGCTGAAGACGCGCATGACCGAACTCGCGCGCGCGCTGGGCGGCCTCGGCGCCTGGGTGCGGCTGCACTACGTCTATCCCTACCCGCACGTGGACGAAGTCATCCCGCTGATGGCGGAGGGAAAGCTTCTGCCGTACCTCGACGTGCCCTTCCAGCACGCAAGCCCGCGGATATTGAAGCTGATGAAACGCCCGGCGAGCGCCGAGAACAACCTGGCGCGCATCCGGCGCTGGCGGGAAATGTGTCCCGATATCACCATCCGCAGCACGTTCATCGCCGGCTTTCCCGGCGAGACCGAGGCGGAGTTCGAGGAACTGCTCCGTTTCCTGAACGAGACGGAGCTGGATCGCGTCGGCTGCTTCGCCTATTCGCCGGTGGCGGGCGCCGCGGCCAATGCCCTGCCCGGCCCGTTGCCGGAGGAAGTGAGAGAGGAGCGCCGCGCCCGCTTCATGCAACTGCAGGAGAAGATCAGCACGCGACGGCTCCAGCGCAAGATCGGAAAAACACTCACCGTGCTGGTGGACGAAGCCGGCCCCGGCGGCGCCGTGGCGCGTTCGAGCGCCGACGCCCCCGAGATCGACGGCGTCGTCCACGTCGCCTACTCACCGACCCTGCAGGTGGGCACCTTCGCCAATGTTCGCGTCATCCGCGCCGACTGCCACGATTTGTGGGCCGAGGTGGTATGAAGGAGTGACTCGTTGCTCGTTTCTCGTTGCTGGACTTCGTTTTGGAGACCGCGCCTTCTCGACTGACAAACAGCGAGAAACGAGTAACGAGCAACGAGTCACTTCTTAGCCGCAAAAGCGAACCGGCCGTCATTCCAGTCATCCCATGCTGAAACGGCTTCAAGAGTGGGCGCAGCGGCTGAAGCAGGACGTCGTCGCCCTGTGGTTCTGCACCCGCCACCCGCGCACGCCGTTCATCGCCAAGGCGCTCGCCGCGGGGCTGGTCGCCTACGCATTCAGCCCGATCGACCTCATCCCCGACTTCATCCCGATTCTCGGCTATCTGGACGACGTGCTCATCCTGTCGGCCGGCATCTGGCTCGTGCTGAAGCTGGTACCGCCGGACGTTTTGGCCGAATGCCGCGCGCAGGCAGCGCGCTGGCTGGAAGAAAAGCAGGCGCAGCCGCGCAGCTACCTCGCCGCCGCGCTTATCGTTGTTTTGTGGCTGGTGCTGCTGTGGCTGGCCTGGCGCTGGGCCGAATCGTGGCGGGTCTGGTGAAGAAGGCCACGGCCACTGCCGCGTCGCGCGTGAAACGCATCGGCGGCAGGCTCGCCAGCACGCGCTTGCCGTAGCCGCGGCTTACCAGCCGCGGATCGCAGATCATCAGAACCCCGCGATCGGTCTCGTCGCGGATCAACCGGCCCGCGCCCTGCTTGAGCGTGATCACCGCCTCGGGCAGCTGGTGCTCGAGAAATGGGCTGCGTCCCTCGCGGTTCATGCGCTCGATGCGCGCGGCGAGCACCGGGTCGTCGGGCGGCGCGAACGGCAGTTTGTCGATCACCACCAGCGACAGCGCCTCGCCGCGGACGTCCACGCCTTCCCAGAACGACTGGCTGCCCACCAGCACGGCGTTGCCGAGATCGCGGAAGCGCACCAGCATTTCCGAGCGCGAGCCCTCTCCCTGCACCAGCAGCGGGTAATCTAGCCCTCGCTCCTCGAACGCACGCTCCAGCAGCTCGTAGCCGTGGCGCATGGCGCGCAGGCTGGTGAACAGCATGAAAGCGCCGCCGCCCGCGGCCTCGATCACCGGCAGCGCGGCTTCGACCACCGCCTCCGTATGCGCCGGCGTATTGGGATCCGGCAGGCCCGCCGGCACGCAGAGAAGGCCCTGCTGCGCGAAATCGAACGGGCTGTCCCAGCTCTCGGTGCGCGCCCCGGTGAGCCCCATCTGGCCGCAATAGTGGCTGAAATCGCGGTTCACGGAGAGGGTCGCGGAAGTGAAGATCCAGCTCCGAGCGTCGGCCTCGACCTGGCGGCGGAATATCTCCGCCACCGACAACGGCGTCGAATTGAGGTGCAGCGAGTGTCCGAACAGCTCCACCCATTTCACCTGGGCTTCTTCATCGAGGCCGCTGCGCCAGCGCTCGATGCCCTCCGCCACGGACAGCGCCCGCTGCCAGCAGCGCATGAGGCCTTCGCCGCGCTCGGCCTGCCCCTTCAGCTCTTCGGACAGGCGGTCGAGGGCCGCCAGCAGCACGTCCAGCGCCGACCGGAAAGCTGCGTCGCCGTCGACCGCGCTCGCCGGCAGGCGGCCGTTATCCTGCCGGAACGCGAGCCGCAGATCGCGTGCCGCCTTGTCGAGCGCCTGCGCCGCCTCCGGCAGCGGCGCGTAGTCCTTGGCCCCTGCAGCCGCTTCCAGCCGCGCGTCGCGAGCGAGCCCGGTCAACTGCGAAGTCGAGACGCTGGTGCCGAAGAACAGGCTCGCCGTCTCCGGCAGCTGGTGCGCCTCGTCGAAGATGACCGTGTTGCAGGCCGGCAGCAGCTCGGCCACGCCCTCGTCGCGCAGCACGAGGTCGGCGAAGAACAGGTGGTGGTTGACCACCACTACGTCGGCCGCCAGCGCCTTGCGCCGCGCCTCCATGACGAAGCACTGGTCGTAATTGGGGCACTGGGACCCGAGGCAGTTCTCGCGCGTGGAGGTGGCGAGCGCCCAGACGCCCGCATTCTCCGGGACCGTGGAGCAGTCGGCCTTGTCGCCGCTGGTGGTGGTGCGGGCAAAGCTCGAGATGGCGGCCAGGTGACGGACATCGTCGCGGCTCTGCAGGCGCGCGTCGTGCTGCCCCCGCTCGAGGTGGTAGTGGCAGACGTAGTTGGCGCGCCCCTTCAGCACCGCCACCGTCACCGGCAGCTTGAGCGCTCCACGCACCGTCGGAATGTCGCGGCCGTAGAGCTGGTCCTGCAGCGTCT
>Ga0208185_1000622_pt1 | contig 13820 bp, 13 predicted proteins | sample EasRivMeERMLT700_FD_187532 | JGI IMG/M metagenome (GOLD analysis project Ga0208185, IMG submission 187532) | Soil microbial communities from meander-bound floodplain in the East River, Colorado, USA - East River MetaG ERMLT700 (SPAdes) (version 2) | ecosystem: Environmental > Terrestrial > Soil... | reverse complement strand
CCCGCCGAGACCGTGCGCGCCGACGAAGGTCGCGCCGACCGCCAGTCCCGTAGCGGCCGCGACTTCCGAGCCGAGCACGGCGTCGAGCGGCGCCTGCCACAGCTCGCCCTGCGCGAGGCGCGCGCCGTAATGGGCCACGTAGTCGTGGTGGGTGCCCACAATGCGATAGCCCCGGTGGTTGTCCCCCAGCGCGAGCGGAATGGTCTTCTTCACGGTGCGGTGGCGGGCGACCTCTTGCGCCTGTTTCCAGGAAATGTTGCCGGTGGGCACGTCGAGGTGGTAGATGCTGGAGAGGATGATCTGCATCGGGCTGCCTTTGGCGCCCACCACCAGGTCTATGCCGCGCGCATCGCGCTGCATGCGCTCCTCGAGCTGGGAAGTCGCCAGCAACAGCAGCGTGATGGTCGCCACGCCGAGCGCGAGCAGCAGCACGTTGAGCACGGTGCTCAGGCTGCGCGCCCGCAGATAGCCCAGGCTGATCGTCGCGAGGTTCATGATGAGGCCTTAGAGTCCCTAACATGATGAAACGCGCGTGCGTTGCGAGTCAGAATTGGCAATGGCGCGAAGCGAGGTGCAGCCAATATCCGGCATATTGGCAAGCCGAGCGACAAAGCCAGTGCCGATTGTGGCCGCAACCCCCTGCGGGCTGGCGCGGTTTTGGCCCGCGGCTTTTCGCCAAGCGCTTCCCAGGTGCGGAGCCCGGTCTGGGCCAATTTTCCCGCGTCGCCAAAACCGTGACAGCGCAGCGTGTGTTTCATCATGTTAGGGGCTCTTAAGCTCGAAGTGCCGGGGAATACGCGCGCGGATGCGCTGGTCGTGGGTCGCGATCACCAGCGTGGCGTTGCACGCCCGCGCCTGGGCCTGCAGCAGTTCGAGCGCTTGCAGGCAACGCGCATCGTCCAGGTTGGAGGTCGGCTCGTCCGCCAGCAACAGTTGCGGCCGGTTCACCACCGCGCGCGCCACCGCCACACGCTGCGCCTGGCCAAAGGAAAGCTCGTGGGGAAAAGCGTCCGCCTTGTCCGCAAGATCGAGGCTGGCCAATGCTTCGCGTGCGCGCGCGGGGTCCTGGGGCAGGCCGGCGAGGTACTGCGCCAGCAGCAGGTTGCGCATGACGGAGAGGCTGGCGATGAGATGCAGCCGCTGCATGACCAGGCCGACGCGCTGGCCGCGGAAACGATCGAGCTCGGCCGGCTTGAGCGCTCCCAACTCCTGCCCCGCGACGCTCGCGCTGCCGGACGTCGGGCGCAGTATGCCGGCCAGGATATGCAGCAGCGTGGTCTTGCCGCTGCCCGAGGGACCCAGCATCAGCCATTGCGTGCCCTGCTCGCCTTGCCATGCCGCCACGTTCAGCACTTCGGTGCCGTTGTAGGCGTGCTTCAGATTCTGGACGTTGAACATGGCGTGATGTCGGGGCGGGGGAAGGAATTTTAGCCGAGTCGATGGCATACCGGTGTTTTATACTGCCGGTGCATGAGAGCCGTGCTGCTATTCCTGATAGACGGCTACCGGCTGCTGCTATCGCCGTTCTTCGGCCGCCAGTGCCGCTTCTACCCGACGTGCTCGAGCTACGCGCGTGAGGCGATCGACGTGCATGGATCGCTCAAGGGGACATGGCTCGCCGTCCGGCGAATCCTGCGCTGTGGGCCGTGGCATCCCGGCGGGCCCGACCCCGTCCCGCCCAAAGGATGAACGTGGATGGATGAAGGATGACCTTGCCCGTGATGTCCCGACCTCCCGTGACCTTCGGTCGGAAGATTCATGGCCTCCGACCGGACGAATGTGAAAGGAAGGGACTAGCCTTTTCGCGCGTCAGCGCGGGGTCATCCTTCCACGTTCATCCTTCATCCTTGACTACTGTCTGGGCACCCGGCAGATGAGCCCCTTCAGATAGTCCCCCTCCGGAAAATTCAGCGCCACCGGATGATCCGCGCCAGGCCCTAGCCGTTCGATTATCTGCGCTTGAACGCCCGCATCAAGCGCAGATCCGGCAACGATCTTCTGGAACAGGTCGGCACCGACCCCGCCGGAGCAGGAGAACGTAGCCAGCAGCCCGCCCGGCCGCAGCAGCTTGAAGGCGAGCAGGTTGATGTCCTTGTAGGCACGCGCGGCCTTCTCCGCGTGCGCGGCGGTCGGCGCAAACTTGGGCGGGTCGAGCACGATGAGATCGAAGCTGCGCGCCTGGTCGCGGAAACGCCGCAGCATCTGGAACACGTCGCCCTCGAGCCATTCCGCCTGCGCCAGCCCGTTCATTTCGGCATTGCCGCGCGCCAGTGCCAGCGCCTCGGCCGAGCTGTCCACGGCCGTGACGGATTTCGCGCCTCCGGCAGCCGCGTTCAGCGCGAACCCGCCGCTGTAGCAGAAGCCGTCGAGCACCTCGCGCCCGCGCGCCAGCTCTCGCACCCGCCGCCGGTTGTCGCGCTGATCGAGATAGAAGCCGGTCTTGTGCCCATGCTCAAGGTCGACACCGAACTTGAGCCCGTTCTCGGTGACCGTGATCCGCGTCGGTTCGCGCGCCCCGCGCAGCGCCGCCGTCACCGGCGCCAGTCCCTCCAGCTGCCGCACATCGGCGTCCGAACGCTCCCAGATGCGGCCCGCGCCGCTGGCTTCAAGCAGCGCGTCCGCGATCTCGGCGCGCCAGCGGTCCGCCCCGGTGCTGCTGAGCTGCAGCACCACCGTGTCGCCGTAGCGGTCTGCGACCACCCCCGGCAGCCCGTCGGACTCCCCATGCACCAGGCGCACGGCATCGGTGTCGGTATCCTGCAGTAGCGTCCGACGCTGTTCGACCGCCCGTTTGATGTGCGCGTCAAAGAACGCGCGATCGATCGCCCGTTCTTTCCAGTCCCACACGCGCGCGACGATCTGGGACGCCGGGCTATAGGCGGCTACGGCCAGGAACTCCCCGGTAGCCGACCAGAGCCCGATGGTCTCCCCCGGTCCCGGGTTGCCCTGCACTTTCGCCACCGCGCCGGAGAACACCCACGGGTGGCGGCGCTTCAACGACTTCTCCCGCCCGGCCTTAAGGATGAGCTTGCTCATTGAACTGCGTGAGGTGTTATGCGTGAGGCCTCAGGCGAAGCTGCCGACATCAAAAAGATTCGTCGCCTCACCCCTCACGCCTCACGATTTCTTCCTGGCGCGCGGATGCGCGGCGTCGTAGGCCTTGGCCAGGTGCTGGAAATCGAGATGCGTGTAGACCTGCGTCGTCGAGATGCTTGCATGTCCCAGCATCTCCTGCACCGCACGCAGGTCGCCGCTCGATTGCAGAAGGTGCGAGGCGAAGGAATGCCGCAGCACGTGCGGGTGGACGTTGGTGTTGACCCCGAGTTTGACGGCCCATTGCTTCATGCGCAGCTGAATCACGCGGCCGGCGAGGCGCTTGCCCCTGGGATTGACGAACAGCGCTTCGGGATCGGCGCCCGCAACTCTGCCGCGAAGTTCGAGCCATTGTCTGAGCGCGTTCAGTGCGCGGCTGCCCACCGGCACGATGCGGGTCTTGTTGCCCTTGCCGGTGACGCGCACGGTGGCATCGCCAAAATTGATGTCTCCCGGAGCAAGGTCCGTAAGCTCCGACAGCCGCAGCCCCGAAGAATAGAAAAGTTCCAGCACCGCCCGGTCGCGCACCGCGAGGTCGTCATCACCTTCGATTTCCATCAGCCGATTCGCCTCGTCGGGCGACAGCGCATGCGGCAGCCGCTTCGCGGCCCGGGGCGCCCGGATGCCGACGCAGGGATTGTTCACGAAACCGTGGTCGCGCACGAGATAATTGAAAAAACCGCGCCACGCCGACAGCATGCGCGCGAGCGACCTGCCATCGAGACCGCGCGCGTGGAGTTGCGCCACGTAGCGGCGCGCGTGGTGTACCTCGAGCTGCTGCAACTTGGCGCCGCCGGCCAGTTCGAGCAGCGCCGTGATGTCGCGGGCGTAGTTCTCCACGGTATGCCGGGAGAGCCGGCGCTCGTTCGACAAGTGTTCCAGGTAGCCACGCAAATGTGGGCCCGCGTTTCGGTCCGCCGCTTTTCCCACCCTTGAGTTAGCGCCCACTTACATAGTACAAGTAGTTGATATTATGTGTAGTAACTGGATCGGCTACGAGCGTAATCCGGTTCCTTCCTCAGCGGACATATCTTCCGACCGCCGCGCCCACCAGCTCGCCCAGCCGCTTGAGGTACAGCGTGCCCATCTCGGGATAGAAGCGCTGCGGATCCTCGCTGGCGAGCGCCAGCAGCCCGAAAACCGCGCCGTCGCGCAGGGGGATGTACGAGAACGAGCGCAGGTGCGCTCCCGCGTCGCCGAACAGGCTGGCCGTATCGGCCAGGGCATGGGCGCTGCAGTGGGGATGGGTGAGGCTCCCGGCGAATTCGCGCGCGCCAGCGCTGAGCGGCTGGAACTCCGGCAGGTCGCCGTGGCCGTCGGCATGCCACACGCGCAGCGCGACGTGCGGCACCGCGAAATCCTCGCGCAAGTTGAGATGAACCGCGTTCAACACGCCACGGATGTCGGAGGCGGCGAGCAGCGCCAGCGAGATGCGGTGCACCTTCTCGCTAATGGCGTCGTTTTCCTCGCCGAACTGGATTACCTCTCGCAGCTTGCCCTCGACCTGCCGGTTCTTCTCGCGCAGCGTCAGGATCTGCCGCTCGCTGATCGGCACCGCGCGTCCGCCGTGCGGATGCGGAAGGTAGATTTCCGCCAGCATGTCGGCGTAATCCCCGAAAAACTCGGGGTGCTCCCTCAGATAGCTTGCCACTTCGTCCGGTTTCATCGTTCTCCCTTGATGAATTGGCGGGTAACGGCAGTCGGCGAATCGATGCCGTGGTTCCCGTCATGCTGCGATCCGAATTGCAACGGCCGCCAATTCATATTTCGATCTCGCCTTCGAACACCGTGACTGCCGGTCCGGTCATCATCACCGGCTCGCCTGCGCCCGCCCATGATATACCGAGGTCGCCGCCGCGCGTCGTCACCGTGACTTCGCGATCGAGCAGGCCGCGCATGATGCCGGCGACCACCGCGGCGCAGGCACCGGTGCCGCACGAGAGCGTTTCCCCGGCGCCGCGCTCGTGCACGCGCAGCAGGATGCGGCGGCGGCTGACGACCTGCAGGTAGCCGGCGTTCACCCGCTGCGGAAAGCTGGCATGGTGCTCGATCAACGGCCCCTCCTCCGCCACCGGCGCACGCTCGATATCGGCGACGATCTGCACCGCGTGCGGGTTGCCCATGGAAAGCGCGCTTATCTCCACGCGCCGGCCGCTCGCCTCGAGGTTGTAGGTCAGCGCCCGCGCCGCCGCTGCGAACGGAATGCGCGCCGGCTCGAAGTCCGGCACCCCCATGTTGACCGTGACCTGGCCGTCGGCCTCCAACCGCGGCACGATCACCCCGCTGCGCGTGCCGACCCGGATTTCGCTCTTGGCGCTTAGCCGGTGATCCCGCACGTAGCGCGCAAAGCAGCGCGCCCCGTTGCCGCATTGCTCCACCTCGCCGCCGTCGGCGTTGAAGATGCGGTAATGGAAGTCGGTGTCGGCAAGCCGCGGCAGTTCCACCAGCAGTATCTGGTCGCAACCCACCCCAAAATGGCGATCGGCCATCCGGCGCAACTGCTCGGGAGACAGGCTGATGGGGTGGGCCAGGGCGTCCAAAACCACGAAATCGTTACCCAGACCATGCATTTTAGTGAATTTTAGACGCATTTAGCTGCAATATTGCCTATAATCACGGTAGATACAGCGGTCCATGACGACGTTCATGCCACTTTGCAGGGCTTTGAACGCGGCGGGCTCATTGACTATACCTTCCTGAATCCAAAGGTTTTTTACTCCCAGCCTGAGGCACTCGTCAACCACCCCGTCCAGATGCTCGGCCCGGCGGAACACGTTGACCAGATCAACAGCAAACGGGATGTCGGCCAGACGGGGATAAGCCTTCGCCCCCAGGATCTCCCGCGCAACCGGGTGCACCGGGATGATGGTATAGCCAAACCCCTGCATAGCCTTCGACACCCCGTAACTGGGGCGGCCGGGGTTGGGCGAGAGCCCCACCACCGCGATCGTTTTCACCCGCTTGAGAAGGGCGCAGCGCTCCTCGGGCCCGGGGTTCTCGAAGCTCATCAGGTCTCGCTCATCGCTGCGTCACTTCGTCACCGGCTTTTCCATAATGTAGTCGTCCATGACAAAGCCGTCCCCTATGTCCTTGACCACGGCATCGGCGATGCTGAAGCCGTGCTTCAGGTAGGCGGCGATCGCGCTGCGGTTGTTCTTGTTCACCGCCAGCACCAGGCGGGTGCAGCCGTTCGCGCGGGCAACCTCGCCGGCGTGTGCGATCATCGTGCCGCCGTAGCCACGGCGCTGGTGTCGTGGATGCACGTAGAGTTTATCGAGCTTCATCTCGCCTGGAACGCCGGTCAGAAAGTAGGACGCAAAACCCGCCATTCCACCCGCGACCATCAGCTTGTCCCACCATATCCCGTCGCTTTGAAGCTCGGCGCGGACCACCTCGGAGCTGTAGCGCTGTCCGAGCATATATTCTATCTGCGCGGCGCTGATGATGGCGGAATAGTGCGCGCACCAGATCTCGCGCGCGAGCGCGAAAAGCGCCTCAACGTCAGCCACCTCCACCGGTTCAATCCGTGCCTCGCCGCTTCTCATCATTCATCATTCATCATTCAGTATTCCGCGCTAGTAATAGCGCGGCTCCCCGGGCGGGCGCGTCTTGAAGCGCTTGTGCAGCCAGTAGTACTGCTCGGGCATCTCGAGCACCCGCTCCTCTATGAACGCGTTCATGCGCCGGGTATCGGCGTCGACGTCGTCGGTGGGGAAGTTCTCCCACGCCGGGTAGAAGGTCAGCACATAGCCCGCGCCCCCCGGCAGCTGGCGGGTCACGGCCGGCACGACTACCGCACGCCCGAGTTGCGCGAACCGGCACAGCCCGGTGATCGTCGCCGCGGGGACACCGAAAAAAGGCACGAACACCGAGTCGCGCTCACCCAGATCCATGTCGGGGAGGTAGTAAAACGGCACGCCCGCGCGCAGGACTCGCACCACCGCCCGCACGCCCTCGCGGCGCGCGATGAGCTGCTGTGGCATAAAGCGGCCGCGGCCATGGTAGAGGAGGCGGTCGAGCACCGGGTCTTTCTGCGGGCTGTACATCGAGGACGCCGAGTACTCGGTAGCGATGCGTATGCCGCCGGCGTCGAGTCCGACGAAGTGCGGCGCAAGCCAGATTACGGGCCGCCCGCGCACCGCGAGCCAGTGCTCAAGCCCTTCGATACGCACCATCCGCTGCACGCGCTCCTTCGACGACCACCACAGGATGCCGTGCTCCAGGAGGCTTCGACCGAACGCACGGAAATGGGCGCGCCCGATGCGCAGGCGCTCGGCTTCGGTCCACTGCGGGAAGCACAACTTGAGGTTTGTGAGTACTACCTCGCGTCTCTCACGCCCCAGAACATAAAACAGAAATCCCAATCCGCGCCCGATAGGGGCCAGCAGCGCCAGGGGCAGGAGCCGCAGCAGCCACAACAGGCCGAGGGCGGCGCGGATCAGCATGGAATCGGGAGGCGAGAGGCGAGAGGCGAGAGGCGCAAACCCGTCAAAGAACACCTCGCCCGAGGACGGCATCCGCTACGACCGTACCCATCGATGCAATCGCGCCTCACGTCTCTCCTCTCCCCTCTCTCCTCTCCCCTCTCCCATAAGGTTTCGGCGCTCCGGCCGGAACCTTATAGCGGTTGTAGCTCCACAAGTATTGCTCCGGCCGGCGGCGCACCTGGGCTTCCACCGCGCGATTGAGCGCCGCCTCGTCGAACTGCGCCGTCGGCAGTTCCTCGAAATGCAGGTGATAGCCGCGCCCGCCAGGCAGCCGCTCCGCGAATACCATGATGACCGCCGCGCCGGTGGCGCGTTGCAGGCGCACCGCCAGCGTCATGGTATAGGCGGGTCGTCCGAAGAAATCCACCCACACGCCTTCGCCCGCACCCGGCGCCTGGTCGGGCAGCAGACCCACCGTCCCGCCGTGCTGCAATGTCCGGTAGAACGTGCGCACGCCACCCAGGCTCGCGGGAGCGACCGTGGCCAGCCAGCGGCTCCTTCCCGCGACCATGACCGGCTCCAGCCAGGCGAGCTTGGGCGGGCGATACATCACGGTCATAGGCAGCCGTTGCACGAAATAGAGCGAGACCATTTCGAAGCAGCCGAGATGCGGCGTCACGATGATGATGCCTTTGCCGCGCGCGCGCGCGGCTTCGACAACGCTCCAACCGTCGCACGCAACCGCCAGCCTCGCAACCTTGTCATCGGCCCCGAACCAGACAGCGATCAGCTCGGCGATGCCCTTGCCCGCCTCAGCGGCCACGGCGAGCAGCAATTTGCGGCACTGCGCATCGCCGCTGCATACGCCGCTCGCATAAAGATTCTCCCTGAGCCGCGCCGCGTACGAAGGGGAAACCCGGTACACCAGCCAGCCCAGCGCGGCGCCAGCAGCGTGCAGCCACGACAGCGGCAGCCGCGCGAGCACGCGTAGTAGGTACAGCAGCATAGATTTATTCTTTATAAATCGAGGCTTATCTGCTATTCTATGCGCCTTTTCCGTTCCAAGAAACGATAACAATGACCGATTTTCTGTTTACCTCGGAATCCGTTTCCGAAGGCCATCCCGACAAGATCGCGGACGCGATCTCCGATGCCGTGCTCGACGCCGTGCTCGCCCAGGACAAGACCGGCCGCGTCGCCGCCGAAACGTTGACGCACACCGGCCTGATTGTGATGGCGGGGCAGATCACCACCAAGGCGCGCGTTGATTACGCACAGGTTGCACGCAACGTGGTCAAGCGCATCGGCTACGACGACTCCGCCATCGGCTTCGACTACAAGAGTTGCGGCGTGCTGGTGTGCTACGACCAGCAATCGCCGGACATCGCGCAGGGCGTGGACGAAGGCAAGGGCCTCGACCTCGACCAGGGCGCCGGCGACCAGGGCCTGATGTTCGGTTTTGCGTGCGACGAGACCCCGCAACTGATGCCGATGCCCATCTACTATGCCCACCGCCTGATGGAGCGCCACGCCGAGCTGCGCCGCGACGGGCGGCTGCCGTGGGCGCGGCCGGACGCGAAGTCGCAGGTCTCCGTGCGTTACGTGGACGGACGACCCCACCACATCGACACGGTGGTGATCTCGACCCAGCACAGCGCGGACATTTCGCACGAGCCGCTCACCGAGGCGGTGATCGAGCAGATCGTGAAGCCGGTGCTGCCGAAGAACATGATCACCAAGGACACCCGGTACCTGATCAACCCCACCGGCCGCTTCGTGATCGGCGGGCCGCAGGGCGACACCGGACTCACCGGCCGCAAGATCATCGTCGACACCTACGGCGGCTACTCGCGCCACGGCGGCGGCGCGTTCTCCGGCAAGGACCCCTCCAAGGTGGACCGTTCGGCCGCGTACGCCGCCCGCCACGTCGCGAAAAACATCGTCGCCGCCGGGCTGGCGAAAAAGTGCGAAATCCAGGTCGCTTACGCCATCGGCATCGCGCGCCCGGTGAGCGTGCTGGTCGAGACCTTCGGCACCGGCAAGATCTCCGACGACAAGCTCGCCAAGCTGGTCGAGAAGCACTTCGACCTGCGGCCCAAGGGCATCATCCACTCGCTCGACCTGCTGCGGCCGATCTACGAAAAGACGGCGGCTTACGGCCACTTCGGGCGTGATGAGCCGGAATTCACCTGGGAAAACACAGGCAAGGCAGCGGCCCTCAAGGCCGATGCGGGGCTGTGAGCATCGCACACAGCCCGGGACTGCGGCCCCTTGCCTTTGTTTCGGCGCAGGCTGATGCGCGTTTCACGCGCGTTAAGGCGCGGAGCGCCGGCCGAAGCCAAAGCACAAACAAGGCGGCAGCGCTGAAGGCCGACGCCGGCAAATAACCGGGGTGGCAGGGCAACCGGCGACCACGGTATAATCCGAACCCGCTGAGGAGCGCTGCGACCGGGAACACCGGCCAGGCTCAGCAATGAACAACGGCGCTCGCACCGGAAACGGTGCGGGCGTTTTGCTTTTTAGGAGATCTATCTATGAATGCCGCAGTGATGAACCCGAAATCGGCCGACTACCATGTCGCCGACATCAAGCAGGCGGACTTCGGCCGCAAGGAAATCGCGATCGCCGAGACCGAGATGCCCGGACTTATGGCCGTGCGCGAGGAATACAAGGGCAGGCAGCCGCTGAAAGGCGCGCGGATTGCCGGATCGCTCCACATGACGATCCAGACCGCCGTGCTGATCGAGACCCTGGTCAAGCTCGGGGCGGAAGTGCGCTGGGCCTCGTGCAATATCTTCTCGACCCAGGACCACGCCGCGGCCGCGATCGCTGCCGCCGGCGTACCGGTGTTCGCACACAAGGGCGAGAGCCTGGAGCAATACTGGGACTTCACCCACCGTATTCTGGAATGGGCCGACGGGGGCACGCCCAACATGATCCTCGACGACGGCGGCGATGCGACGGTGCTGGTGACGCTCGGCACGCGCGCCGAGAAGGATCCGTCCCTGGTGTCGAAACCGACGAACGAGGAAGAAACCGTCCTCTACAATGCGATCAGGAAACGCCTCAAGGAAAAGCCCGGCTACTACTCGCGCGTCCAGGCGAACATCAAGGGCGTGACCGAGGAGACCACCACCGGCGTGCACCGGCTCTACCAGATGCAGAAGGAAGGCAGGCTCCCCTTCCCGGCCATCAACGTCAACGACTCGGTGACCAAGTCCAAGTTCGACAATCTGTACGGCTGCCGGGAATCGCTGGTGGACGGCATCAAGCGCGCGACCGACGTCATGATCGCAGGCAAGGTGGCCGTGATCGCGGGCTACGGCGACGTCGGCAAGGGCTGCGCGAGCGCATTGCGCGCGCTTTCCGCGCAAGTGTGGGTAACCGAAATCGACCCGATCTGCGCGCTGCAGGCGGCGATGGAAGGCTACCGGGTCGTGACGATGGACTATGCCGCCGACAAGGGCGATATCTTCGTGACCGCGACCGGCAACCTCGGCGTGATCACGCACGAGCACATGAAGCGCATGAAGCACAACGCGATCGTCTGCAACATCGGTCATTTCGACTCCGAGATCGAAATCGCGGCGCTCAAGGCGTACAAATGGGACAACATCAAGCCCCAGGTGGACCACGTGATCTTCCCCGACGGCAAGCGGCTGATCGTGCTCGCCGAGGGGCGCCTGGTGAACCTCGGCTGCGGGACGGGGCACCCGTCGTTCGTGATGTCGAACTCGTTCACCAACCAGACGCTGGCGCAAATCGAGCTCTACACGCGCGGCGACCAGTATCGGAATGAAGTGTACGTTCTGCCCAAGCACCTCGACGAGAAAGTGGCGCGCCTGCACCTGAAGAAGCTGGGGGTCGAGTTGACGGTGCTGAACGAGAAGCAGTGCGAGTACCTGCACCTGCAGATCAACGGGCCGTACAAGGCGGACCACTACCGTTATTAAGGAGGAAGGCGAAACGAAGAGGCGAGAGGCGCCGGGCGATAGACGATAGGTGCAGGCTTCGGGAATTCCGCCTCTCGTCTCTCGTCTATCCTCTCTCCTTGTTCCCACATCGCATGCAGTCGCAGAAAAAGCACTCGCGCACCTTCAGCTTCGAGTTCTTCCCGCCCAAGACGCCGGAAGGCAAAGAGAAGCTGCGCGCAACATGGAAGCAGCTCGGGCAGTTGCAGCCCAGGTTCTTCTCGTGCACGTTCGGCGCCGGGGGCTCGACGCGCGAAGGGACGCTCGAGACCGTGCTCGAGATCCGCGCCGCCGGCTACGAGGCCGCGCCGCACCTCTCCTGTATCGCCTCCTCGCGCGCGGAGCTCAAGGCCCAGATCGAAAGGTACCGGGCACACGGCATCCGGCACATCGTCGCATTACGCGGTGACCTGCCCTCGGGACTCGCCTCGAGCGGCGAATTGCGCTACGCCAACGAGCTGGTCGCCTTCATCCGGGAAGCCACGGGCGACTGGTTCCACATCGAGGTAGCCTGCTATCCCGAGTACCATCCGCAGACGCGCTCCGCTGCGGACGAGATCCGCAACTTCAAGCGCAAAATCGACGCCGGCGCCAATTCCTCGATCACGCAGTACTTCTACAACACCGACGCCTACTACCGTTTCGTGGACGACTGCGAAGCGGCCGGCATCGCGATTCCCATCGTTCCCGGCATCATGCCGATCGCCAATTTCGCGCAGCTCGCGCGCTTCTCCGACGCCTGCGGCGCCGAGATCCCGCGCTGGCTGCGTTTCAAGCTGGAGAGCTACCGCGACGACACCGCGTCGATCCGCTCCTGCGGCCTGGACGTCGTCACGCGCCTGTGCGACGACCTGCTCCGCGCCGGGGCGCCGGGACTGCACTTCTACACCCTCAACCAGGCCGGGCTCAGCACCACCATCTGGCAAAGACTTGGCCTCTAGAAGCCGTGAGATCGTAAAGTCGGAAGGTCGGGAAGGCGAAATACCGGGAGATCGTGAATTCGGGAGATCGTGAGTTGGATTGTCGCTCTCGCGCTCTCCCGCTCTCACGTCAATCTTCCCCCATCCCTCCTCCCGCGCAGTCTTCTGGGGCACAATTGCCGTCAAAGCGGACAGCGCGGCTGCCGCTTTGACTGCGCCGGTTCGAACGGACATCCCGTTCCGTTCAACCGGCGCCAAGTGGGCAACAGGTCCAGAAAGGGGCAACGGTGAATTCCCAACAATCCAGCACGCAAGCAGACCCTCAGGAGCCGGCCTACAAGGCGCTCATACCCGAGGTCAAGGCGCGCTCGGCGCAGGACGCCGCCGCGCTGATCTCGGAGTATCCGGCAGCGGTGATCGCCGCTGTTCTGCTGGAACTCAACCCCGGATTCACGCAGGATATCCTTGCGGAACTGCCTGGCGGCTTGGTGGACGGCACGCTGCACGCCGTCGCGCCCGAGATCGCGCTGCAGTGGCAGCGCAACCAGATTTATCCGCAAGGCAGCGTCGGCCGTCTCATGGAGCCGGGCTACGCCGTGTTCACTCCGGGGATGACTGTCGCCCAAACAGTGGAACGGCTGCGTGCGTTGATCAAGATCGCGTTCATCACTTACGGTTACATCGTCGACGAAGGCAGCCGGCTGTGCGGCGTTATCACCATGCGCGACCTGCTGTTCGCCGCCGAGGATGCGCAGCTCGATGCGGTGATGCTGCACAACGTGTTTTCCCTGAGCCCCGAGTTGCCGCTCAACGACGCGATGAAGCTCGCGCTCGAGCGGCATTACCCGGTCTACCCGGTGTGCGACGCCAACGGCGTGCTGCTGGGGCTGGTACGCGGGCAGGCGATGTTCGAGGAACAAGCGATCGAGATCACCGCTCAGGTCGGCACCATGGTCGGCGTCGATAGGGAGGAACGGCTCGCCACGCCGCTGCCGCAGAGCTTCAGGTTCCGCCATCCCTGGCTGCAGTTGAACCTGCTCACAGCGTTCATCGCGGGCGCAGTAGTTGCCGTCTTCCAGGATACGGTGGACCGCCTCGTAATCCTCGCGGTCTTTCTGCCAATACTGGCCGGGCAGTCCGGCAACACCGGCTGCCAGGCGCTGGCCGTCACGCTGCGCGGCATGACGCTGGGCGAACTCAAGGGCGGGAAGGAAAAGGCGCTCGTAACGAAGGAAGCCTGGCTGGGCTTCTACAACGGCGCGCTGACCGGCCTGGTCGCGGCGATAGGCATGCTGATCATGGCGGTCTATCAGGGCAATCCGAACGCCATCGCACTCGCAGTCGTGGTGTGGATGGCACTGGTCGGCGCCTGCATCATCAGCGGGCTCTGCGGTTCCCTGATACCGATC